>Ga0265780_10009573_pt1 | contig 11601 bp, 9 predicted proteins | sample P1T30metagenome_FD_192432 | JGI IMG/M metagenome (GOLD analysis project Ga0265780, IMG submission 192432) | Plant litter microbial communities from East Loma Ridge, Irvine, California - P1 T30 | ecosystem: Environmental > Terrestrial > Plant litter > Unclassified | place: USA: California... | reverse complement strand
TCCGGTGTTATCTCTACCTCATCAATAATTTTTTTACGCATCTCCTCAGTAAGTTTCTGCGATTTAATGATATCAAACAACTCTCCCCTAAAGGTTTCAAGGTCTTTTTTCTTAAAATACTCCACCACTTTTTGCGGAGAGCCCAGGCGCTCTGTAAAATAGTCAAGCCTTTGGTTTACTTCGCCGTTAACCTCGGCATCGCTTACAATAATACTATCCTGCACGGCATGGTGGGCATACAGCTTATCTTCCATAAGCTTGCCAGCAAGCTCACAACGGGTAACCCCCTCTAAAGAGGCACCTTGCTGCTGTAGCTCAATATAAGTAAAATCTATATCGCTGTCAAGCACCACAAAATCGCCCACAACAGCTATAACACCGTCTATTTTAATACGGCCGCCTGCAGGTATTTTAGGCTTAACGGTGTCTTTTACCGCTTCAGGTATAATTTCCTGGGCAAGGGCAGGCTTAATGGTAAAAAACGCCAGTAGCGCCAGTAGTGCCAGCCTGCTATTTATAAATTTCATACTTTTTATCTTTAAGTGCATCATCTGTTATTTCTTTTTGAAACTTTTTAATTAACTCAAGTTTCCTGTTATTTATTATAAGCTGCTTTATGGTTGGCTTTATATATTCATACGGGGCTATCTGGTTACGGTCTATTACCTTGCTTACCTTTACCATGTAAACATCAAGCGAATCAGGATATTGGTAGGATATACCACCGCCTATGTACTTATCGCGGTTATCCGGTTTTATAAAAGGAAGTTTTTGATAAATATCGTTCATATCGGTCCACACACTGTCATTAAAGGCATAGCTTTTAAACTGTATGGCCATATCATTAAGGGCCTTTATATCTTTTTTGCCCCCCGCCGAAAATTTTTGCCTGGCAAAATTAAACTTCGGGTGGTCTTTAGCCATTTTAATATACCTCAGTTTTGCCAGCGTTCCGGTTGCCTTAAAGTTTTCTTTATTGGCGTTATAATACTTTACAAGCTCATCCTCGGTTACCGTGGTATCAACACTCTGTTTTACCATTTCTTCAAGGTAAGCTTTTGTATACAGGTCTGTAGTATACTGCTTTATAAGTCCTTCTATTTCCTGCTTTTTTTCGTCGCCTATGTTCACAACGGCAGCATCATACAAAAGCCTTTGTGTGGCCCAGCGGTCTATATAGCTTTTTATAATAGCTATGCTGTCCTGCTTTGTGGCGCCGGCAGGTACAATACCTTTCAGCTCAGCATTATCAAGATAGGCGCTATTTACCCTTGCAGCGGCCGTTTCGGGGCCTTGCTGCTCTTTGTCCCCGCACGATAGCAGGACACAGGCAAATAATAGTACTATCCAAATTTTTGCCATTACTGGTTCAGCTGTTTTTTTACTTTTTCAAAAACATCCTGGTTTACCTTTACCGTAAACTCTGTTTTAAGCTCATCTACCCACGTATTTTCAAGATACTGCTGATAGTCGTTTACCACACGCCCCCTTGCCTCATCAAGTGTTTTAGCGCCCGCTGGCAGCACTTTATTGGTTTTAACCACATAGTAGTAGTTACCTTCTTTTATCACTTCAGATACGCCCGTTTTCCACACTGCCTGTTTTGGCAAAGCATCGGCATCCTGCTCATAGGTGCCTGATTTTTCCATCACGCTTACCTTATCTTTTGTATTAAGTGCGGCTTTTATAGTAGCAGCATCTTTGCCTTTAAGCAACTGCTCGCGGGCTGCCTTAATATCTTTTTCGTTGGTAGAAGAATAAACCTCGGCATCAACCCTGTCTTTCCACTGGTATTTTACAACGTTGGCATCATAAAACTTCTGAAGGCCTATGGTATCATTCTTTGCTTTCTCCCAAATTTCTTTTTCCATCAGGTCAAACAGCAGCAGGCCATCGCGGTACTCTTCCATTACCACCGCGAACTCCGGAAACTCCTGCTCCAGGTGGTCGTTATAATAAATATTAAGCTGCTCTTCTACAAAGCGGTTATAAAAAATATCGGCCGCTGCGCTAACAGGTTTTGCAGTAACTCCTGTGCGCTGCTGGGCATCTACATATTTAAGAAAGTCTTTTTGCGTAAACTGTCTGTCTTTATTAATGGTAAGCAGTTTCTTAGAGTAGCTATCAATGTTTTTTGGCGCCTTCCAGCCTGCACCATAAATACTGTCGTTTAGGGTAGCAACAGCTTCTTTATAAGCGTCTTTTTCTCTTTTAACTTCATATTTCTTTTTAAGCCTTTCGGTTACCGAAGTCTCGATAAGCCTTGAGCGGTCGTCCCTTTTCACGCGGCCTTCATAATCTGCTTTATTAGCTTCAAACGAGGCTATCGGAAATTTTTCGGTAAGCCTTACTATGTGCCATCCAAAAGCCGATTCAAACGGCTCTGAATAGTCGCCCGGATTTTTTAATGCAAAAGCATGGTCTTCAAACTCCTGGCTTGTAAGTTCACCTGAGCTGAACCTGTTTAGCTGTCCGCCGGCCACAGCGCTCGATTTATCTTCGCTAAACTGTTTTGCAAGTGCAGCAAAATCTTCTCCCTGTTGTAGTTTTTTATAAATATCTTCAATTTTAGCCTTCGCTTTTGCACCCTCTGCTGCCTCTTCTTTTTTAGGTTTCATGATCATGATGTGCGCCACGCTAATGTCGCCACGGTTATCTCTTACATCAGTAACTTTGATAACGTGGTAACCAAAACGGCTGCGCACCGGCTGGCTTATCTGCCCCTTAGGTGTGTTATACGCACCGCTTTCAAACGGGTATACCATACGGAATACAGAAAAGTACCCAAGGTCGCCACCATTTTCTTTTGCCGATGGGTCGCCTGAATTTTCAGCGGCCAGTTTGGCAAAATCTTCACCGGCAACCGCTTTTTTGCGCACCTCAGCAGCTTTATTGTAGGCTTTAAGGGTATCGGCAGGGCCTGCATTTTCATCTACCATGATAAGTATATGGCTTGCCCTTATTTCTTTAAGCGACCTGTTGTAAGCTTCCTGTACCAGCTCCTCAGTTACTTTACTGTCGGTAAGGTAATTTTTAGCCAGCTGCGTGCGGTAGCTTTTAAGCTCGCCCTGATACTTTTTATTGTCCTGTAGCCCCAGTTTGTTGGCTTTGTTTACTTTTAGCTTGTAGCCTATAAACAGGTTTAGGTAGTTATTAAGGTCTTTTTGAGAGTCGTCTTTTACCAGGTCAAGGTTTTTTTTGTATACCCTTACAAACTCATCGGTAAAATACGGTTTGTCATCAATAGTAAATAGTACGTCTTTTTTTGTTGTAGCCGAATCTTTTGAAGATGTACAGCCCGAAAATACCACAGCCGCAAGTGCCAGCCCTGAAAGAACCTTTTTTAATTTCATTATAAAGTTAATTTGTAATGCATAAATACCGTTACTAAACGCTGCAAAAGCCAAAAAAGTATGGCACTCATTTTTTGCAACTCACAAAAGTAATAATTACCGCAGACTATGCAAGTGGATATTTTTAAAAACAACTATTAATATATAGCTATACAATGTGCTAAGGTGTTATTATAATTTACGGAAGGATAATATATGATACTTATTGTTGCTGATATTACTTAACACGGCCAACGCAACCTTTTCTATACATTGCCATCTAAGCTTAAAACCATACCACCATGAAAAAATTGTTTATGCTTGCAGCTGTTGCTGCTTTTTCTTTATCATCGTGCAGCGATGATGACAAAACAAACACCCGCACCGTTAACACCGCGTTTTTAGTTGATGGCGTTTGGGAGGAAGTCGCCCCAGATCCTAACCACAGGACACTGAGCTTTGACCACGCAAAAGTTACCCTTAGCCGCGAAGACGGTATCAGCACTCAATCAGCCTACACAATTTCGGGCAACAAACTTATTTTTGGCACCCCGGCAGAGCACACCGTAGAGGTTATAGACGACCTTACTATGAAAGTAAGCAATATCTATATAGCAGCCGATACAGAAAACGGCACACCCGAGACTGTTACATTTAAAAAAATTCAATTTTCTATAGAAAATTAATTTTTAGTACAGTAAACACATTATTAACAGCCCTGCTTAGCGGGGCTTTTTTTTTAGGCTGACAAGTAACGCGTTACTGCCCGGTCTATTTTTTCACAATGATAAAATCAGATCTCCTGTTTAGCTGGTGGGCTTCCTCACCGCACTCCACACCATTGCTGCAATTGTTAAGCAGGCGGGTTTCGCCATAGCCTTTTACGCTTTCTATGCGCTTAGGGTCTATGCCCTTGCTAACAATATAGCTATAGGTGCTTTTTGCACGGTCATCACTAAGGCGCAGGTTATAATTATCCTCCCCGCGGCTATCGGTATGGCTTTCTATTTTAATAACCACATCAGGAAAATTCTCCATTACAAACACCACTTTATCAAGCTCTATAGCGGCCTGCGGGGTAATGTAATACTGATCAAAATCAAAATATATAGGGTTGATGTCGATAAGCTCTGCATCGCCTCGTTTCTTTACAAGGTCGTTATAGCCTATCATTTCTAAATCGCCCCCGTCAGGGTTAAGCGTTACAGGCGCATAGCCCGGTTTTGTTGCCTCCAGGGTAACCAGCACATTGCAGGGTATGGTAATGCTGTAGCTGCCATCGGACTTACTGATATCTTCATACGTTTTTCCTTTATCCTGCGCTTTAATAGCTACGCCTTCTATCGGCTGCCCGCTTTTAGGGTTGGTTACCCTGCCCGTAATCAGCCTTTCGCAGGTAGTATCTTTTGAAAAATAATACATATCATCATCGCCCCTGCCCCCGGCCCTGTTGCTGCTCAAATAACCCGATGCACCATCTGAGGCAAGCACATAGGCAAAATCATCGCGGTTGCTGTTTATGGGCCTGCCCAGGTTTTGCGGCAGTGAAAAAATATCGCTTTCCTTATTGTTTTGGGGGCTGGTTAAGCCATCGGCCTCCATTTTACTCATAAAAACATCAAGCCCTCCCAGGCCATAATGCCCGCTGCTGCTAAAGTATAAGGCATCAGGTGTGGCAAAAGGAAACATCTCGTTGCCCCGTGTATTTATGGTGGCACCAAGGTTTGTGGGCCTCCCTATGTTTCCGTCGTTATACAGAGGTGCCCGGTAAATATCGGTACCGCCAAAGCCGCCCGGCATATCACTTACAAAAAACAGCCAGTTGCCATCGGCACTTACCGCGGGCTGCCCCACCGAATAGTAAGTACTGTTAAACGGTACTGGTTTCTTTTTAGTCAGGGTTTCGCCTTCAAGCATGCCATATAGCAGCTGTATGTTATTGGTGCCGTCTTTACTGTTTGTAAGGCTTCCTTTTTTGCCTACATTGTTAACACTGATAAATACCACTTTATTTATGGGCGAAAACGCCACCGCCGCATTGTGGTAGCCCGTTTGCGCACTGCTTAAAAACTTCTTTTCATTTTTTAAGGAGCCATCTGTATTTCTGTCTGCTATATACAACTCCAGGTAGGGCTGCTTGTTCCAGTCATATGTTTTACCGCCGTCGCGGATGCTGTCTTTAGCCGAGGCATACACCAGCTTATCTTTATAAAACACCGGACCAAAATCGGCCACAGCCGTATTGATGTCCAGGTTTTGTACCTTAAATTTAGGTTCGGTTCTGCCGAGGCTGTCGAGGTGTTTTTTTTGAAGCGCCAGTATTTGCTGACGCTCTTTATCAAATTTATAGTAGGCAAACAAGGCAAGGTCCGCTTTCTCATATTGCTCTTCAATACGCAGTGCATCGGCATAATGCAGGTCAGCTTCGGTAACGGGGCCTGCTGGACTTGTTTGTAAATATTTGTCGTACCATTTTATTGCCACAGCCATATCGCCAATGTAGTAATTAGCTTCAGCGGCACGTAGCAAAACCTCCTGTGACGGATTTTTCTGTCCTGCAAGATATTGCTCATATTCGGCCGCAGCCTCGGTATAGGCCAGATTTTCAAAATGGCGGTCGGCCTTTTTTAAAAGCGATTGCCCCACGGCACTGCCGAAGCAAAAAAACAGAGTTACTATGAGTAAGTGTCTTATCATGGCAAAGGTTTTAAAAGAAGCGTGGCGACTTAATGCGGCTTTGTTTGGGTTGCAGCGTAAAGCGCACAATAATTTCGTGCGAGCCGTTATTGTACTTATTAAGGTCGGTTACCGAATAATCGTAACTGTATCCTGCAAAAATATTTTGTGTTACCTGTATTCCCGCCAGCGCACTGACCGAATCATCCCACCGGTAAGAGGCCCCCAGCGTTACGGTTTCCTGAAACAAAAAGTTAGCCGAGGCATCTACAATAACCGGGGCGCCCGTTACAATCTTGGCCAGCGCTGCAGGCTTAAACTTAAGGTTATCGTTAAGGTTAAAAACATAACCCGCCATTACAAAATAATGCAGCCTGTCGGCCTGTACGCTTTCCTGTACATCATCATAATAATCGTTCTGTATAAAATTCGGCACAGAGATACCGGCATACCACTTATCGGTGTAATAATACAGGCCCGCCCCTATCAGAGGATTTATTTTATTGTTGATGTTGTTGTTCAGCAGCGGATCGCCCAGCTGGTAGTAGCGGCCTTTGCTCCAGTCAATAGTAAGCATACGCGCACCCGCCTTAAGGCCGAACGCCAGTTTGCTGTCATTAGCAAAACGTATGGCATAGCTAAAGTTACCATCCGCATACACCTCATTGCTGGGGCCCAGGTTATCATTAACCACGCTAAGGCCAAGGCCTATGTTATCATGATTTTGCGAGAAAGGGCTGTGTACGGTAAATGCCTGCGTAGTGGGCGCGCCGTCTATACCCACCCACTGGCTGCGGTGTTGCAGCGTGGCCTCTAAATAACCGGGCGAACCCGTATAGCCGGGGTTTACCGTAAGTGTGTTATACATATATTGTGTATACTGTGGTTCCTGCTGGGCATAGGCAAACAGGCTACAAAGCAACAATAAAAGGCAATATTTATTAAGTAACGTAAAATTGTTTTTCATAGGCCAGCAATAAAAGCTGTGTGGCGTAAAAATAACATTTTTTCAGATGTAAGGCTTAAATCATAAAGAGATTAACGGTTAGCAACCAATATTATCCGCCATTCCTCACCTTAAACAACGCAAGTTCGGTATCTGAAACAATTTCATACCGAAATCCAATCTCTTTCCAAAAGGCAATAAGCTTTTTATGGGCTTCCTGATTATTAAACACCACCATTGTATGACTTTCGCGGCTATAGTTAGGATGCCATGTCATATTAAATGGTGCTGTGTCCCTACCGGCACCAAAAAGGATACATAAACTATTAATATCATCAGAATTAATATAATCCCTCTTTAAAATAGCGGCTTTTATATCGTTCACAATTTCCCGCACTGCTTCGTTTTCTACCTCATTACCATCCAGCAGACTCGAAATAATATCATTTTTACGGTTACTTTCAACAAATAATACCGGGTCAAGATAATTGGCATAATTACCATAAAACCATTCGCCGGAACCTAAAACGCGGTACTCTTTTTCTGCCTTGAAATAAACCACAGGTCCACAACCTACTAGTTGCCCCCTTTCATCATCATTAGAATACATTCTGTGTTTCCAGAAAATGATGATATAGGGGTCTGCGTCATGCAACGTACTTATTTCACAATCACGACTTATTTCAGTTTCTATAAGTTGTTGTACCAGTTCTCTATCTATATCAATCATTAAGTATATAATTAGGTGGTTATTAATGCTATGATAAATATAAACAAAAGGCAGTACCTGAATGTTCCGCATCAAGCCATTTTTGCAAAAAACTTTACAACTTTCAACTTTATGACTTTCCAACTTAATAATGTATTTTTGCCCCCTGAAGACAAACACGTACAGATGAGTTTTAAAGAAGAGATAGAGAAAAGGAGAACGTTTGGCATTATATCGCACCCCGATGCCGGTAAAACAACACTGACTGAAAAGCTGCTGCTTTTTGGTGGTGCCATACAGGAGGCCGGTGCCGTTAAGAGCAACAAAATAAAAAAAGGCGCCACCAGCGACTTTATGGAAATTGAGCGCCAGCGCGGTATATCGGTAGCCACATCAGTGCTTGCCTTTAATTATAAAGGCAAAAAAATAAACATCCTGGATACTCCCGGCCACAAAGATTTTGCCGAGGATACCTTCCGTACCCTTACTGCTGTAGATAGCGTTATTGTAGTGATAGACGTTGCCAAAGGTGTTGAGGAGCAAACCGAAAAACTGGTAGAAGTGTGCCGCATGCGCAGCATACCCATGCTGGTTTTTATCAACAAGCTTGACCGTGAGGGTAAAGATGCGTTTGACCTGATGGACGAGGTAGAGCAAAAGCTTGGCCTGCACGTTACACCACTGAGCTTCCCGATAGGTATGGGCTATGATTTTCAGGGCATTTATAACATCTGGGAAAAGAACATTAACCTTTTTAGCGGCGACAGCCGTAAAAATATAGAAGAAACCATTGCATTCAGCGACATCAATAACCCTGAGCTGGATGGCATCATTGGCGAAAAGCCCGCTACCCGCCTGCGCGAAGAGCTGGAACTGATAGACGAAGTATACCCTAAATTTGACCGCCAGCAATATCTTGATGGCAAGCTGCAACCGGTATTCTTTGGTTCGGCCTTAAATAACTTTGGTGTTCGCGAGCTTTTGGACTGCTTTATACAAATAGCCCCGTCGCCACGCCCTAAGGACAGCGATACCCGAGAGGTTAAGCCAGATGAAACAAAATTTAGCGGCTTTGTGTTTAAAATTCATGCCAATATGGATCCTAAACACCGCGACCGCCTGGCATTTATAAAAATAGTATCCGGCACGTTTGAGCGCAACAAGCCCTATTTGCATGTGCGCCACAACAAAAACCTTAAATTCAGCAGCCCCAATGCATTTTTTGCCGAACGGAAAGAAATTGTAGACATATCCTATCCCGGAGATATTGTAGGCCTGCACGATACGGGTAACTTTAAGATAGGCGACACGCTTACCGAAGGCGAGCACATGAGCTTTAAAGGCATACCAAGCTTTAGCCCTGAGCATTTCCGTTACATCAATAACGCCGACCCAATGAAGGCAAAGCAGCTTGAAAAAGGTGTTGACCAGTTAATGGATGAAGGCGTTGCACAGCTGTTTACCCTTGAAATGAACAACCGTAAAGTTATAGGCACGGTGGGAGCGCTGCAATATGAAGTTATACAATACAGGCTGGAGCATGAATATGGTGCTAAATGCAGCTATGAACTGTTCCCTGCTTACAAGGCTTGCTGGGTAAAGCCCGAAGACCCTAAAAGTGAGGAGTTTGCCGAATTCCGCCGTATAAAACAAAAGTTTATGGCGCGCGATAAATTTGGCCAGCTGGTATTTTTAGCCGATTCTGAGTTTTCTATACAAATGACACAGTCAAAATATCCTTCAGTAAAACTATTTTACACATCAGAATTTGAATAAATTTGGGTGAAGTTAGGTCATAAGATAAAATGTATATCCCTATTTAATAAATAGGGATTTTTTATTTAAAGTGGTTTCCAAGTCGCATTAAATGAACCAAAAGGCATTTAAAATTATTTAAATATTAAATTTTTTAATACTTTTAACAATCTTTTAACGACATTTTACGGGTTCCCGTAAGGTTTAAGTAACCTATGATGCTAACTTTATAAAAGTTAAAAAACATAAAACCCGCCCCCGCTACCAAACTCAAAAGGGTTTCGTTTAATGTTTGCCGTGATATACTACTATTTTAAAAAGAACGATTTTTTTTGCTAAGGGCATAGCGCTGACTGGCATTTATAAACACGAACTAAAACATCTTTCTCATTTAAGATATGTTTAAAAAAATACTTATTGTTGAGGGGCTAGATAGCATAAGCCTTGGCCTGAGCACTTCCCTCTCATCTCATTTTACTGCCGAAATATGTACTGCCAAAAGCAGTGAAGAAGCCCTGATTAAATTAAAAAAGGGTATACGTGAAGCAAATAATTTTGACCTGGTAATTTCTGACCTGGAATTTGTTGATGCAATTAATAGTGGCCCCGATAGCGGCGAAGAATTTATTATGGCCATACGCGATATTTCTCCTAATGTTAAAATCATGGTGTATTCTGCCGAAAATAAACCCTACCGCATTTATACGCTGTTTCATAAACATAAAATAAATGCCTTTATAGCCCGGGGCAGAGAAAGCATTTACGAGATTATTGAGGCTACTAAAAAAATATTTAAGTCGGAGATTATTTATATCTCCCCAAAGTATGTATCGTTCATTGAGAAAAAATCCAATAATGATATTGAGGAATACGATGTCAAACTGCTCAAGCACCTGTCGTTAGGCAAAACGCAGTCAGAGATAAGCAACCTTTTTAAGGATGAGGGAATGCAAAACTCAAGCGTAAGCAGTATAGAAAAGCGCATTAACAAACTCAGGATACTTTTAAAGGCTAACAACACCATAAATCTCATAGCAATTGCTAAGGATTTGGGCATAATTTAAAATCGTAAATTCAAACATAATTTTAATTTTAACAAGAAATTAACGCTCGTTTACGGAAAAGCTCAAAGGTTGAATATGTTAATTATTTACCTTTATATAACATATCAGCGATATTAATGGTTATTTCAACGATTTATACAGGTATATACGACGCTACAACTATAAATTTGCAAAAAAATGTAAAGGACAATAAAATTAACCTATTTTTAACATTCATCAAAAGAGTATGAGGTATGTTATTGTGAAAGGTGGTAAGAGTGCCGGGAAGGCTACCACAATTAATGAAGTTTGCAGGCGTTTATCGCCTGAAAGGGTTTTAAAAGTTAATCAGAATAATGACGGAGATGCCTCTGTTAAAGAAGTAAGCTCTCTTGATGAACTTAGCGACGGAACTTACATCATCACTGTAAGAAAAAAAAATGTACTCATTGTGTCAGGGTCTCCTACACAACAAAAGCAAAGCATAACCTCAATTATTGAGTCGGTTAAAGGCCTGGACCTTAACCCGGAATTTGCGCTTGTTGCTATGAGCGGCCTTGAAAAGCTAAAAAATTTTAAAACAGCTTCAGAGCTGGAAAATTTCGGTAAATGTATTCACGAAACTAAAATATGGCGTATCCCCGCGCATAATTTTGTGAATTCGGAGGAATGGAAAAAGAGGATATCGTATCTTACTGCCATTACGCTCCATTACATTTAAAACCATTTATCTCACACCTTACATCTCACACCTTAGATATTAAAATAAAAGGCTGCCGGTTGGGCAGCCTTTATTTTTATGGCATGTAAACTTACTGTTTAATAACCTTAACTGTTTTAACGCCGGCATAAGTGGCGGCTTTTACCATGTAAGCACCTGCCCCAAGAGCAGACATATCTACTTTTACATCCTGGTTTTTAGGTGATACAGATAACACCTGCTGACCTAAAAGGTTGTATACCTCTACCGAAAGTAGCGTATCTGTGCTATTGATAAAAAGTACATCGTTAACCGGGTTAGGATAAATCTTAACGGTGTTTTTATCAAAACCATCTACAGCCATCACTTCGCTTACTGTTATAGCAAGAACATCACTTTCGCAATCGCCATTAGTAGCAACGGCATAGTACGTTACGCCA
>Ga0265780_10009572_pt1 | contig 11603 bp, 13 predicted proteins | sample P1T30metagenome_FD_192432 | JGI IMG/M metagenome (GOLD analysis project Ga0265780, IMG submission 192432) | Plant litter microbial communities from East Loma Ridge, Irvine, California - P1 T30 | ecosystem: Environmental > Terrestrial > Plant litter > Unclassified | place: USA: California... | reverse complement strand
GCCGCCAGCGCCCCACTCGGCACGGTCACGGCCGGTGGCGGAGGCAAGTCGGCCTTGGTGTCGAGCAGCCTGGTGAAGCTTCGCGGCACCAGCACGGCGGCCGGCGCAGACGAGCCGCTGCACACGATCAGCGCCGGAGGGCTGCATCACGCGGAGGTGCGCGCCTTCCTGCTGGCGTACTACGGCACCGATCAGGACCAGACGCCCGGTACGCCACTCGCAACCGTGACCAGCCGCGACCGCTTCGGCCTGGTGACGATCCACGGCCAAGATTACGAAATCGTGGACATCGGCCTGCGCATGCTGGCGCCGCACGAGCTGTACCGCGCGCAGGGGTTCCCGGCCGACTACGTCATCAACGAAATCCCGGATCCGGAGCTGCTGTTCGTGGGCGGTGAGCAGGTTGACGGTGATCCGCTGTCGCTGCCGCGCATCCCCCTGACCAAGTCGGCCCAGGTGCGCATGTGCGGCAACAGCGTCTGCCCGCCGCTTTCTGAGGCGCTCATCCGCGCGAACTTCGCGCACGAGCGTCAGATTACCGGGAGGGCCGCATGACCTACATCCGCCACTCCGCGCCGCGTTGTGTCGCCTGCGGCCGCCCGCGAGGGCGCGCCCACCGCGCCGACTGCCGCCTCGCCCAATTCACTATTCGGAGGGCCGACCATGGCCAGCAATAACACCACCGGCCGCGCCAAGCGTGGCACCGCCTCGTACGCTGCCGGCGAATACCTGCACAAGCACGGCGCACTGACCCCGCACGCACTGTTCGCGGTGGTCGACATGGGCCACAAGGCCGGGCATCAGGAAGACACCTTGCAGCGCGGGATCCGCAGCGGCTGGCTGGTGCAGCAGGACGATGGAAAGATCAGCATCAGCAATTTCGCCCGCGTGCACTACGATCAGCTGGAGGGCGAGAAGGTCCGCCCGGCTGGAAAGGTGGCAGCGTTGCGCGAGCCGACGAGCGTGTTCACGCGCCCGGCGCTGAGCAAGAAGCACATCCCGAACCCGCGCGGCCTGCGCCAGGACATCCCGGCATGGTCGGTGCGCGAGAAGGCGTCGTTCAAGAGCCTGGGCGGAGGTCAGTCGTGAGCGTCCAGGTGAAAGAGCGTCCGATCCTGTTCAGCGGCGCCATGGTGCGCGCGCTGCTCGACGGCAGCAAGACGCAGACGCGGCGCGCGCTGCGCAACCAGGTCGCGGCGCCAGCGGTCATGCAGATGGCCGGCCCGGGCCACGCCGAGATCGTGAACGAGCACGGCGTGCGCATTCCTAGCTGGGCCTGCCCCTACGGCCAGCCCGGCGACCGCCTGTGGGTGCGCGAGACATGGGCGCCACATCCTGACTTCACGGCATCGTCGCACTACGCTGTCTACCGTGCGGACCCTGAATGCGAGCACGACGTCGAGCGCTGGCGTCCCAGCATCCACATGCCGCGCTGGGCCAGCCGCATCCTGCTGGAGATCACCAGTGTGCGCGTCGAGCGGCTACATGACATCGGCAGCGAAGAAATCGAGGCCGAGGGCGTCGTGACATCGGTCGTCGACATCATGCAGCACGGATGCCGCGCACGTGTGCTGGACTGGCAGCGGCTGTGGGAAGGCATCAACGGCGCCGGTAGCTGGGACGCCAACCCCTGGGTGTGGGTGGTCGAGTTCAAGCGGGTGACGCCATGAGGCCGAGCTTACTTCACAAACCTCTGAAAGCCGGAGTAGGTCGGCACAACTTCGCAGTCGTACTGCATGTCTTGGATGGCGTCGGTGTGCGCACTGGTCAGGGTGAATCCGGCGAACGCAATCCCTTTGATATCGCCGCCGCGGGCGCCTTCCGGATAGGCGCAGAAAGCCATTCCAGGCGTGTAGTTTCGGTGCTGCTGCAGGCGTTCATTCAGCTCCGCTATGTACTGATCTCCGGTCAGTTTGCGCTTCTTCATGGTCGCTCCAGTGCCAAAAAGGACATCCTAGCATGATGCGCCGCTCACCCCTCAATCAGGGTAAGCCCCTGCAGCGCAAGACGCCAATGGCGCGCGGTACCGGCTTCAAGACTCCGACCGCCGGCGCTGGCCTGTTGCGCGTTGCCGCGGTCCAGGCGCAGGCCCGGGCCCGCGAGCCGAAGGCGCTGAAGCTGCCGAAGCCGATGAAGTCGCGCGGCATGAAGGGCCGCCCGCCAACCGCCGACGAAGCGCGGTTCATGACCGCGATCGCAGCCCTGGGCTGCGTCGCCTGCCGAAAGGACGGGCGCCACGAGCCGGTCGTGAGCATCCACCACATCGACGGACGGACGAAGCCCGGCGCGCACTTCCTGGTGCTGCCCCTGTGTGGCCCGCACCACCAGCAGGACGACACGGACCTGCGCAGGCGCATCAGCGTGCACGGCCGCAAGGCGACGTTCCAGGCGCGCTACGGCACGCAGCGGGAGCTGCTGGCCGAGTGCATCGACATGATCAGAAATAGCGAGACCGCGACGGTTGCAGCCGGCGCGGCCTCTGAACAAATCACAGTGGAGTAATTATGTCTGCCAATATTTTAAGCGACTACAACGAGTTTCTCCGGAAGAAGATCAAGCTCGCGCCGCGCAAGGGTTTCGACGTGGCGCTCGAGCAGATCAATCCAGGCCTCAAGCCGCACACCCGCGACATCGTCCGGTGGGCCCTGCAGGGCGGCCAGCGCGCCATCTTTGCATCGTTCGGCCTCCACAAGACCAGCACCAACCTCGAGGTGATGCGCCAGATCGGCATCCACCGGGCGTGCTTGCGCCTGATCGTGCTGCCGCTGGGCGTGCGCCAGGAATTCACCCGCGAGGTGGCGAAACGCTTCACCGGCGACTACGCGGTCGACCTGAAGTTCATCCGCTCCGACGATGAGATCGGCGGTACCGATACCGTCTACATGACGAACTACGAGAGCGTGCGCGACGGGAAGGTCGACGTCCGCCGCTTCGGCGCCGCATCGCTGGACGAAGCGAGCATCCTGCGCAGCTTCGGCAGCAAGACCTATCAGGAGTTCCTGCCGTTGTTCGACCAGGTCGAGTTCAAGTTCGTGTTCACGGCCACGCCGAGCCCGAACCGCTTCAAGGAGCTGATCCACTACGCCGGATTCCTGGGCGTGATGGACACCGGCCAGGCGCTGACCCGCTTCTTCCAGCGCGACAGCGAGAAGGCGGGCAACCTGACCCTGTACCCGCACAAGGAAACCGAGTTCTGGCTGTGGGTGGCCAGCTGGGCGTGCTTCATCCGGCGCCCGAGCGACCTGGGCCATTCGGACGACGGCTACGACCTGCCGTCGCTCGAAGTGCACTACCATGAGGTGCCGAGCGACTACGAGGCGGCCGGCAACGAGAAGAACGGCCAGGGCCTGCTGATCCCGAACGTGGCCATGGGCCTGTCGGCCGCCGCCGGCGAGAAGCGGCAGAGCCTGGGCGCGCGTGTCGCCAAGGTGGCGGAGATCGTCGGCGCGGCGCCGGACGACCACTTCGTGATCTGGCACGACCTCGAGGATGAGCGTCACGCCATCCAGGCCGCGCTGCCGGAGGCGGTGAGCGTGTGGGGTACGCAGCAGCTGGACGAGCGCGAGCAGCGCATCGCCGACTTCAGCGACGGTAAATTCAAGCTGCTGTCGACGAAGCCAATCATCGCCGGCAGCGGCTGCAACTTCCAGGTGCACTGCCACCGCGAGATCTTCGCCGGCATCGGGTTCAAGTTCAACGACTTCATCCAGGCCATTCACCGCGTGCAGCGCTTCCAGCAGACGCACCCGGTGCGCATCGACATCATCCACACCGAGGTCGAGCGCGCCGTGCTGGCCGAACTGCAGGAGAAGTGGCGCAGGCACGACGAAATGCAGGAGAAGATGGGCGAGATCATCCGCACCTATGGCCTGGATCAGCTGTCGATGCAGGACAGCCTGGCGCGCACCATCGGGGTCGAGCGGCACCTGGTCAAGGGCGAGCGCTTCGCCGTTGCCAACAACGACTGCGTGCTCGAGGCGCTCGAGCAGCCGGAGAACTCGGTCGGCATGATCCTCACGAGCATCCCGTTCGCCAACCACTACGAGTACACGCCCAGCTACAACGACTTCGGCCACACGCAGGACAATGCGCACTTCTGGGCGCAGATGGATTTCCTGACGCCGCAGCTGCACCGGATCCTGCAGCCGGGCCGCATCTATGCCTGCCACGTGAAGGACCGGATCAACTTCGGCAATGTGACCGGCGCCGGCGTGCCGACCGTCAGCCCGTTCCACGCCGAGGCGCTGTTTCACGGCATGAAGCATGGCTTCGACTACCTTGGCATGATCACTGTCGTTACCGACGTGGTGCGCGAGAACAATCAGACCTACCGCCTGGGATATTCCGAGGTGTGCAAGGACGGCACGAAGATGGGCGTCGGCTCACCGGAATACATCCTGCTGTTCCACAAGCCACAGACCGACCGCAGCCGCGGCTATGCCGACGTGCCGGTGACCAAAACCAAGCCGCTGTGCCAAGGCGACGACGGTGAGGCGGTGGGTTTCGACCGCAAACTGCCGCCACTGCCGGGCACTGGCTACAGCGTGGCGCGCTGGCAGGTCGACGCGCATGCGTTCTGGCGCTCCAGCGGCGATCGCCTGCTGAGCGCGGAGGAGTTGGCCAGCTTCGGGCCGGGCAAGCTGGCCAAGATGTTCACCGAGCTGTCGCTGGCCAACGTCTACGACTACGAGTTCCACGTCCGGGTGGGCGAGGCCATGCTGGCGAACAAAACGCTGCCGGCGACCTTCATGAGCCTGGCGCCCGGCAGCGCCGACCCGATGGTCTGGCACGACATCGCGCGCATGCGCACCCTGAATGGCGAGCAGTCGGCGCGCGCGGTCGAGAACCACGTGTGCCCGTTCCAGATCGACATCGTGGACCGCCTGATCAGCCGCTACAGCAACCCGGGTGACGTGGTGTACGACCCATTCTGCGGCCTGGGCACGGTGCCGGTGCGCGCCATGAAGCTGGGCCGCCGCGGCGCCGGTTCGGAGCTGAACCCGGCGTACTTCGCCGACCAGGTGCACTACTGCCGTGCGATGGAGCGTGAGGTCAGCATGCCCACCCTGTTCGACTTCGAGGCGGTCGACGCTGGCCAGCCGGAGCGGGAGGCAGCGTGAAAAAGCCGCGCAACAAGAAGTATCGCCCGCGCCCGGTGGCGCAGGCTGGCGGCCTGAACGCGATCGCCAAGTGCGTAGCGCGCGGCCAAGGCGCTGCTCCGCTCGCTGGCGACCAGCTGGCCGACCTGGGCCTGGCCTACTGGCTCAGCCTCGAGCAGCTGCGCACCGGCGTCGCCACCGAAGAAGCTTGGTCCTGCGTGGTAACCGCGCTGAACATCGCCATGGCCATGACCGAAGCCGACATCGGCGCCGAGCACGAAAAGGCCATCATCCGCGCGCTGGACGGCGCGTTTCGCGCGAAAACCCGGAGTGCCACGAGCGGTAACTTCCGCCTGGACGGCGACGCCATGCGCGACATCGAGGCTGCGCTGACGATCCACGACGCCCAGATGGAAGTGGCGACGCGCGCCGAGACGGTAGCCGCGCTGCAGCTGGTGCGCCGGCGGGTGGATGAGGGTCACGTCTACAGGGATGCCGCCTGACGCGGCGCCAACGATAGAAAGGAAAACAACATGGGAAGCATGCTCACACTGCAAACCGCCGGCGCTGGCGCGGTAGACGTCACGATGTCGAGCCGCGAAATCGCCTACCTAGTCGAGAAGCGGCACGACAACGTTCTGCGTACGATCGAAAACCTGTCAGCGCGCGGCGCGATCGCACTTCCTCAATTTGAGGAAGTGCAGAACGACGGACCTGGCCCGAAGATAATCGGCCAGTTCCGCGTCGGCAAACGCGACTCGTATGTGATCGTGGCGCAGCTGTCGCCTGAGTTCACCGCGCGCCTGGTCGACCGCTGGCAGGAACTGGAGTTGGCCGCGCCGGCGCCAGCCCTGCCGCGCACGTTCGCCGAGGCGCTGCGCCTGGCCGCCGACCAGCAAGACGTGATCGCCGCCCAGGCCGAGCAACTGGCCGCTGCCGCGCCGGCGCTGGACTTCGTCGAGCGCTACGCCGACTCGACCGGCACGAAAGGCTTCCGCCAGGTGGCCAAGCTGCTGCACGCGAAGGAAAACGAATTCCGCTAGTTCCTCCTCGACCAGAAGATCCTTTACCGCTTGGCCGGCGAGCTGACGCCGCACGCGCAGCACATCGCCGCCGGCCGATTCTGCGTGAAGGCCGGCACCGCCCAGGTCAGCGGCCACGCCTATAACACTGCGCGCTTCACCCCAAAGGGGGTGACCTGGGTCGCAGGCGAGTGGGCAAAGCATCAGGTGTCGCGGCGCCAGCGGGAAGGGGAGGCGGACCATGCGTGACTACTCCCCACTGCGCGGCCTGGCCGCCGGCGCGCCGACTGTGCATCTGAAGTCGTCAACGGTGGTCGAGTTGCTGGACGAGCTGGACCGCCTGCGCGCCGGTGGCGCTGCGCCTGCCAAGGTGAGGCGCAACGACTACCCCGCGGACTTCGAGGCCGTCTGGGAGGTGTATCCATCGCGCCCTGGCGACAGCAAGAAGGCAGCGCATAAGGCCTGGGCCGCGCGCCTCGGCGCCGGTGCTGCGGTGGCGGAGATGCTCGCTGGCGCGCAGGCCTACGCCGCCTTCGTAAAGGCGATGAAGATCGAGCCGATGTACATCCTCCAGTCCGCCACCTTCTTCGGACCCAGCGAACGGTACGCAGCTGACTGGACGCCGCCGGAGATGCAGAAGAGGTCTGGCGCCGGCAACTGGTGGGCGAGCGACTCGACCATCCTGGCCAAGGGCGCTGAACTGGGCCTGTCGCCGCGATCGGGCGAATACATGGGGCAGTTCAAGGCACGCATCGAGGCCGCAATGGATCCGGCAATGGCGCCGCCAGCGACCGTTTCGCCGATCCGCCCGCTGTCCGCGCCGTCGGCGCCGGCCCAAGCCGAGCAGCGCGCGCGCAAGCCTGACGGAATCGGCTCGCTCAAGGACCTGGTTCGCCGCGAGCCGCCGCCAGCGCGCGCCGCATGAGCGAGCAACCGTGCGCCCTATGCGGGTATTTCAAGATGAAGGAATACCCTGATCACGCGAAGGTGGAGCTTGGCCGGTGTGTGGGGCGTGCCAGCGGCCGCGTTGACGAGATCAATTCCTTCGTGCCTTGGAGTAGGCGGGCGTGCGAGCGATACATGTTGGCGCCCAATGCAGTTAAGCGGATGGCCTGGATAGAGAAACGGAAGATGTCCGAGCAAAACAACCATGCAGCACAGTTACAAAAGAAAGGATGAAATGCACTCAGCAACAATTGTCGTCACCCTTCCATTCCCAGACCGTCGGCTTAATCCCAATAATTCGAAGGGGAGGCATTGGGCCGCGACCGTGGCGCTACGCAAAGCCGCACGCGTGGGCGCCGCTCAACTCACTCGGGAGGCCGCGATCGCGCCCCAGTTTGAGCCCGGGCAGGAGCTTTCCTTGGTGATCACGTTCGTCCAGCCGGACCGTCGCGCGCGTGACCGGGATAACCTGCTTGCCGCTTGCAAGCCGATGCTCGACGGCGTCGCTGATGCCCTGGACGTGAACGACAGCCAGTTCGAGCCGGTCACGATCCGACGCGAATACGGTAAGAAGCCGGGCGCTGTTTTGATCGAGATAGGCGGAGGGGTGAGCAAATAACGAGAACCGCCTACCCGCCATTGCGCAGCCGCCCCGACCCACAATAACGTCAGGTGCTCGGCACTGTCGGGTTTCTAACCTGGAGAGTTAGCATTGGCTCGTGGTGCATCATCCGCCGCGTATTTCCCGATAGGACACGTGATATGACACTCTGTGGGATGCGCATCTCATCGAGGAAGGCGCGAGCGTAATCGAGGCTGTGAGCGCGGGCGAGAACGATCCCAACGTCGACAAGCATTTGGCAGTGCGTGTCCCGTCGATCATCGGCGTAGGGTTCCATGATTAATGGAGCTTCCGTAACACAGATATCAGTGAGTCGCCGAGTGATTCAAGCAAAAACGGCTTTACGACAAAAGCGTCCACTGAAGGGGCGAGGTGCCGCGAAAGAGAACCAGAAGCAACCAAAATTACCTTGATGTTCGACTGTATGGTCTTTGCCGCTGCAGCATAGCTCAACTCAACACTTGTAGATGATCGCGCAGTGACAATAAGTGCATCGAATTCGATGCCACTCATCACCCTTCGCGCACGCTCAAACGAATTGACCCCAAGGACTCGATAGTCTATTGCTTCTAGCATCGCGCAAATCGTCCTACGGGTCACGCGGTCTTCTTCGACTAGTAGGATAAGGGCTCGCATTGGGTGGCTTTCAGTAGGTCAATGATCAAGCTTACGCTGATGACAACTGAGGCACGGCCCAACCAATAAATACATCCTAAGAGTGCACACTTTGTAGTCATCACTTGGTACGCTCAAGGCGTCATTGGCTAGGCGGGCTCAAGACCGGCACCATGAACGAGACCGAGACCGCCTACGCCGCCACGTTAGACGCCCGGCGCCACGCCGGCGAGGTGGCCTGGTTCAAGTGCGAGGGCATCAAGCTGCGGCTGGCGGACAACACCTTCTACACACCAGACTTCGCGGTCATGCTGGCCGATGGCGTGCTGGAGATGCACGAGGTGAAAGGGTTTTGGCAAGACGACGCGCGGGTGAAGATCAAGATAGCTGCCGACATGTACCCGCTGCGATTTGTTGCAATCCATGCCCGGCCTCAGAAAATTGGCGGCGGCTGGGAGTTGGAGGAGTTCTAGTTCATGACCCTGACGCGTTGACAAAGGTGATGTCTGGTACTTCGCTTTTCAGATCAGCGGTAAGCGCGCCAGGCTGAGCTTTGCTACTACGGTGAGCTACTTGAAGAATTCGTCTGCGAGGCAGGCAAAGGCATCGAGAGCGGCCCGTGGCGATGTGGCGGCACGGGCCGGATTTTTATTTGGCCGCCCGCTGCTTGCGACGGCGCGCCATCCATCCCATCATCGCGAGCGCAGGAAGCAGCAGGGCACCCGTGCTAGGTTCAGGGATTTCAGCCGCGTCCAGCGTCGTCAGCGATCCGGCGGTGATCATCCGAAACGTGCCGCAGTTCATGCACTCGTAACTGGTTGCGGGGAAGAGCGCAAATTTGCCCCCAAGCGAGTCCAAAGGAGCTGCGAATGAGAAGTTGAAGTACCTCTCACCAGTATCGGTGAACAGGATGAAGTTGTTCGGACCGGCGCCGCCGCCGAAGTACAGCCCACTATTACTGTCGTTGTAGGTAAATTTGCTCAAAGTACCTTCAAACGTCGACACACTAAAACTGGTGTAATTTCGGGTGGTGGAGTCCATGATAAGCGAACCGGTGGCAGTAGTACCGTCAGAAAATTGCACGCCCGACAGCGTCCATGTCATCAGCGCAGCTTGGGCCGGCAACGCTGCGCCCAGCATCAGAGTTGAAGCAACGATTGCCACGCGAAGTTTATTTATATTCATGATATCCCTAGTGTTATTTTCTCGGGCCGAATTCAGGCCAGTGTTTCCTAAGTAAAGCAACCCTCGTGCCATGCTGTACTCTTGCCTTATTAATCAACAACATATGATGCTCGAAGAGGATGGTAGTTGGCGGTATGTAAAAATTATCGACAGGCAATTCGCTTAGTTACGTCAATCCTCAGCGCCTCACCCAATCGCGACGGCCCTTTACCAGTTCGACCGATACTCTGCATGACCGTTGGAAAATAGAAGCCAGGGCGTAGTTGCAACTTGGAAAATCTCGGACGCAGCTCAACCGTTCGTTCTTGCTGGTAATCTCACGGAAATTCCACGGAGAAACCATGTTCGCCTAGCGCTACCTCAACGCACTTAGCACTTCTAACCTGCAGGACGACGACCAGCACCACCAGACCGAGCCGCTCGTGGCGGCGGCTCTGGCCGACCTGTCCGGCGGATCGGGCGAGCTGTTCGGCACTATGCTGCTGCGTGCAAAGATCGCGGGCGTTCCGCGCCAAGCCATCGAGAGCAATGCACACGACCTGGGCGTGCTGCTGCGCATCTGGACGCGCGATGTGGCTCACAAGGGCTTCACGCGCAAGTGGATCAACATCAAGCACGAGTGGGACATTGGCGCGGCGTACGGCATCTACAAAAAGATCGCTGTACATTCGCTGGCGCACTGGCTCGGCGGCGAATGCAGCGCGTGCAACTGCACGAAGCTCATCGAAGGCCGCGCATGCACACACTGCGCCGGCACCGGCCGCGAGCCCATCCAGGGCGGCACGCTGGAGCGCGAGCACATCGCCGATATGGTGTCCGAGCTGGAAGGAATGTACCAGGCGCACAGCGCGCGCGCCGGCGCCAAGATGCGCAGGGCAGCATGATGTCGCGCCACCGTTTGGGACCCGGGTTGGTTGCGGCAGTACTCGTTGTTGCGCTGGACCGGATGGTGGCGAGAGAAATTGGCGGCTCTTCGGAAATAAGTAATCCACGCGGCCTACCCGCGCGATCAAGGCCCGTTGACCCCGTTCCAGTTTGGCACATGCCGCGCGCGCGTCCAGATCCTCGGCCATACTTGAAACAAAAGAAGGGACGCACTGGCCCGATGTAAGTAGCTGGTGCGCCACACTCAGCAGTATTGCAAACCGCCGAGACTGGGCGTAAACTACAGTCTTCACAGTTCCCTCGATCCACGTAATGCGCGCTTCGGCGCCAACGTCACCCGAGGCAGTCGAGCAGTCCAGCCAGCAGTAAAGCCGGCGCTCGTCTAGAAAAAGGCTCACCATCTCGGTGGGCCTTTTTCGTTTCCGGCCCACTTGTCAGATAGACCTGGGGCCGATCAGCCCCACCTCATCCGATGCCGGGGCAACCTACACCTGACGAGGTGACCCATGCAGCCGTAGCCCACACTGAGCCTGGTCATCACGTAGAAGCGCGACGAAACGCGCACGGGACCTGATCTGCCCGAGAAGTGCCGGAGCGCCCGCCCAGCCAGACTTCGAAGACGGCGCACACGCACACACGAACATGACCTGGCATTGGCCAGCACAGGCGAGCGCCTCAACGGCGCGCCAACGCTGCCGGACGCTGTACCCGGCAACCAGATACAGGCATCGATCTGCGGTGGCATCAGAAATCCAGTTGCTCGAAGGTGATGCCCAGCGCGGCCGCAATCTTCTCAATGCTCGAGCGCCGCAGCGTTTCGCTGGCCTCCTGCTTTGCATACGACGACTGTGCGATGCCGAGACGCTCAGCGACCTCGGCTTGGGTCAGTCGCAAGTGTTCGCGCCATGCTCGCACCGGCGTGGCGCCATCCACCGTGGCGCTCACCACCTCATGCGGGATGGTGCCCTCGGCGCGGGATTTTTTGTATTCCTCGTAGGGGATGACGACGAAGGCCGGTTTCCCGTCCGGCCCGTTGATGATCTGGATATTAGTAGGTGCGTTCATCGCGTTTGCTCACTTCGTTGATTTCGACAATCTTGATTTGACCATCCCAATCGAACAACACCCTGTAGTTGCCAACCCTGAGTCTGTAGCCGCTTGAGTGGTTCGTCAGGGCTTTGACGTTCTGGCTGTTTGGCATCGTCTCCAGCTTCGTCACCGCATCGCGGA
>Ga0265780_10009570_pt1 | contig 11605 bp, 11 predicted proteins | sample P1T30metagenome_FD_192432 | JGI IMG/M metagenome (GOLD analysis project Ga0265780, IMG submission 192432) | Plant litter microbial communities from East Loma Ridge, Irvine, California - P1 T30 | ecosystem: Environmental > Terrestrial > Plant litter > Unclassified | place: USA: California... | reverse complement strand
GCCGCGATAACAGCGGCATGCTCAAGGACGAAATCCACGTCACCACCGGTCTGCAGTTCATGCACGACGTGGCCATCGACACGCACTTTGTGGCGCGGGGCCGCATCATCCGCATGGCCCAGATTATTGCCACCAACCCCGGTTGCATTGGCCTGGGGCTGGAGGAGGACACCGGCGTGGTGGTGCGCGAAGGCTGCGAGATGGAGGTCATCGGCAGCGGCGTGGTAACGATAGTCGATGGCCGGGACTGCTCCTACACTAACATTCACCTCATCGAGCCGGGCTGCCCTTTCAGTATTCGCGACCTGCGTGTGCACATCCTCAACGCCGGGGAGCGCTACACTCTGCCCGTGCAAATGGAAATGCACGGGTAATCGGCGCTGCTACACTTGGTGTTTGATGCGCAATGTCGGGTATCGGTGCGTCTAATCTTAGTATCAGGGTGATAATTCTTGGTGTTGTAGTATCTGCCCTTGGTGTTGAGCTCTCAATGCTTGGTGATTGCAATGCCATTCTTGGTACATGACAAGCGATACTTGTTGTCAATGTAATAAAAATTGATATTGAGCTATCGATGCCTGATAACAAGTCGCTTAATCTAGGTATTGCTAGGTTTAATCTGGATATTGAGTTTACAAAGCAAGGTATTGCGGAGTAGACGCTTGGTATCGGCGCAGTGCATATCTTGTGCTGCGCCGACATCCATGCCCGGCAGGTTCCCCATGAGTTCAGCGTCCCTACCCGAGGCTACCGTCCCTCCCGAAACCGCTGCCGCGGCCCTACTGGCGGCCTTCGAACAGCGCGTACTCACCCGCGACGAGCCCAAAAGGCCCGAGCCACTCCGCTTGGACGCGGCCAGCGTGCAGGAGCGGCTACGCCGTGCTTTGCGCCAGCGGCTGGGGCAGCGCGACCCGCGCCGCCAGCGCACGCTGGCCATTATCTGCTACCAGTTTCTGGCCGAGCCCGTACAGTTCAGCACCTCCTCTACCTTGGTGGATACCCTGGGCCTGTCGCCCGATGGCCTCACCCGTACCTGGCGCGAGCTGCGCGCGTCCGGGCTGGTAGAAATGGCGCACGCCAGCCGGCGGCGCAGCTACCGCCTCAGCCGCGAAGGGGAGGACTGGATGCTGGCCGCGGTGAAGGGGGAAAAGGCAGACTTGTAGGCTTACTTATGAGAGCCCTTTACCTCGATATAGATGGCGTATTGCTAACCAAGCATCAGCAAATACCTGAAGGGGCTGGCGAGTTTATAGATTTCGCATTGACTCATTTCGATTGCTACTGGCTGACTACGCATTGCAAAGGCAGTGCCCAGACAGCGCTTCGGTATTTGGCTGCATTTTATCCCGCTGATATAGTTGCGCAACTGCGTGCTGTGAAACCCACAGACTGGGATGCATTGAAGACGGACGGCATCAACTTAAAACATCCTTTCTTCTGGGTAGACGACTATCCGTTTGAGGCGGAAAAGAACGTATTACGAGCCCATGGCCAATTGACTAACTTGCTGGTATGCGACTTGAAACAGCACAATGAGCTATTTAGAATAACTCACTGGTTGCACAAGCAACTATGAGCTGCAAGTCCGCGCAGCAGGATGGCTGGGTGAACCCATATGCATAATTTTGGCCCAATGAAAACCTCACTGCCTGCTTTCATTTCTTGCTTGGGACTGCTGGCTCTGGCGCTGTTGCCCGCCTGCCAAACCGACCCGCAGCGCCTGGCCCGCCTCGAAGCTGTGCAGGAGGAGCAGGCCCATGAGCTGGCCAACCTGCGCCAGCAGCTGGCCGACAAAGAAGAGGAAGTGGCTCAGCTCGAAACCTGCGTTAGCGACTTGGAAAACGCCGTTTACGAAGACGACGACTCGACGGCGTACGACGACGACAGCCGGCCCGCCCTCAAGCAGCTCTAGCTGGCGCGGCCAACCCAATTGGCCTTTCTTTGCGTTAAGCGCTGCACTACTCGCTTTCGCCGCATGAACCACCAGACGCGCCGTCTCCAGTACTTTTTCTCCGGCCAGAACTTCTCCGATGGAGTGCGCATCACGGTGTCCATCCTGCTGCCGGCCGTGCTGTTGGGACAGTGGGGCCACTTCGATACCGGGCTCACCATCTCGACTGGCGCCGTGTGCGTGAGCGTGACCGACACGCCCGGCCCGGCTACCCACCGCCGCAATGGCATGCTGGCCGCCCTGGCCTTGGTGGGCAGCACGGCACTGCTCACCAGCCTGGCCGCCACCAATCCCTGGCTGTTGGGCCTGCAAGTGGGCATCCTCAGCTTTCTGATGACCATGCTGCTGGTCTGGGGCGCCCGTGCTGGCGCTGTGGGCACGGCCGCCCTGCTGAACGTGGTGCTGCTGCTGGCCCACCCGCCCAAGCTGGCCGATGCGCCGCTGCACGCGGGCCTGTTGCTGCTGGGCGGGCTCTGGTACGCCGGCCTGGCCATGGTGGCCTACCAGGTGCGGCCCTACCGCCCGGCCCAGCAGGCCCTGGGCGAGTGCATTCACGCCCTGGCGCAGTTCCTGTCCCTGAAAGCCAAGTTTTACAATACCGCCACGGCCCTCGACGAGGACTACCGGCAGCTGGTGGCCCAGCAAGTGGTGGTGAATGAGAAACAGGAAGCCGTGCGCGACCTCATCTTCCGCACCCGCCAGATTGTGAACGAAACCACCAGCACCGGCCGCCGCCTCGTGCTCACCTTCGTCGAAACGGTAGATTTGTACGAGCGCATCACGGTAGGCTACTACGATTACTCGGCGGTGCGCGAGGCCTTTGGTAAGACGGGGATTCTGGATGACGTGGCCACGCTCATCCGGCACGTCGCCACCGAACTCGACCACCTCGGCGTGGCCATCCAAACCAACAATGCCCACCCCGGCACCGGCCCCGTTGTCACCGCCGAGTGGGACCGCCTGCAAGCCCGCATCAGCGCCCTGGAGGCCGACCCGGCCATTGAGGGAAATACGCGGGTGCTGAAGAAAATATTGGTCAACCTGCGCGACATTATTCGCCGCGTGGGCAATATCCGCAGCTATTTCGACGAGGCCCGGGCCGCCGATGCCCCCACCGTGAGCCGCGCCGCCGAGCACACCCAGTTCGTGGCCCGTCAGGAAATCGAGCTGCGCGCCCTGGGCCAGAACCTGACCATGAATTCAGCCGTGTTTCGCCACTCCGTGCGGATGACGGTGGCCTGCCTCGCGGCTTACATCCTGGCCGAAACGCTGTGGCAGGGCCAGCACAACTACTGGATTCTGATGACCGTAACCATCATGCTCAAGCCGGGTTTCAGCCTCACGCGGCAGCGCAACACCGAGCGCATCATCGGCACGCTGGCGGGCGGGGCGCTGGGCGGCCTCATCCTGTGGGCGGTGCCGTGGCCGGAGGCGCGGTTCGCCATCCTGGTGGTGTTTATGGTGGTGGCCTACAGCTTCCAGCGCACCGTGTATCTGGTGACGGTGGTGTTCCTCACGGCCTATCTGCTCATCATGTTCCGGTTCCTGGGGCTGAGCTATTTGGGGGTGGCGCAGGAGCGCATTGTCGATACGCTCATTGGATGCGCCATTGCATTCTCGGCCGGCTATTTCCTGTTTCCGAACTGGGAATCGGAGCAGCTGACCGACTACATGGCCGCTGCCCTGCGCGCCAACCTGGCCTACCTGCGCCAACTGGCCGACCGCCTGGCTGGCCGCCCCCTGCCACCCGACAAATACCGCCTGCTCCGCAAAGACGTGTACGTGAGCGGGGCCAACCTCGCGGCAGCCTTCCAGCGCATGCTCACCGAGCCCAAAAGCAAGCAGCACCGCCCCACCGAAACCCACGAATTCGTGGTGTTGAACCACATTCTCTCCTCCAATATCGCGGCCCTCACCGGCACCCTGCGCGAGGCCGCGCCCGCCGTGCCGCCCTTCCCGCCCGAAGGCCGCCGCGCCCTCACCAGCGCCGCCGCTGCCCTCAGCAAAAGCCTCACCCGCATCAATCCCACCGCCGACCAGCCCGCCGCCGAATTTAACTCCACCACCCCCAGCGAGCCCGCCAGCGCCGACGACAAATCCCTGCTCGACCAGCTTAACTTCCTGCAAAAAGTAAGCACCGACATCGGCAAAGTGACCGAGGTGCTGGCGAAGTAGCTTGCCTGCCATTACGAGCACAGTCAAGCAATCCGTCCTGCCAAAACCAGGCACGCTCTTTTATGACAAAGCCCTGACGCTGCATAACGTCAAGGCTTTGCCACATTATTGGGCTGGTCACTAAGAACCATCCGTCATTGCTTCGGCCTGCGGCCTCGCAATGACGGATGGTTACTTCGCTGCTGTGCCGTCGGGCTTAAGCGTGCGGCCCAGCCAGTCGAAAAACACGCGCTGCCACAGAACGGCGTTTTGCGGCTTCAGAATCCAGTGGCCCTCGTTGGGGAAGTAGAGGAAGCGGCTCGGGATGCCGCGCAGTTGCGCCGTGCCGAATGCCTCCATGCCCTGGCCCTCGGGCACCCGGAAATCGCGCCCACCGTGGATAACCAGCAGGGGCGTGTCCCAGTTTTTGGCAAACTGCTGGGGGTTGAAATCGGTGTAGGCCTTCACCGGGTTGGCGTCCCAGGGTGCGCCACCCATGTCGTGCTTGGCGAAGAACATTTCCTCCGTGCTGGGGTACCAGCTGGTGATGTCGTAGAGGCCGCAGTGGGCAATAAAGGTCTTGAAGCGGCCCTCGTGCTTGCCGGCCAGCAGGTATACCGAATAACCGCCGTAGCTGGCGCCCACGCAGCCGCGCCGGTCCTTGTCCACGTAAGGCTCTTCCGAAATTTTATCAATCGCCGAGAGGTAATCCCGAATTGGCTGGCCGCCCCAATCGCCCGAAATGGCATCGTTCCACTCGCGGCCAAAGCCGGGCAGGCCGCGCCGGTTGGGCGCCACCACAATGTAGCCGTTGGCCGCCATCAGCTGGAAGTTCCAGCGGTAGCTCTGGCTCTGGGTGATGGGGCTTTGCGGGCCACCCTGGCAATACAGCAGCGTGGGATACTTCTTGCTGGCATCGAAATCGGGCGGGTAAATGACGTATACCTGCATCTGCTTGCCGTCGGTGGTGGTCACGCGGCGGTCTTCCACCTTGCCCATTTTGATGCCGGCCAGCTCTTGCTGGTTGATGGTGGTCAGGGGCGTTTCCTTGCCGGTTTTCAGGTCGAGCCGCACGATGTCAGCGAAGGCTGAAAGCGTGGTGCGGTTGGCCACGGCCTGGCTGTTGCCCACCAGCTCAAACGCGTTGTAGTTCTGCGGCCCGCTGGTAATCTGACGGATTTTGCCACCCTTGCTCGGTAGCGAAAATAGCTGCTCTGTGCCCGCTACCACGGCCATGAAGTAGATGGTTTTGCCGTCGGCGCTCCAGCGCACGTTGGCCGCGCTCAGCTCCGAGCCTTTGGTGATGTCTTCACGCTTTTTGGTGGCGAAATCGTACACCATGATGCCGTTGCGGTCGCTCTCGAAGCCCGGCGTGGCCATGCTCAGCCAGGCCACCTGGCGGCCGTCGGGGCTGAAGGCGGGCTCGGTGTCATAGCCGGGCAGGCCCTCGCTCAGGTCCACCGTTTTCTGGTCGTGAATATCGTAGAGGTAGATATCCGAGTTGGTGCTTTCGGCTTCGGCCTTGCCCGTGAGCTTGCGGCTGGTGTAGGCAATGCGGTAGCCGTCGGGCGAAAACGCCAGCTGCTCGGAGCCACCATCGGGCATTAGCGGCGAGTCGAATTTCTCGCCGGCCATCACGTCCTTGCCGTAGCCTTCGGGCTTGCCATCGGCCCCGATGGGCTGGAAGAACACGTGACTGGCCAAGTGGTCGTCCCACACGTTCCAGTGGCGGTAGTTCAGGTCGTCGATGATTTTGGCGTCGGCCTTAGGCAGGTCCGGAAACATGTCCAGCGTGCTGGGACCCGATTTCACATCCTGCGTGTAGAGGATGAAATTGGCTTTCGGCGCGTATTTCAGGTTGCTCAGGCCCTGGTCGGGAAAGTCACTGAGCTTGGTTTTGCCTGCGCCGTCGGCGCTCATCACGTACAACTGGTCGGTGCCGCTTTCGCCCGAAATGAACGTCAGCTTGCCATCGGGCCGCCAGTTCAGGTTGTTTTCCGAGCCGGGCGTGTCGGTCAGGCGCTTGGCCGCGCCGCCTGTTACGGGCACCGTCCAGATGTCGGTATTGCCCTTGTTGTCAGCCAGGTTGTACTTGGTGACGGTGTAGGCCACGGTTTTGCCATCGGGTGAAACCTGCATTTCGCCCAACCGGCCCAGTTGCCAGAGCTTTTCGGGAGTGAGGACGGTGGTGAGAGTTTGGGCGGCGGCTGCCAGCGGCAGCAGCGCCAGCGCCGCATAGAAGAGCTTGTTCATGGCCGAAAATTACAGCCCTTTGCCGGATGGCGGGATAAGCCAGTCAGGAAGCTTATATAGCAAAAGTTTTATATAATGCCTATATTCGAGGGGGCAATTCAGTAGTGAGCTTTCCACCCCCATTTTCACCTGTTTATATTATGCCAAACCATGTCCTATTCTGCCTGAAAAAAGTTGTTTTGCCCATCATATGCCTGGTTTTAAGTGCCCAGGTTATTCAAGCTCAGCAGCCTGCTCCACCGGCGGTCGGTATCCGTCCTTCTGCGGCTACGCATGCCGAAGGTGTGGCCCGAGAGCGTCAGCGCTGGAACCGTGTCCTCACCGATTCTAGCACCCGAGCCCGGGTACTCAATGAAAAGCCCAACGCCCTGCTCATCGAAACCGCGAAGGGCCGCAAACCCGGTACCGCCCTCGATGTAGGCATGGGGGAGGGCCGCAACGCCATCTACCTGGCCCAGCAAGGCTGGCAGGTCACGGGCGTCGACGTAGCCGACCAAGCATTGGCGTATGCGCAAAAACGCGCCAAGGCCCTCAACGTGAAAATTACCACTGTGGAGCAGGATGTGGACCAATTCGACTGGGGCACCAATAAATGGGACCTCATCGTGGTGAGCTACGCCGGCGGGCGCGAATACGCCAGCCGGGTGCTGAAGGCCTTGAAACCCGGTGGCATCCTAGTGCTCGAAGGGTTTCACCGCGACGCTATTCAAAAAGCCCAGATTGGAGAGGGAGTCGTGTTTGATACCGATGAAATGAAAAAGCTCTACGCCAGCGCCGGCCTTAAAATTCTGCGCTATGAAGAGCCAGTCAGTATTGCCGATTTCAGCAAAAAAGAAGTGCGCCTAGTGAAGCTGGTCGCGCAAAAGCCCTGACCTCGCTGCGACACCAATCTCACAAGCTTTGTAAATGCGATGAAAATGAAACGCTGTTCACTCTCCCTGTTCTGGTCCTTATTGGCTGTACTTCTTGGCTCCACGCTGTTGGCCCAGGCCCAGCAGCCCGCGCCCACCGGCAAGCGCAACCTGCCGCCCGTTCCCGGCTTGGGACCCGAGCCGGTGCTGCCCGCCAACCCCACGCCCTCCCAACTCGCCGACTACAAAAGCCAGATGGCCGAGCGCACCCGCCAGCGCTGGAACTACCTGCTCACCGATTCGGTAGCCCGGTCCCGGATGCTCAACGAAAAGCCCAACGCCCTATTGGTCGAAACCGTGAAAGGCCGCAAACCTGGTACCGCCCTCGATGCCGACATGGGCGAGGGCCGCAACGCTATCTACCTGGCCCAGCAGGGTTGGCAGGTCACGGGCGTGGATATTGCCGAAAAAGCCCTGGCCTACGCCCAGAACCGGGCCAAAGCGCTCAATGTAAAACTCACCACCGAAGTGGCCGACATGGCCAAATACGACTGGGGTACCAACAAATGGGACCTCATTGTGTTGAGCTACGCCGGCGGCCGCGAGTATGCCGACCGCGTGATGAAAGCACTGAAACCCGGCGGCATCGTAGTGCTCGAAGCCTTCCACATGGACGCTACCAATCGTCTGCAAGTAGTGGGCGGCGACTACCGTGTCTTCTTCAAAACCGACGAATTGCCCAAGCTCTACACCGCCGCCGGCCTCAAAATCATCCGCTACGAAGAGCCCGTCGGCACCGCCGATTTCACCAAAGAGCAGTTGCGCATCGTGAAAATGGTAGCCCAAAAACCATAAATTCACGGGCCTGTCAGGCAGAGCGTAGCGAAGCATCTCGCTCGGCATCGTCTTCACGATTGAATTACTACTCCACGTGAGATGCTTCGCTACGCTCTGCCTGACGGCCATTAATTAAACAAAAAGCCCCGCCAACCGAAGTTGGTGGGGCTTTTTGTGGGGGACGACAGCCACCTGCTAGCGCATAAGCGCAATCAAGATTTATTTACTGTCCTTCTTACGGCCGGAGCCGCCGGGTTGTTTCCCGCCACCGTCATTTTTATTTACCGTGGCCCAGGCGCGGGCCTCGGCTTCCTTCTCCGAAACGCCCCTTTTCTCGTAGCCTTCTTCGATGTGCTCGGCCTGACGCTTCTGTTTATCAGTGTACTTAGACTTATCTCCCTGTGGCATGGCAGTAGTGAAATAAAAGTGGAAAAGAAACGGCCCGTAGTGCCGGACCACGGGTTTATTTTACGTTAGGGGTAGGGGAGGAGTTAGGAGGAGCTTAGTATCTTCGCCCCGGTTCTGGCCATTCATTTCCTCTTCATGCGCCACATCGCCGACATCCCGCATCCCGCCGTCAAAATCACGCTCCTGGCCTGGAATGGCAAGTTCTTGCTTAAGCTGGAGCAGGGCAACCTTGAGCAAACCTATAAAGTGGCCGAGCTCGACCTGCTCACCGGCACCGATGCCGAAGCCCGCGAGCTGCTCGACGACGAGTTTCTTGCCGCCGCCATTGCCCGCTTTCAGGCCATGCGGGATGATTTACAAGCCGCTTTCGACCGCCACGAGCTGCGCTAGCCGCCGGCTCTTTCCCCATTTCTGATGTCTAAAATCTACTTCCTGATGTTGGCCCTAATAGCCATGCTCACCGCCACGCCAGCCTCGGCCCAACTCTACGACGTGCGCCCCAGCGAGATAAATTACAACAAAAAGCCCCGCGCCGCCCTCAAAGTGCAGGTCGATGGCAAGGCCACCGACGTGCGCGACTTCTTCCAGGAGTGGATGAAAAGCAGCTACAACGTCAAGTTCAAAACCGGCGGCGTGCTGGGCATGGGCAAAAGCGACGTACTGCTGGCCCGCCAAACCCCCGCCAGCACCGTGTCGGGCAAGCTTGTAGACCTGTACGCCACCGTCATCGCGCCCACCGACTCGACGGCTGAGGTAGCCGTTTTCGGAGGCTTCGATGACAACACCTTCTTCGACCCCAGCAGCACCAAGGCCGAGTACGACGCTGTGCGGGCCATGACGCAGAACTTCGCCAGCGCGGCCCGCCTCAAGGCCTACCGTGATATGATTGCCGAAGCCGAAAAGAAGCTGAAAGCCACCGAAAAGGAAAAAGAGCGCCTCGAAAAAGAGCAGGCTTTCCTGAAAACCAATACCGAAGCCAACCTGGCCCGCATTGAGGAGCTGAAGAAGAAAAATGCCGAAAACCTAGTCCAATCGCGCGCCGATTCGGCTTCGCAAATCAAGAACGGCAAGCTGCTGGACGAAAGCCGCCTGCGCCTCCAGCGCCGCCGCGACCGTCTCTCGGCGCTCGACCGTAAAAACTAGCCTCGCCGCCGGCCGTATTCTGGTTCATGGACAACAATCCCTCGTCGCCACTCGATACCCTGCGCCAGCTCAAGGAGATGCTGGACGCTGGGGCCCTCACGCCCGCTGAGTTTGAAGCGCTGAAGCAACGTCTGGTGCTTAATCCCGGTACGACTCTGCCACCTACAGTCGCTCCCGTAGCGCCTGCTCCCGCTACCACGCCACCCGTGGTATTGCCGCCCGCGCCGGTTGTAGAGCAGCATTCACCCCTGTTTGAAGACGTGGCCCATGAGCCCGTTGCTCCAGTACCAACTCCCGTTGCTACCCCCAGTGCTTCCGGCTACGTAGCCCCACCCGAATCGTATGACTCGGCAGATTCGTCTGCATTTCCCGTTTCTACCTCTCCCGAGCCCCAGCCAGCCCCGGAGCCAAGCTGGAAAACCCGGGACGAGTTTCCGGCCATTGAAGAAGCTCCGGCCCGCAATCCGTTGGCGTTGGTGCTGTCCATTGGCGGGGTGCTGGTGTTTCTGGCGGTGGTGGCCTACCTCACGCTCAACCGGCCGCCGTCGGAGCACATTTCCAGCACCAGCCAGACAGCCGCCGACTCGCTCGCAACCACCATCGATACCGGCCCGCAGGCCGAGCAGCTGCCCGTAACCACTGCTGCACCCGAAACCATTCGGGTGGCCCCCACCAATCCTGCCCCACCGTTGCCATCGCGCTCAGAGACGGAGGCAAAAGCTGCGGCAGTGCGGGACTCTGCCAATGCTGGCTCAGCACCAACGGCAACCGATTCTGCTGTTGGCCAATAATCTGCTGCTATTCAAGGCTCAGATTATAATTTTTAACCTCAACTGACTGGTCTTAAGGCCGTATGCTAAAACCTCAGCCCTAGCGGCTGGGGTTTTTCTTTTTATTTCCAACGGTTTCTTCTTTTATGTCACTTTTACGCTCGCTTCCAATTGCAGGGCCTGCTGTGGTTGCCACAATGTTGTTTGGCTCCTGTTCCTCGCCAACCAGCAAAACCGAAAGCTCCGCAGTCACGGCCGCCCCCGCCGATTCGTCGGCCACCAGCGCTGCCAATCCCGCCGCGCCGGCCAACTCGCCTCTACAGGTCGTGGCCGAGTTCAACGACCCGCAAATGGTGGGCGTAGCCGTGGCGCCCGGCGGCCAGATGTTCGCGTGTTTTCCTCGCTGGGACTGGAACCCTTCGTTCCCCATCGCCAAAGTTGGGCCCAATAATACCCTCACGCCTTACCCCGATGCCGGCTGGTGCATGTGGAACGACTCCGTGAAGTCCGAGCCGCTCAAGCATTGGATTTGCCCTCAAAGCGTGTTTGCCGACAAATCGGGTATGGTATGGATACTCGACCCCGCCGCACCCGGCCTGAAGTTCACCGTGCCCGGCGGCCCCAAACTGGTCAAAACCGACCCCAAAACCGGCCAGGTTCTGCTCACTATTCCGTTCTCCGAAACGGTGGCGCCCCGCAAGTCCTACCTCAACGATGTACGCATCGACCTGCAAAACAACTACGCCTACATGACGGAATCAGGCCTGGGCGCACTTGTTGTGACGGACTTGAAGACCCTGAAATCGCGCCGCCTGCTCGATAAGCACCCGTCGACCAAAGCGGTGAAGGGACTCGTCATCAAAGCGGCTGGTCACCCCATGATTGACATTCAGGGCAAGCCCGCTCAGTTCAACGCCGATGGCATCGCCCTCAGCACCGATAATACTTACCTCTACTATTGCCCACTCACCGGGCACACCCTCTACCGCATTAAAACTGCCGCCCTCCGCGACCAGTCCCTAACTGAGGCGCAACTCGGCCAGCAAGTTGAAACCGTAGGCGAAATTCCCGCCACCGATGGTCTCGAAATCGACGCTGCCAGCAATGTCTACCTCACTTCCTTCGAGCAAAGCGCCCTGCTGCGTCGTACTGCCGCCGGCAAAATCGAAACCCTGGTGCAAGACGACCGCCTGCAATGGCCCGATACTTACAGCCTGACTCAGGATGGTAGTTTCTAG
>Ga0265780_10009569_pt1 | contig 11606 bp, 6 predicted proteins | sample P1T30metagenome_FD_192432 | JGI IMG/M metagenome (GOLD analysis project Ga0265780, IMG submission 192432) | Plant litter microbial communities from East Loma Ridge, Irvine, California - P1 T30 | ecosystem: Environmental > Terrestrial > Plant litter > Unclassified | place: USA: California... | reverse complement strand
AATTACAGTATGCGCCTCCATCGACGCCAGCCAGCGGTGGGGCAGTCGCCAGCGTGAACGCCCCAGCCCGAAAAATCATCCACTGCGATTGCGATTGCTTCTATGCGTCGGTCGAGATGCGCGACGATCCGTCGCTGCGCGGCCGTCCACTGGCGGTGGGCGGCCGGTCCGACCAGCGCGGCGTGGTCGCGACCTGCAATTACGAGGCGCGCCGCTTCGGCATCCATTCGGCGATGGCCACCGCCACCGCCATCAAGCTGTGCCCCGATTTGCTGATCATCCCGCCGGCGATGGAGAAGTACCGCATCGCCTCGCGCCAGATCATGGACATCTACCAGGACTACACGGATCTGGTGGAGCCGCTCTCGCTCGACGAGGCTTACCTGGACGTCTCCAACTCGCCCCACTGCAAGGGCAGCGCGACGCTGATCGCGCAAGAGATCCGGCGCCGCATCTTCGAGACGGTCGGCATCACCGCCTCGGCCGGCGTGGCGCCGAACAAGTTCGTGGCCAAGATCGCCAGCGACTGGAACAAGCCGGATGGCCTGTTCCTGGTCAAGCCTGACGAGGTCGATGCGTTTGTCGCGGCGCTGCCGGTCAAGAAGCTGCACGGCGTGGGCAAGGTGACGGCCGAGAAGATGAACCGGCTCGGCCTGCAAACCTGCGCCGACCTGCGCGCCTGGAGCATGGACCAGTTGCAGGAACACTTCGGCAGCTTCGGTGCGCGTCTGCATGATTTAAGCCGCGGCATCGACCACCGCGAAGTGAATACCTCGCGCGAGCGCAAGTCGATCAGTACCGAAGAGACTTACACGCCCGACGTGCCCGACCTGGCGGCCTGCCTCAAACTGCTGCCCGAACTGCACGAGCACCTGCTAGGCCGCATCAAGCGCGCGAATGCCGAAAAATTCATCAATAAGCTGTTTATCAAGATCAAATTTTCGGACTTCCAGCAGACGACCGTCGAGTGCGTCGGCTACGCGCCACACATCCCGACCTATGCGCGCCTGATGGAAACCGGCTGGGCCCGCGCCAGCCGCCCGGTGCGCTTGCTGGGCGTCGGCGTGCGTCTGGCCGAGACTGAAATTGTCGAGCAGCTGCGGCTGTTCGACGACGTTCTGGACGATTCAACAACGTCCTGACCTTTTTATACGAAGTTGCTACGCAGCAGCGTAGAATATCGTTCCTTCGAAATACTGATAAAACCGGATACCTATGTGGTTCAAGAATCTACAGATTTACCGTCTGCCGGCCCCATGGGCCTACACCCCTGAACAACTCGAAAAAGCCCTCGAGCCGCAGAGCTTCGTGCCTGCCACCAGCAACGAGCTGCTGCGCCAGGGCTGGGATGCGCCGCGCCCGAACGGCGGCCTGGTTCACGTGGTCAACAAGCAGATGCTGATCATGCTGGGCACTGAAAAAAAACTGCTGCCGTCGTCGGTCATCAACCAGGTGGCCAAGGCCAAGGCGGCCGAGATGGAAGAACAGCAAGGCTTCCCGCCAGGTAAGAAGGCGATGAAGGAACTGAAAGAGCGCGTGGCCGACGAACTGCTGCCGCGCGCCTTCACCCTGCGCAGCAATGTCTGGACCTGGATCGACCCGGTCAACGGCTGGCTGGTGGTCGATGCCGCAAGCCCGTCCAAGGCCGACGACGTAGTCAAGCTGCTGCTCAAGGCGGTCGACAAGATGCCGCTGGAATCGCTGCGCGTGCAGAAGTCGCCCGTGGCCGTGATGACCGGCTGGCTGGAAGCCGACGAAGCGCCGTACGGCTTCACGATCGACCAGGACACCGAACTGCGCGCGACCGGCGAAAGCCGCGCCGCCGTGCGTTACGTCAAACACACGCTGGAACCGGACGACATCCGTCGCCACATCGCCGCCGGCAAGCAGTGCACCCGCCTGGCCATGACCTGGACCGACCGCGTCAGCTTCGTGCTGACCGAATCGCTGGCGATCAAGGGCATCAAGCCGCTGGACGTGATCAAGGAAGGCGAAGGCCCGACGTTCAACGATGATGAGCGTTTTGATAACGACATCATGTTGATGACCGGTGAACTGGCCAAGCTGCTGGCTGATGTGGTCGAAGCATTGGGTGGCGAAGCCAAGGCTTGATTGCTTGATGTAATACCCCAACTGGAAGTATCGTGGGGTAGAAATACCGTGGCTTGAAAATACCGTGGCTTGAAAATATCGTGGGGTGGACAGGTTTCCTGTCCACGCGTTCAACCGGCGTTTGAATACCTCGTGTTTGCACACGGCGGCTGAACGCGTGGACGGCCAAGCCGTCCACCCCACGGTGTTGTAACGGTTTATATCATTTTGATGCCGCGACTTCTTCGCTGGTTGCAGGTTCGGTTTTTTCTCCCTCACCACCGCCATTTTCCAGCTCCCCGCTGGTATAGGTCGGCCCCTGCCGGTCCTGATGCGGCGCCGGCCGATTCGGCAACGGCGGCAGCGCCTTCGCCTTCTCCAGATCGACCCCCGCAATTTCCGCCACGCGCCGGCCGTAATCCTCGTCGCAATGCCACAGATGCCACACCATGCGTAGCTGGATCGGTTCCGGGCACTGCTTCAGGTCGCCCCCGACATTGCTCACCAGGTCGTTACGTTCCCACTCCTCGAACGTGCGATACCGCGCACCGGCCTGCTGGTAGTCGTCGCGTGTAGTCGTCGTTTGATAACGGCCCAGATGCCCCTCGACCCACGGCCGATGTTCATATCCCGGCGTCTCGGCTTCCTGGTAGCCACCCATCAGGCTCGGTTCGTAGTTGATATGCTTGTTCTCGCCATCGCCATCCACATAGAACGTCATCTGGCCATCGCGCTGATTGGTTTGCGCCTTGGCTTGTTCTTGCGGGGCGTTGATCGGTAATTGCAGGTAATTCGGCCCGACACGGTAGCGCTGGGTATCCGAATACGACAGGGTCCGGCCCTGCAGCATCTTGTCGTCCGAGAAGTCGATGCCGTCGACCAGCACACCGGTGCCGAAGGCCGACTGCTCGGTTTCAGCGAATACATTGTCCGGGTTTTTGTTGAGCACCATGCGGCCCACCGGCAGCAGCGGGAACTGGTCTTCCGGCCAGCGCTTGGTGTCGTCCAGCGGGTCGAAGTCGAGCTCGGGATGGGGGCCGTCGGCCATGATCTGGACGCAGAATTCCCATTCCGGATAATCGCCGCGCTCGATCGCATCGTACAGGTCGCGCGTGGCGTGGTTGGTGTCGCGGCCCTGGATCTCGGCAGCCTGGCTGGCAGTCAGGTTGCGCACGCCCTGCTTGGGCTGCCAGTGGAATTTCACCAGCTGCGCAATCCCCTTGTCATTCACCAGTTTATAGGTGTTGACGCCCGAACCTTCCATCTCGCGGTAGTTGGCTGGAATGCCCCATGGGCTCTTGACCCAGGTAACCATGTGCAACGCTTCCGGATGGCTACAGATGAAGTCATAGAAACGCCATGGCTCTTGCTGGTTGGTGACGGGATCGGGTTTGAAGGCATGGATCATGTCCGGGAACTTGATCGCATCGCGGATGAAGAAGACCTTGAGGTTATTGCCTACCAAATCCCAGTTGCCGTCGACGGTTTTCAGCTTGACCGCGAAGCCGCGCGGATCGCGCGCGGTCTCCGGCGATTCCTTGCCGCCGATCACGGTCGAAAAACGCACGAAGACCGGGGTCTGCACGCCGGTCTCGTTGAGCACGCGTGCGCAGGTGTACTTGCAGGCAGGTTCGTCACCGATCTTGCCATAGGCTTCGAAGTAACCATGGGCGCCGGTGCCGCGCGCATGCACCACGCGTTCCGGGATGCGTTCGCGGTCGAAGTGGGTGATCTTTTCGATGAACTGGTAGTTCTCGAGCGTGGCCGGGCCGCGTTCGCCGACCGAGCGCAGGGACTGGTTGTCGCGGACAGGATGACCCTGGCGCGTGGTCAGCGTAGGACGCTTTTCATTCATAGCCGTCTCCTCTGGTACAGGTGATAGAGAAGGGCAGTATAAAAATTCGACGACGAAGGCAGCGCGCGGCTGCCCTCGCTTTTAATCTCCGTCAAACAATCATGGGGAACTGCTGACTACAACTGCTGGAACACGCCCTCGCTGCGGTTCTTGGTCACGTTATCCCACGGGAATACCTGTCCGTTCATGGCGACATACACGCCGGCCGGCAACACCTGCGCCACGCCGCAGGCATAGCCCAGGTTGAACAGCGCGTCCGAGTTGGCGATCGCATATGGGATCATGGCGCCGGTCAGCACGATGGTCTGGTCGAGCTTGGCGGCGCCGAGCACGGCGGCAGTCTCGCGCATGGTGTCGGTGCCGTGGATGATCACGATCGCCTTTTCGCTGGCGCCCTGGCAGACACCCAGCACGCGCTGGCGGTCGGCGTCCTGCATGTCGAGCGAATCGAGCAGCGGCAGCACATCGAGGGCGACCGGCACCGTCATGCGGCTACGCTTGATAACCTCTGGCAAATGGCTCTCAGCAAAGCCGAGCACGCCGTTCAGTTCGTTGTAGTGCTTGTCGAAAGTGCCGCCGGTGGCGATGAGTCGCAAAGTCATGTTGGTTTATCCACTCGCTGAAAAAAGGTGCGTCATGATAGCCGCAAACCGTAGTGTATCCACATGTGACTGCGCTAGAATCATTCGGATCGGATGAGTACACTCATTGCCTTTCTCCCTCACACTATCCCCTCATTATCTTAAGCCACATGAAAGCCGTCGCACCCGGAACCGTCATCTTCCACCGCCATCGAGGCTATGGCGTGATCACCCACGTCAACCTGCTGACCGGCTGGATTTCGGCGCGCTTCAACGACGAGGCACGTGCGCTGGATCTGAACCTGTCGAGCGACGAAGTGCAGCATGCCGACGGCGAGCCGATCCTGTTCCGGCGCGCGCGGCCAGACCGCATGCCGCATGCGCGCCTGATGGCCGTGGTGCGCGCCTTGCACGAGGCCGGCTACCAGAAGCTGTACCTGTATTCCTGGCCCAAGCCATCCGGCCTGCATTGGCGCTGGCACCTGTTCACGGGCCCGCGCAACTGGATGCAGCGCACCTGGCGCGAAGGCTGGTATGGCTCCGGTGCGGAGTACAACAACAATCCCGTGATGGGTTGGGGTGATGTGCCTGGCGCGACGACCGAAGAACTGATCCACGCGCTGGCCAAGTTCGATCCGCAAGGCTTGGCGCAAGCACTGGGCCGCGACGAAGACCACACGGCCTGGTTCGCGCAGGCTTGCGAGCTGCTGCTGCCCGGTTACATGTACAGCCTCAATATGGAACGCCCCGTGGGCGGTGGCCTGGTCGAGGCGCCGGCGGTGCCGGTCGTGCCGGTGCGGGCAGGGCTCAAGCCGTACACCGGGCCGGATATTGGCTGGCCGCCGGGCTGGGCAGGACTCTGGACCGGTACCCATGTGATGCCGGCGCCAAAGGTCAACCTGACTGGCGAGCCCGAACTGCGCTGACGGCGCAGTCGACCGCGATCAGCGCTGGCTCAGCGCTTCCGGATTAAGGATATTGCTTGGTTCGCCCTGCGCAAAGCGGACCACATTCTCGAACGCCGCGCGGAAGTAAAGCTCGTAGCTGTCCTGTTCGACATACCCCAGGTGCGGCGTCGCCAGCACTGTCGGGATGCGCAGCAGCGGCGCATCCTGGGCCAGCGGCTCGCTGGTGAACACGTCCACGGCCGCATTGCCGGGGCGCCCCTGCTTCAAAGCATGTTCAAGTGCGTCTTCCGCCACCAGTTCGGCGCGGCTGGTGTTGACGAACAGCGCATCTGGTTTCATGCGCGCCAGGTCGGCGGCGGTGACGATGCCGCGTGTCGAGTCGGCCAGCCGCAGGTGCAGGCTCAGCACATCCGACTCTTCGAACAGCGCTTCGCGCGACGCGGCCGCCTCATGGCCATCGGCCACCGCTTCCTGGCGGCTGGCGTCGCTGCCCCAGACCACGACCCGCATCCCGAAGGCGCGCGCATAGCCCGCCACCAGCTTGCCGATCCTGCCGTAACTCCACAGGCCCAGCGTACGCCCATGCAATACCCGGCCAACGCCGTTAAGTACCGGATTGATCGAGGCGGTCTGCCACAAGCCATCCTTCAGGTTATTCGCGTAGGGCACGATCTTGCGGCTGGCCGCCATGATCAGGGCCCAGGTCAGCTCGGCCGGGGCAACCGGCGAACCGACGCCCTCGGCAATGGCGACACCGCGTTCGGTCGCCGCCGCCACGTCGATGTGGCCGCTGACCTTGCCGGTCTGCGAGATCAGTTTCAGATTCGGCAGCTTGGCCAGCAGGGTTGCCGGGAAGGTGGTGCGCTCGCGGATCAGCACCAGGGCGTCGAATGGCGCCAGGCGAATGGCGAGCTGGCCCAGTCCGCGGGTGGAACTGGTGAACACTTTGACCTCGTGGCCGTCGAGCAGTTTGAAGGCATCAAGGCCGCGCACAGCGTCCTGATAATCGTCAAGAATCGCGATTTTCATGTGTGTTGTCAGAGTTGTATGAATCGATCGTAAGGAAATAACAGGATAGGGCGATCGCACAAATAGCCTACTACATTACTAGGGAATTTTTCCTACTTTTTTGTAATGGAAGAGCACGAAACGCCTTTTTACGGGTGTACAATCGGCGCAGAACTTAAGGGAATGACACGTATCCAACGGTGCTCACGAGCAGTACCGCCCAGCCTCATCAGAGGTTGCCGACCGACCGCTGCCCCGCCGCGATCCTGACGCCAGACCGCTCGCCCACGCCGATTGCGATTGCAGGGCGCCCGGTCCATGGACGATCCAGCCAGCGATCCACCCGAATTCTTTATTGCATTTGGAGGTATCCCCATGAACCAGCCCGTGATGGGCGGCGTCGCCGCTTTGAACGTTCCAGCTTACATCAAACACCAAAAACTCATCAATTGGGTCGCAGAAATAGCTGCCCTGACCAAGCCTGACAGCATCTACTGGTGCGACGGTTCGGAAGAAGAGTACGACCGCCTGTGCGCACAGATGGTCGAGGCGGGCACGATGAAGAAGCTGAACCCGGCCAAGCGACCGAACTCCTATCTGGCATGGTCCGATCCGTCGGACGTGGCGCGCGTCGAAGACCGCACCTATATCTGCTCATCGACCAAGGAGCAGGCCGGCCCGACCAATAACTGGATGGAGCCAAGCGAGATGCGCCGCACCTTGCACGGCCTGTTCGACGGCTGCATGGCCGGCCGCGTCCTGTACGTGGTGCCGTTCTCGATGGGCCCGCTGGGCTCCCCGATCGCCCACATCGGCGTCGAGCTGTCCGATTCGCCTTATGTTGCAGTGAACATGCGCATCATGACGCGCATGGGCAAGGCCGTGTACGACGTGCTGGGCGCGGATGGCGAGTTCGTGCCATGCGTGCACTCGGTGGGCATGCCGCTCTCGGCTGGACAGCAGGACGTTGCATGGCCATGCAATGCCACCAAGTACATCGTCCACTATCCGGACACCCGCGAGATCTGGTCGTTCGGCTCCGGCTACGGCGGCAACGCGCTGCTGGGCAAGAAATGCTTCGCACTGCGCATTGCCTCGAACATGGGTTACCAGGAAGCGCAGCAGGGCGGCACCGGCTGGCTGGCCGAACACATGCTGATCCTGGGCGTCGAATCGCCACAGGGCGACAAGCAATACATCGCCGCCGCCTTCCCGTCGGCCTGCGGCAAGACCAACTTTGCGATGCTGATCCCGCCGAAGGCCTTCGATGGCTGGAAGGTGACTACCATCGGCGACGATATCGCCTGGATCAAGCCGGGCGCCGACGGCAAGCTGGTCGCCATCAACCCGGAAGCCGGCTACTTCGGCGTGGCCCCGGGCACCAACGAAAAAACCAATCCGAACTGCATGGCCTCGCTGCGCGAGAACGTGATCTTCACCAACGTGGCGCTGACCGACGATGGCGATGTGTGGTGGGAAGGCATGACCAAAGAGCTGCCTGCGCACCTGATCGACTGGCAGGGCAAGGACTGGACCCCTGCGTCCGGCACCAAGGCGGCGCATCCGAATGCGCGCTTCACCGTGGCGGCGACCCAGAACCCGGTGATCGATCCGGCCTGGGACGACCCAGCCGGCGTGCCGATCTCGTCGTTCATCTTCGGCGGCCGCCGCTCGACCACAGTGCCGCTGGTGACCGAGGCGCGCGACTGGGTCGAAGGCGTCTACATGGCCGCGGCCATGGGCTCGGAAACCACCGCCGCCGCTGCCGGCCAGATGGGCGTGGTGCGCCGCGATCCATTCGCCATGCTGCCGTTCATCGGCTACAACATGAGCGACTACTTCCAGCACTGGCTCGACCTGGGCAAGAAAGTCGCGGCAATCGATCCGGCCGTGGTGCCGAAGATCTTCTGCGTCAACTGGTTCCGTACCGACGACCAGGGCAATTTCGTGTGGCCGGGCTACGGCGACAATATGCGCGTGCTGAAGTGGATCCTGGACCGTTCGAATGGCGCGACTGGCGGCAGCGAACATCTGTTCGGCACGACGCCAAATTATGGCGATCTGAACTGGGAAGGCGTAGACTTCACCGAGCAGCAGTTCCAGCAGATCACCTCGATCGACAAGGACGCCTGGCGCGAGGAATTGAAGCTGCATACCGAATTGTTCGAGAAGCTGGCTTACCACCTGCCGCAAGAGCTGGTGGCAACCCGTGACAAGCTGGAGAAACAACTGGCCGCCTAGTGAATCACTAAGCAGCCTGAGTGGGGGAGATGGCCATCGTCAAGATGGCTAAATAAAAAAAATGCAGGGGCAACGCCGGTGGCGTTGCCCCTGTTTCATTGTAGGCCAGCTGCATGCACGAATCGTAGGGTTGACGGGTTTCCCGTCAACGCGTTCAACCAGCGGTTGATCTGCTGTGCGGCTGGTTAAAGCTGCTTGAACGCGTCGGCGGCCGAGCCGCCAACCCTACCCACTCATTGCCGATCACGATCGGAATCCTTTCGCATCAGCCTTTCAGCAGCGGCTTCAGATACTTGCCGGTTGGGCTGTCCTTGACCTTCGCCACCTGTTCCGGCGTACCCGACGCCACGATCACGCCACCGCCAGCGCCACCTTCCGGCCCCAGGTCGACGACCCAGTCCGCGGTCTTGATCACGTCCAGGTTGTGCTCGATGATCGCGAGCGTATTGCCCTGGTCGCGCAGGCGGTGGATCACCTTCAGCAGCAAATCGATGTCGGCAAAGTGCAGACCGGTGGTCGGCTCATCCAGGATGTACAGCGTACGACCCGTATCGCGCTTGGATAGCTCGAGCGACAGTTTCACGCGCTGCGCCTCGCCGCCCGACAAGGTCGTCGCACTCTGGCCCAGCTTGATATAGCCAAGACCCACATCCAGCAGGGTCTGCAGCTTGCGCGCGATGACCGGCACCGGCTTGAAGAACTCGTGCGCATCCTCGACCGTCAGGTCCAGCACTTCGGTAATGCTCTTGCCCTTGTAGTGCACTTCCAGCGTTTCGCGGTTGTAGCGCTTGCCATGGCAGACATCGCACGGCACATACACGTCCGGCAAGAAGTGCATCTCGACCTTGATCACGCCATCGCCCTGGCAGGCTTCGCAGCGGCCGCCCTTGACGTTGAACGAGAAGCGGCCAGCGCTGTAGCCGCGTTCCTTGGCGGTCGGCACGGTCGAGAACAGGTCGCGGATCGGCGTAAACAGGCCGGTATAGGTCGCCGGGTTTGAACGCGGGGTGCGGCCGATCGGCGCCTGGTCGACCGAGATCACCTTGTCGAAGTGCTCCAGGCCGTGGATCGAGTTGTGCTCGGCCGGTTCGGTCTGCGAACCGTACAGGTGGCGCGACAGCGCCGGGTACAGCGTGTCGTTGATCAGGGTCGACTTACCCGAACCCGACACACCCGTGATGCACGTCATCAGGCCCACCGGCAGGGTCAGGGTCACATCCTTCAGGTTATTCCCTTTCGCGCCAGTAATCACCAGCTGACGCGCCGGATCGGCCTTGGTGCGTTTCTTCGGCACTTCGATCTTGCGTCGGCCATCCAGGTACTGGGCGGTGACCGAATGCTCGTTGTTCATGATCTGCTCGAGGGTACCCTCGGCAATGATCTGGCCGCCGTGCACACCCGCGCCCGGACCCATGTCGACGATGTAGTCCGCGGTACGGATCGCATCTTCATCGTGCTCGACCACCAGCACACTGTTGCCGATGTCGCGCAGGTGCTTGAGCGTCGCGATCAGGCGGTCGTTGTCGCGCTGGTGCAGGCCGATCGACGGTTCGTCGAGCACGTACATTACACCGGTCAGGCCCGAGCCGATCTGCGAGGCCAGGCGGATACGCTGCGCTTCGCCGCCGGACAGGGTGTCCGCGCTGCGGTCGAGCGACAGGTAATCCAGGCCAACGTTGTTCAGGAACTTCAGGCGCGACACGATCTCTTTGATCACGCGCTCGGCGATGTCTTTCTTGGCGCCAGTCAGTTCCAGCGTCTCGAAGAAGGCCAGCGTTTCGCGCAATGGGCGATCCGACACTTCATAAATGGCGCGCTGCTGGGCGCCCTGGCCGATCTTGACGAAACGCGCTTCGGTACGCAGGCGCGCGCCTTCGCAGGCCGGGCACTTTTTCTCGTTGATGAACTTCGCCAGCTCTTCCTTGACCGCCATCGAGTCGGTCTCGCGGTAACGCCGCTGCAGATTGTTGACCACGCCCTCGAAGGTGTGCTCGCGGATCACGGTGCGGCCGCGCTCGTTCACATAGGTGAACGGGATCGCCGTCTTGCCCGAACCGAATAGTACGGCTTCTTGCGACGGCTTCGGCAGTTGCTCGAACGGCTTATCGAGGTCGAAGTCATAGTGCGACGCCAGGTTCTGCAGCATCTGGAAATAGAACTGGTTGCGGCGATCCCAGCCCTTCACGGCGCCGGACGCCAGTGACAGGTGCGGGAAGGCCACGATCCGCTTCGGATCGAAGAACTCAATATGGCCCAGGCCGTCGCATTCCTGGCAGGCGCCCATCGGGTTGTTGAACGAGAACAGGCGCGGTTCCAGCTCTTGCAGCGAGTAGCCGCAGACATTACAGGCGAACTTGTTCGAGAACACCGTCATGTTCTCGGTGTCCATTTCGTAGGCGACCGCGCGGCCATCGGCCAGGCGCAGGGCGGTCTCGAAGCTCTCGGCCAGGCGCTGCTTGATGTCCGGATTCACTTTCACGCGGTCGATCACGACGTCGATGCTGTGCTTCTCGGTCTTTTTGAGCTTTGGCAGTTCATCGATCTCGTAGATCTTGGCGGCATTGACGCCGCTGGCGATGCGGAAGCGCACGAAGCCCTGGGCCTGCATGGCCTGGAACAGGTCGCCATGCTCGCCCTTGCGGCCGGCCACGACCGGCGCCAGGATCATCAGCTTGGTGCCTTCGGGCATGGCCAACACGCTATCGACCATCTGCGACACGGTCTGGGCCGACAGCGGCTCATGCGGGTGTTGCGGGCAATATGGCGTGCCGACGCGCGCGTACAGCAGGCGCAGGTAGTCGTGGATCTCGGTGACGGTGCCGACGGTCGAGCGCGGGTTGTGCGAGGTCGCTTTCTGCTCGATCGAGATCGCTGGCGACAGGCCTTCGATCAGGTCGACGTCCGGCTTTTCCATCAGCTGCA
>Ga0265780_10009568_pt1 | contig 11607 bp, 7 predicted proteins | sample P1T30metagenome_FD_192432 | JGI IMG/M metagenome (GOLD analysis project Ga0265780, IMG submission 192432) | Plant litter microbial communities from East Loma Ridge, Irvine, California - P1 T30 | ecosystem: Environmental > Terrestrial > Plant litter > Unclassified | place: USA: California... | reverse complement strand
TGGCCCGCCCAACCTCATGCATAAACAGTGAGCGGTGCAAACCGGTGACCCACAGGAAAAACTCACTTTGTTTAGGCGGAGTACCCAATAGGCGACCGGTTTGCACATCAACGCAAGACAATAGTTTTTTGCCTTTGGCGTCAGTCCCTTTTATAGTAACCAGCCCATTAACGTTAACATCCACATCGGTGACGCCAGGATACTTAGCCTTTAGCGTGGTTACGGCCTGCGCAACACTAATATGATCAAGATTTTTAGCGCGGTAACTGCTTTGCAACTGACTAACCGGCTCAAAGGCAAGGATAAAGCCGGTTATGGCTGCCAGCGCTATAAACAAAAAAGAAGATACAGCCAGGGCTAAGTGGCTGTATCTCCAGATAGAAATGGTCATGGATGGGGGTTAAGCTTTAGTTGGAACTAAACCGCACGTAGCGGATAAAGCCGGTACCGTCATTTTTGGCAGTCAGTTTTTCGGTAGTCAGTGGCATCTCCAAATCTTTTACATAGTAGTTTTTGTCTTCTACCGCGCTTTCGAAACGTAACTTGTAACCGGCATTTATTTTGGCGTTATCCAATTCAATCACGTTCACACTGCGGTCGCCGCCGGTAACCGAGGCTCCTGTAATAGCGCTGAGGTTAGACGGTTTCTTTGCATAAAACTTATGCCATTCCTTCAATGTTTTATACCACTTTTTGTCTGAACCAAGCACATACAGCGTTTTTTCGTAAGCGCCCTTGGCATCAATCAATGAAATAACTAGGTAAGCACCATCGCCCATGTAGTTGGTCATCTGAATGAGACATTTATATTTGGTGGTACTTTGTGCTTGTGTTGCAGCAGGCTTAATAAACGTTATTGCTAACAGGAGCAAGGCTATTTTAAAAAGTTTAGACATGGTTTTATTTAAGGAAGTTAACAGACACGTTATTTTTAGTTAATGATTCGTTTTCGGCTGCCAGGTCAAAAGCAGTTTCTTTAAAATTGGTTTGTACGTTTTTTTGTGCACCTACCGAAAGCAGGTATTTCATCATTGAATCGTCCTTCGATATCATGGCCGCCCGGTGCAATGCGGTTAATCCTTCTTTGTTTCTGGCATTAATATCTATGCCCAGAGGTTGAATATGCGTTACCAGCGGTAAATCATTTTTTGCAACGGCCAGGTGATAAAGTGTATTGCCGTTTTGCTGAAGTGTAGTTACTTTAAAACCTTTATCCTGTAACACTTTCATTTTGGCATCAAACTCGGCGCTGGGATTGCTTCCTGCTCCGCCCATGCCACGGCCGCCGCGACTGCTGTAAGACTGTACTAAGTAATAAGCCAGATTATTGCCCTCACGGTCAACCGCATTTACCGAAGCGCCATGAGCAATTAGATAAGCCACAACCTCGGCCGAGTTGCTGCGAACAGCCATAGCCAAGGCGGTAACGCCTTTAGCATTGCCTTGATTAATGTTTTTAGTTTTTGGTAATAACATGGCCAGCACCGCGGTATCGCGGTTAGATGTGGTGGCATTGATAAATACTGTATTGCCATCCTCATCAAGCTGGTTTACATCTACGCCCTTTGATAAAAAGTGCTGAATAATTTCTGCCTGACCAGGTTTACGTACCAAGTAGTGTAATACATTATTGCCGCTTTTATCGGTGGCATTAGGTTTTACGCCAAGGCTTTCAATATATTCATACACTGCTAAGTTAGCTCCGCCACCATTACTACCCGGGCCGCGACGACCACCCTGGGCAGCCATCAATAAGGCGTAGGGGCTTACCGGTATACCTTTTTGCTGCAGCGTTTTCATCAATTCGATGTTGCCGCTTTTTGCCGCATAAGCAAACCCATTATTGCCATCTGCATCTGTACTCTTTAAATCGAGACCTTTGGACACAAAATAATTAGTCAGGGCGAAGTCTTTATCGTTAGGAATGGCCAGCAGCAGGGCATTGGCACCGTCACCGCTTAAATTAGTTTTCAGGTTATCACCGTGCGCTAAAAAATCATCATAAATTTTAGTGTTTTGCTGCCCGCTGCTGGCTGCGGCAAGTAGAGGTGTAGAACCGTGGGTATCCATCACATTTACTTTAGCCCCTTTGCTTAACAGGTAATCAATCACCTCAAAATTACCGCGCTGGGCTGCCCAGTGCAGGTACGTCCTGCCATCATGCGTCAGCTTACTAATGCTATTGCCAGGCTGGTCTATCAAAAATTTAATGGTTTCGATTGGTGCTTGAGCGTTGATAGCCATTACTACTGCATCCATTTCAATAGCGTTGGACTGACTGGGGCTATTTCCTTTGTTGATTTCGGCTTTAACTGTACTAACGTTAGGCTGCATTTGCCAAAACGCCTGACTAAGTAGGGTGTTTTGCTGTTGCGCCGTTGTAGCCAGCGTAACTGTACATAATATGGCCGTAAATATTTTCTTCATGCTGATTTGGTTCAATTCATGGCAAATTTAATAAGAATCAGTCTAAATAAAAATATAGTTCAATAATTACGGTAGTTGATGCTTTAATTTCATTTGAATCGTGTTAATAGATGAGGGAGCCATATACTTATTTGACTTCTGTAATAAGTAAAGATTTTGGACTAACTGAATTTAAAAACCTTTGCGTTTGTGAAAAAATGCCGAAACGACGCAAATCGAAAATAAAAGAAAATAAAAGAAAATAAAATTGGTAAAATAGAAAGCTTGTATTTACATTGCATAACCAATTATAAAAGGCTATGCAACAGCCACAAATAGATATTGCCTTACTCGTTAGTAAAATTGCATTGTATGATGACGAGCGTGCATACAAGCTGCTGTTTCAATTGCTTTATGGCAAACTTAAGCAGTTTGCCATGTCGATATTGCAGTGCAAAGAACAAGCGGAAGAAGTAGCCTGCGATACCATGTATGTGCTGTGGCAAAACCGGGCTAATTTGCCTAAGCTCGAGAACGTAAAGCTGTATGCATACGTAATTGTCAAAAATCGTGCACTCAATGTTTTAAAGCGCGAGTCCCGAAGCTGCGTTAGTTTTGTGGATGAGATTGATGTACAGCTTGCTTTTCATCATCATACCCCTGAGCAAATACTAATAGGGGAGGAACTGAAATTTAATATTCAGCAAGTGCTCAACACGTTGCCACCACGCTGCCGGGCTGTGTTTAAGTTGGTAAAAGAAGACCAGATGAGTTACAAAGAAGTGGCTGAATTGCTTGAAATATCAACAAAAACAGTGGATGCGCAATTGGTTAATGCCATGCGCCGGGTATCGGCAGTGCTAAAAAAAGAATACAATCTGGTGCGATAAAAAATATTTTTTTTATAGGGAGTTTGCCATCGGCGGTTGTCCTTAATAATGTAAACCCTTTATAAACCAGGGCAACCCCGTCCGTTTACATCATTTATGTCTGAAAACCGAATATTGGAGCTGTTGAGCCGTAAACTGGCCAATGAAGCCACAGATGCCGAACTACGCGAATTGCAGCGTTTGCTCATACAGCATCCGGACGGGGTATATTATGAAGAATTATTTAGCCAGTTGTGGTCGCTCGATACAGAAAACGATGCTGATATTGACGCTGCTTATCATCAGCATACCGCTAAATATCCTGAAATAAAAAATGCTAAACGAAAAATAAATTGGGCAAAGCCGTTGCTGATCTTTGGGGCAGCGTGCATGCTATTGCTGCTATCCAGTTTGTTTTTGTGGGTGAAGTTCCATACGGCCATTGATAACATACCTTATACCGAAATTTTTGCCGGCAAAGGTATCCGCAAGGCAGTAACGTTGCCCGACGGTACTAAGGTTTGGTTGAACAGTAATAGCAAACTCCGTTTTGCTGCTGACATCAGTCATCTTAAAGCCGGGCAGGTTCGCCGTGTGATATTGGAAGGCGAAGCTTTTTTTGATGTCGCCAAAGATAAACAGCATCCTTTCGTCATCAGTACCGGAACCTTTGCCATCCGGGTTTTAGGGACCGCATTTAATGTAAAAGCGTACCGTGGCGATCGCCAAAGCGAAGCTGTGCTCATTCATGGCTCTATAGAGTTAACATTAGCGGGCGATGAAAAGCATAAGCTATTGTTAAAGCCTAACGAAAAATTTATTCTGGCCGAAAGCAAGGCAACAGGTCAGGCATTAAGCAGCCGTAGTATCAGTATACAACACGTAAAGCCGATAGCTATACAAAACCAGCAAGTACTCGAAGAAACCGCATGGAAAGACAATAAACTGGTATTTAATGATGAGCCATTCAACGAGTTAGTACCCAAACTCGAGCGATGGTTTAATATTACCATCCATGTCAAAAATCCGTCGATAAATCAAGAACGCTACACCGGCGCATTTCAGACAGAATCACCCGAACAGGCACTGAAGGCCATGCAAATTATAAACCCCTTTAAGTATGAAATTAAAAATAACGAAGTAACGATTTACTAAGCATAAAGTAGGCGGAAGATGGTTCCAGCATCTTCCGCCGAAAAATCTGCAACATCTTGGCCTGGACTTGTAAAGTCCCTCATTAACAGATTGTTTAACTAATTTAACCCTTAAAATTATGAAGAAAAATGTACTTCATAGTATGTGCCCCAGTAATTTACGGCAAAAAAAAATCATCCGAATGATCAAGTGTTTGTTCATACTTACCTTCTCTTTTTGTCTGCGCGTATCTGCCGATTCGTTTTCGCAAAACATACGGGTTAACCTGCATGTAAAAGATGCAGAACTTAAAAAGGTGTTGTCGGTACTAGAGAAAGAAAACAATCTTCGCTTTTTATACAGTGAAGAAAAACTGCCTAAAGCCGCACGGATAACTATTAATGCACAGGATGTTCTACTTACCGATGTGCTAACCGAGACGCTGAAAGGAACCGAACTGAAAAGCCGCCTGCTCGAAAATGGCTTGGTGGTGATTGCCCCTAATGGTTACGTAGCCAAAGATGTGCGGGTAAGCGGTAAAGTAACCGACGAGAAGGGCGAGCCACTGGTTGGCGTATCGGTAAGAATAGATGGTACAAATTACGGTGTAGCTACTGATGTTAATGGTAACTATGCCCTAACGGCCCAGGTGGGTGCCAAGCTATCTTTTTCGTTTATTGGCTATAGCAACCAGGTAGTTGAAGTTAACAGTAATGGCGATACGCAAACCATCAACATCTCGATGAAGGTAAACGGTGCCAGCAAGCAGCTTAATGATATTGTGGTAGTGGGCTACGGTACACAAAGCAAGCGGGCAGTAACCGGTGCCATCTCTTCGGCTAAGTATGAAAACTTTAAAGATCGCAGCAATGCAAACGTAACTCAATCTTTAGCCGGTACTTTACCTGGGGTAAGCATCACACAATCGCAGGGTGCACCGGGTTCATTACCTAACATTAAAATACGCGGAACAAGCTCTATTACAGCAGGTACCAATCCTTTGTACGTGGTTGATGGGCTGCCTTTAGAGAATTTTAACCTGAATAATATCAACCCACAGGATATTGAATCGGTAGATATACTTAAAGATGCCTCTTCTACTGCTATTTACGGTTCGCGTGGTGCCAACGGTGTTGTTATTGTTACCACCAAATTAGGCAAGGTAGGACAGACTAATGTAAACGCCACTGTAGAATATGGAGTGCAGGATATAACCCGCCGTATAAAGTTAATGGATGCACAGCAGTTTGTGCAATATTATGTTGATGCACACAACAACGCCTGGGTAGCATCGGGTGCAGGCCGCTCGGCTTCTGATCCTAACAGTATACGCGGCTCAGCCTATCGTATCCCAGACGATTTCACCAATAATCCGCAACAGTTTGGCGCAGGTACCAACTGGCAGGATGTAATGTTCCGTTCTGCGCCGCTGCAAAACTATCAGCTGTCGGTTTCGGGCGGTACTGAAAAAACGCAATGGCTGTTCTCTGGCGGTTACCTTAATCAGCAGGCGGTGTTAGATAATAATTATTACAAACGCCTTTCGCTGCGTTCAAATATCAAACACAAAATTTCCGATCATTTCACTATCGGTAGCAATATATCTTTCAGCGGCATTTTCGACCGTACTGACGGGGTGGCCGGCAAAAGTGACGTAGTTAGTTTAGCTTTGCAAAGTGATCCGATATTTCCGGTTTATACAGAAACCGGTAGCTTGGGTTTCCGCGACCCTAAATCAGTTTGGTATCGCTTTTTACCTTACAGCGATTTGATTGAATGGCACCCATACTCGCTTACCCGCGAAATTGCTGCTAAGAACAAATCTTTTAATACTATTGCTACCGGCTTTTTAGAGTACAAGATTCTAGATGGCTTAAAAGTGCGTACCAGCATTAGCGGTAACTTATATAACAATGCATATGACTCATATGCCAATGCCAACCAGGGTTATGGTTATTCGGCTGTGTTGCCGGCTAATGCTACTTATCGTACTAATTATTCTTTAAACTGGCTGAGTGAGAATACGCTTACTTATGACAAGAGAATTAATGATCATTCTATCACTGCATTACTGGGTTACACCGCCCAGCATCAGCGCGATGAAGCCGGTTCATTTGCTGCAAACAATTTTCCAAATGACTTGGTCCCTACGCTTAATGCCGGTACCATCAGTTCTGGAACAACTACAGCTTCAGAATGGGCCATGCTGTCATACTTAGCCAGGTTGAATTACAGCTATAAAGGCAAATACTTTTTAACAGGTACCATTCGCCGCGACGGTAGCTCTCGCTTTGGAGAAAGCACAAAATACGGCTCTTTCCCTTCAGGTTCAATTGGCTGGTTGGTTAGCGACGAAGGTTTTATGAAGAACATGAATGCTGTAAGCAGTTTAAAGCTGCGTGCCAGTTATGGTGTTGCTGGTAACAACCAAATACCAAATTACGGGCCTATCAGCTTGTTAAATAAGTCTAACTACGTATCGGGTTCAACGGTGGTTAACGGGTTAACTATTGCTAACTTGCCTAATAACAATTTAAGCTGGGAAAAAACCACTCAGTTTAACCTTGGTGCAGATGTCGCTTTGTTTAAAAATCGTGTTAACATTACAGCCGAATATTATAATTCAGTTACTAAAGATTTACTGTTAAATGTTCCTATTCCAGACATTACCGGCTTTTCTACGCAGCTGTTAAACCTGGGTAAAGTGCGTAATCGCGGTTTCGAATTTAGCCTTTCGAGCCGTAATACCGTTGGCGCATTTAAATGGACAACAGATTTCAACCTGTCGTTTAACCGTAATAAGGTACTGCAGTTAGGGCCGGGTAATGCTCCTCTTATTTTTACCGATTTTGTGGTACAGGTTAAAACAGAAGTGGGGCAGCCGATTTCAAATTATTACGGTTACCAATGGGATGGCGTTTATAAAAACCAGGCTCAGATTGATGCAACTCCACACGTAGCGGGTACTACACCTGGCGAACCCATTGTTCGTGATGTAAATGGCGATGGTAAAATTGATGCTAAAGACCAAACTACTTTAGGTAACGTACAGGCGGATTTTGCTTCCGGTATTACCAATACCTTCAATTATAAGGGTTTAGATTTTTCATTCATGTTTCAAGGGTCGTTCGGCGGTCAGATCACCAATCAGCTAACCCGTTACATGGGTATCTGGAACGGGGGGCGTAATGCTTATGCAGACGTGGCTAATTACTGGCGGTCAGAAGCTAATCCGGGAGACGGCGTACACTTTAAACCAAGCATAGCCCCAACAGCTATGGAGCAGGCATTTTCGAGCTATTGGGTGGAGAGTGCTACTTGGGTGCGCCTTAAAAATCTGCGTATTAGTTACACTATACCTCAAAACTGGGTTAAACATACCCCTGCCAAAGGCATCAGAGTATATGTAAATGCTGAGAATGTACATCTGTGGAGTAAGTACAGAAACTACGACCCGGAAAACACCACCTATCCGCCAACTACGCCGGCCTCAAGCGGCACGCCTTCAGGCGCATTCTTTGGGGTAGATTATGGTTCTTATCCAATTCCGCGCATCATTACCTTTGGTGCCAAGGTTGATTTTTAATACATCAAAAAGGTTGAATATGAAAAATATAAAACGAGTTTTAGCCGTAACACTTATTTGTGTAATGGCTTGCAGCTGCAAAAAATCATTTCTTGATCTTTCGCCTGTTTCAAATGCAAACGCCAATAATTTCTATAAAACCGTTGCCGATTTTGATGTGGCCGTTAACGCTGCATATGCAACGCTTTACGTCATCTATGCACCCGAGGAGGCTGCATCGTATACCGAAATTATGTCGGATAATGCTACCCTTTATGCAGTAGCCGGTGCACAGGCCGATAAATGGGCTATCCGCGATTATACCGAAACAGCCAGCAATACCCTGGTTTACCAATATTGGCAAGATTATTACAAGTCCTTATTTACCATCAATACTATTTTAGAAAAAATTGATGCTGCGGGTCTTGATGCTGCCTACACTAGCCGTGTAAAAGGCGAAATGATGTTTTTGCGCGGTATGTATTATTACAATCTGGTTCAGCTGTTTGGCGGCGTGCCGCTGGTAACCAAACCTGTAAGTGCCGATGAAGCCTATAGTATTACCCGCGCTACCGAAACTCAAACTTATGCACAAATAGTAACCGACCTGAAATTTGCGGTAGATAACCTGCCTTTGGGCAATGCCGTACCAGCAGTTGGCCGTGCCTCAAAAGGTGCTGCCGAAACATTATTGGGTAAGGTTTACCTTTCGCAAGGCAACAAAACTGCTGCCGCCGCCGTGCTGATGGACGTGTATAGCAGTAACGTATATAGTTTGCTGCCTCAGTATGCTTCGCTGTGGGGTGCCAACGTAAAAAATACAAAAGAGTCTGTATTTGAGATACAGTATATCGGTGGCTCGGCAAGTAACCCATATAGCCCGTATTGGACGGCCTATGCGCCGGTAACGAATGGCGTGATTACCAAATATGGTGGTGGTATTAATCAGGTAACTGATGATTTATATAACGAATATGAAGCCGGCGACCCACGTCGTGAGGCTTCGATAAACCTTGGGTATAATGATGCAAAAGGCAATTTCGTTCCTATCAAGTTTCAGAAAAAGTGGGAAGACCGTACCGCTACGAGCAGCGGCACCCAGGAGCTAAGCAATAACAACTTTATGATTTTACGTTATGCCGACGTATTGTTACTGCTAACCGAGGCTACCGATAACCCGGTATACATGAATTTGGTACGTACCCGGGCCGGACTGCCTGCTTACGGTTCTGCTGGTTATCCGACGGCTAAGTACTCAACACTGGCGCTGGCTTTAGAACATGAAAGACGAGTGGAGCTGGCACTGGAGTTTCACCGATTTTTTGATTTAAAACGTACCGGTCGTGCCTTGCCTGTTTTGTCTGCCAAAGGTAAAGCAATCAGTCAAAACCGTTTAGTATATCCTATCCCGCAATATGTTATTACTCAGAACAATGCTATTACACAAAATGCGGGTTATTAATAATTATTAACATGCTTTATAATTGGTTTTTTCCCGTATTAACAAACAATAATTTACGCGATGAAAATTAAGTGTTTTATATCCATGCTGGTGCTATCCATAAGCACCAGCTGGGTATCGGGGCAAACGGCAGATAGTCTTAAAGTTTATTCTGGTTTATTGCAACAGCACATATACGCCGATTATAAAGGTATGTTCCGGCAGCCGGGTGGTGCTTTAAAGTACCCTTACATTACACCTGGCAGCAGTGCTTATGCTAACGACTTGTGGGATTGGGATTCGTGGCTGAGCAATATTGCCTTAAGGCAGGTGTTGGCCAATCATGGAACTGAAAAAGATGAGCAGCAAGCTGTTGCTTACGAGCAAGGGTGTGTACTTAACTTTTTAGAATACACTGGGTTTGATGGCTACATGCCTATCCTCGTCGCCAAAAAATCAGACCCGGCGCGCATGCGGCCTGCTGATATTTATAAAACCAATATGCACAAGCCGGTCTTAGCGCAGCACGCTGCATTTTTAACCAAATTAAATGGCGGTAATGCTGACTGGCTCCGCGAAAAATTTAGCCTGATGCAGGCCTTTATCAATAATTATCAAACGCATCACCGCCACCGGCCAACAGGCTTATATTACTGGCAGGACGATTTGGCTATCGGTGTTGACAATGATCCGTCTACCTTCTTTAGGCCTGCCGGCAGTTCAGCATCTATTTTTTTGAACTGCCTGATGTATAAAGAATTGGAGGCTATGGGCTATCTCGCCCAACGTTTAAACTTAAAAGACATTAGCCGGGAGTACCAGCAAGATGCCGCTGATTTAAAAGCGGCCATCCAAAAAAATTGCTGGGATGAAAAGGACGGATTTTATTATTCGGTTGATATTAACCTTAGGCCGGTAACCAACGAGCCGTCCGTAATATTCGGACAAACCATGATATTGCACAGCGGGTTTCCGCGCAGTTATGATGGTTTAATACAGCGCATCGGTGTTTGGTCGGGTTTTTTGGCTATGTGGTCTGGCGTTGCCACACCGGCACAAGCCACGCGTATGGTTACCGAAAACTTTAAGGATACGGCTACATTTAATGCTATATATGGTATACGTACATTATCTAAATTAGAAAAAATGTACAGCGTACGTGCCAGCAATAATCCGTCAAATTGGTTAGGCCCGGTATGGATCATCTCCAATTATTTAACCTGGCGTGCACTGGTTAAATATGGTTTTAATAACGAAGCCCGTAAACTGGCTGCTAAAACGATTATGCTATTAGGACGCGACGTTAAGCAAAGCGGTGCCATGCACGAGTACTATGAGCCTGATACGGGTGCACCTGTATTGAACAAAGGTTTTCAGAATTGGAATTACCTGGTTTTAAATATGATTAATTGGATGGATGGCAAACCCGCCATTGAAGAATTTTAGTTGAATTCCGCCGTCATGAAAAAATTGTTTCCTATAATATTCGCTTTCATCTTATGCTCATATCAGGTTAACGCGCAGTCTAAAATTAAAGGCAAATCCAAAAAGCCGCGCATTTTGATTAGTACGGATATTGGCGGTACTGACGATGATGATTTTCAGTCGATGATCCATTTTTTGATGTATGCCGACATGTTTAATACCGAAGGATTAGTATCCTCGCCATCTTACGGTAATGGCAGCAAGCAAAACATCTTCGACATGATTTCGCTTTATGAAAAAGATTTGCCTAAGCTAAAGGCCCACGGCAACTTCCCGGCACCCAATGTACTGCGTGCCTTATGTAAGCAGGGGGTACACGGTGCGGCGACCTTTAAAGGCTATCGTACAGCAACCGAAGGTTCGGATTGGATTATTAAATGCGCCAATAAAAAATTGGACCGGCCGTTGTGGGTATTAGTATGGGGCGGGCTGGAGGATGTTGCGCAAGCCTTGCATGATGCACCGCAAATTAAAAATCGCATCAAGGTTTACTGGATAGGCGGCCCCAACAAAAAGTGGAGCATTAATGCCTATAATTATGTAGCCAAAAACTTTCCGGATCTATGGATGATAGAAAGTAATGCCAGTTACCAGGGCTTGTTTTTGCACGGTAAAGCGTCTGAGGATTTGGAATATAGTGATTACTATGATAAGCACATTCAGGGACTGGGTTATATGGGCAAGCAGTTTAAAAAGTACTATGGCGG
>Ga0265780_10009567_pt1 | contig 11607 bp, 6 predicted proteins | sample P1T30metagenome_FD_192432 | JGI IMG/M metagenome (GOLD analysis project Ga0265780, IMG submission 192432) | Plant litter microbial communities from East Loma Ridge, Irvine, California - P1 T30 | ecosystem: Environmental > Terrestrial > Plant litter > Unclassified | place: USA: California... | reverse complement strand
CAAGCCGTGTCATTGCCGCTATTGCATCGGTCGAGACCGCGTCCGCCGGGGCCGGAACGGGACGCTCGCCGAGGATAGGAGTGGTACTGAGGTCGACGGCCGCAGGGGCGGGGGCGGGATCGTACGGATTTGCGGCCACCGTCGTAACACGGCGTATTTCGCGGCCCGGCACCGTCTGGGGCCAGACGAGCGTGGCGGTCGCCGCCAGTGCCGCGCCTTGCGCGACCAACTCCGCCTCGGTCTGGCGGACCAGCGTGTTCTCGTAGACGCGCAGGAACACGGCGCCGATACCGGGCATCGCCGCCACGACGAACAGCGTCGCGAACAGGATCGTGCGCAGCTGCAATTGCGGCCAGTGGCGTTTCGCCCAGTCCTTGACGGCGGCGATCACGCCCCCGCGCACGCGCCCAGGCGATAGCCGATGCCCGCGCGCGTCTCGATCAGATCCGCGGCGCCGACCCGCGCGAATTTGGCGCGGAGGTTGCGGATATGACTGTCGATCGTCCTGTCGGTAACCGCAAAGCCGGGTCCGTGCAGCCGGTCGATGATCGCATCGCGGCTGAACACCTTGGCAGGTATCGACGCGAGGAGGCGAAGGATCTGGAACTCGGTGACGGTGAGCGGCACCTCGATCCGGTCCCATAGCGCGCGCCAGCCGTCGAGCTCGAGATTGAGGCGACCCTGCGCTAGATCGCGGCCATTGTCGGTCGCAGGGGCATGTGCGGCGGTGCGGCGCAGGATCGCCATTACGCGCGCGACCACTTCGCGCGGCGAGAAGGGCTTGACGACATAATCGTCGGCGCCGAGCTCGATCCCGAGCACGCGGTCGATCTCGTCGTCGCGGCTCGACAGGAACAGGATGGGGACGTCGCCACCCGTCTCGCCCCCTGCGCGTAGCCGGCGGCAGACCTCGAGCCCGTCCATGCGCGGCATGTTGATGTCGAGCACTACGAGGTCGGGCGACTGTGCCGCGGCGAGCGTCAGCGCTGCCTCGCCATCCTCGGCCTCGATCGCGCCGAGCCCCGCCTTGTCGAACGCGAAGACGAGAAGCTGGCGGATATGGGGGTCGTCGTCGACGATCAGGATGGTGCGAGGCATGGGGCACAGGATCATCGTTGCGCCCCCGCCGTCAACGGTGTCGTCGACGTCGGCGTCGACGGTGTCTGTGTCCCCGGAACGCGCAGAACCGGGGGTGGCCGCGTGATCGACCCGCAGTGCCGGCCGTTCGGGGCAGCGCGCAAGACGGGCGGGCGGGCGCCGACGATGGCTTCGGCGGTGTCGAGGCGACGGGCCGCGCGCGGCGTCCAGCGTCGCCAGCTCGTTTGTGCCTGCATCGTCTCGCGTTGCGCCTCCCAGCGGAGCGACGCCAGCCGGTCGCGAAGCACCGGCTGACGCGCATGAACTTCGAGCCTCGCCAGCGAGAGGAGCGCCGACGGGCCCAGCCGCTCCATGTAGCACAGGTCGAGCGGCGGGCCCGACTTGCCCATCGTCAGGGCGATCCGCGCGTTCCATGCCGCCACGGTGGCGCCGAGATCGACCACGCTCGCCAGCGCGAGCAGGATCGCTGCCGCGAGCGCGCTCGCGTTGATCAGCCACGCCGCCGATCGCCCCACCAGCAGGCGCCAGCCGATCAGCGCGAGCCCCGTCGCGACCAGCGCCATCCACGCCAGCGCGGCCAGTCGCAGGATGGTCATGCCATAGGCATCGACGTAATCGAGCGTGCGCAGGCCGCTGGACGCGACGAGCAGCAGGTTCTGCACGATCCACAGCAGAACGAGACGGCGGATGACCGGCCGTGCCGCGCCAACACTCCCAGGCCGGAGCGCCACGAGAACGAACAGGCCTGCCAGCAGCGCGGTGACGATCAACGAATAGGCGCCGCGGTGCGCATACTCGGCCATCGTGACGCCGGCGGGGAGGGCGGCATCGCTCCACAGGAATATCAGGTCAAGGGCGTTCTCGACCGCGAAGATGGCGTTGAACGTGACGAGCGACAGCGTCAGCGTCGCCACGCCGGGATCGAGCGCGGCGACCGGCGGACGGTCGATGTCGCGCAACCACCGGGTCGCCGCCGCGCGCGGACGCAGGGTGGTCCATGCCATCACGACGACAACCACCGCGAGCAGGCTGCGCCAGACCATTGTCGTGATGTCGGGCAGCACGATGTCGGCAAAGGCACGATCGATCAGCGGATTCGCGGACGCGAACATCGCGAGGAAGATCGCGCCGCCACCGATCGGGATGATGAGCATCCGGACCACCGCGCGGACGCCACCCGACGATCGGCCCTTGCGCTCGCGCACGGCAGCGACGCGGGCGGCATCGCGCAACGGCGACGCTAGTCCCGTGAAGCCGAACCACGCCAACCGAACGGCCCAGGCGAGCGCATCGTCGAACCCGCGACGCGGCAACAGGCTTGCGAGCGCCAAAGCGGTGCAGAACAGCAGCCAGGCGAGCGCACTCGGATCGTCGACCAGCACCAGCGCGAACAGCATCGCCAGGATCGCTGCGACTCTCGCTGCGGCGACGCGCAGCACCGCGCGCCGGGTCGCTGTGACCATGGCGAGCCATGTGAGGGCGAACCCGCCGACCACCGCCCCCAGATCGTTGCCGTCGACGAGTAGTTCGGCGATCGCCGTGAGCGTCAGGACTGCGCCGATCTTGGCAATCAGCCGATCGTGCGGATGAAAATGTGCGTCCATCATGGTCTCCCGATTGCGAGAGGCGGTGATGATCTATGGTCGTGGGGATCGCATGGGCGGCGCTGCGCGGAACCAGGTGTCATGTGGTGCAGAACCTGTGCAGGCGGGTACGATTTTCCCTACCGGAACAACCAACCGTTTATGCGCAGCGTCCGTCCGCCCGCAGCAGCGCCCCGAGCACGGACGTTTTTAGCAACGGACAGCCCGCCCAGGATTCCCCAAACGCGTAACCATTCCGCGGCTAACGCGCCCGCAGTCCGAACGCTGAATACGACAATAAGATTGCCCCTTTGTCATAAAACTGATCGCAAAGGTCATCATGTGGCATCTCATTGGTACTAAGGGGTTGAACACATGACCATCCTCATCGGGAATCGCACGTTGTTGTCTGCGACCGCACTCGTCGGGATTCTCGCAGCGATACCCGTAGCCGCGCAGACGGGCGCGGTCGTGGCAGGATCAGCGGATGGCACGCAGCAAGTCGATACGGACCCGGCCAGTCCGGGCGAAGACATCATCGTCACCGCACGCGCCGGCAATACCGCGCAGAAGAAGGTCGAGGCCAGCTACGCGATCTCGACGATTTCCGCCGAGGAACTTCGGATGAAGGCGCCGGTCGGCGTCGGCGAGGCGCTTAAGAACGTCCCCGGCTTCTGGGTCGAAAGTTCGTCGGGCGAGACTAGCGGCAATATCCGCGTCCGGGGTATCCCGACAGATGGCTATTCCCAGGTCGCGCTGCTCGAGGATGGCATCACCATCCAGCACGATCCGGGTCTTGGCTGGCTGAACGGCGATCAGTCGTTCCGTATCGACCAGACGCTCGACCATATCGAGGTCGTCCGCGGCGGCCCATCGTCGATCTTCTATTCGAACGCGCCGGGCGCGGTCGTCAACTTCATCGAGCGCAAGGGTGGCGATACGCTGCAGGGCCTGGTCCGCTACGAGGGCGCCGACTATAATTCGCACCGCATCGACGGCTGGATCGGCGGGCCGATCGGCAACACGGGCTGGAGTTTCTTTGCCGGCGGCTTCTATCGCCTGTCCGACGGCCAGCGGCATACCGGCTACCGGCTCGGCGAAGGCGGCCAAATTCGCGGTACGCTGTCGACCAAGTGGGATCGCGGGTCGTTCGAACTGAGCGTCAAGCATCTCGACGAAAAGGTCGAGAACGCGATGGTCACGCCCTTCGTCAACGACAAGAACGGCGATCCCGTCGGCGTCGCCGGGTTCGATGCGCTGGACGACACGATCGCCGGGCCGCAGACGCGCCGCTTCACCTTCCGCACGCCGACCGGCGGCTATGACTTCGACGCCGGCGAAACCAACACCGCGCGGCTGACGCAGGTCACCGCCAAGGGGGAGTTCGATTTTGGCAACGACGTCACACTGATCCAGAGCTTGCGCTACCGTGACAGTTATCAGAAGCGGAACAGCATCACGCCGCGGTCGGTCTATTCCTATGCTGACATGCTGGGCGTGCTTGCCGGCACCTACAAATCGGTGCTGCCGGGCGGGTCGAGCATCGGGTTGTCCTATACCGACGGGGCAGGACCCTATTCGAACGCCGCCAACGGCAATGGGCTGGTCCTGGTCAATCTGGCGCGCTCGTTCACCGTGCCGGAAAAGGAGATGATCTCCGATACCCGGTTCCAGAAAAGCCTGAACCTGCTCGGCCATCACGATTTCGCCGCCGGCTTCTATTTCGCGCATGTCGACGAGGATTACCGCGCGACCTCGGCATCGATCCTGACCGACGTGAAGGGCCAGGCCGCGCTGCTCGACGCCTACATCGTCAACGCCGATGGCAGTCGCGGCGCGGTGCAGACCGAGAATGGCGTGCTGAGCTACGGCACCGAATTCGGCAATTCGCACGGCACATCCGAGACGATCGCCTTCTACGGCTCGGACGAGTGGAAAATCACCGACCGCTTGCGTCTTGATGGCGGCGCGCGCTGGGAAAAGATCAGTGTTTCGGGGTTGAGCGAGGGCCAGACGACCGCCAATCTCGGCCAGTCGCCGACCTTTGCCGACAACGCGGTGCTGGTCGGCAACGGCGCCTACACGCCGTTCAGGGCGAGCTACGACCATGCCGCATGGACCGCCGGACTGAACTATCAGTTCGTTCCCAGCTTCGGTGTGTTCGGCCGCTACACCTCGACCTATCGCCTGCCCGGGGTGTCGAGCTTTTTCGGCAACCCCACCCAGGCGCCGGTGACGCAGACGATGAAATTCCAGGAAATCGGGGTCAAGTTCGCGCGGCCGACCTTCAACCTGTTTCTCACGGGCTTCCGCACGGTGTACGAAAGCTATCAGATCAGCGACTATCGCCAGAACAGCACCGGCCAGTATGTGCTGAACACGGTGTACGGCGACACCAAGACCGTCGGCGTCGAGGTCGAGGGCACGTGGCGGCCGGTGAAGTGGTTCGACGTCCACGCGAACTATACGTACCAGGATGCGCGCTTCAGCAACTTCGCCTATACCAGCAGCACCGGCCAGGCGATCGACTATTCGGATAACCGCTTGCTGCGCGTGCCCCAAAATCAGGTCCGGATCACGCCGGGCTTCAACCTGCTCGACGGTCGCGTCCGGCTCGAATCCGACTTCTCCTATTATGGCAAGCGCTATGCCGACGTCGCGAACCAGATCAGCCTGCCGTCGTACAAGACGGTGGACCTCAACGCGCGGTTCGACGCCACCGACCGGTTGAGCTTCAACCTCTACGTCAACAACCTGTTCGACGAGATCGGCCTGACCGAGGGCAACCCCCGCGCCGGCACGATCGAGAACGAGGAAGTGGGCCAGGCGGTCTATATTGCTCGATCGATCTTCGGACGCAGTCTGCGCGGCGCCGTCACCTTCCGTTTCTAGCGCGCCGACAAGCGGGCCTCCCACGCCGCCTGTGCTGTCATCTTCATCGAAGGATCTGCCATGTTCCGCGCCCGTCTCTCAGCGCTTGTGCTCAGTTTCCCCGCCGCCATTGTCCCCGGCGCGGTCCCTGCGCAGACCCTGCCTGCCGCCTTGCCCGCCTGGGACAAGGTGCCGCTGGCGGTGGGGAAGGAGACGCCGGACCGTGTCCTGACGGGCACCGTCACGCGGCACGACTATCAGCGCAACGTGCCCGTTTCGTTCGACGTGCCTAAGGGCGTGACGCGGATGGGCGTGGAGCTCACCTATACCCGCCCCGACGGCAAGACCGTGATCAATCTGGGCCTGTTCGACGGCGAGCGGTTCCGCGGCTGGAGCGGCAGCAACAAGCATGCTGTGACCGTCGACGAGAACAATGCGACGCCGTCGTTCACCGCCGGGCCGGTCGGCGGTCGACGCTGGTCGCTAGACCTAGGCGTGTCGTTCATCGACGAAGCAGTCAGTTCGACCTATACGGCCAAGATCTGGTTCTGGCTGCCGGGCGACGTGCCCGCGGTTTCGACCTTCTCGCCCGAGGCGCTGAAGACGGGCGCGCGCTGGTATCGCGGCGACCTTCATCTCCACACTGGCGAAAGCGATGGCTTCTGCGACAGCCGCCGCGGCCGCAGCGTGCCGTGCCCGGTCTACCTGACCGCCGAGGCGGCAGTAGCGGCGCGGCTCGATTTTATAGCGATCACCGACCACAACACTGTTGGCACCTACAACGCGATGCGCGAACTCCAGCCCTATTATGACGACCTGCTGATGATCCCGGGCCGCGAGATGACCACCGAACAAGGGCATGCGAACATCTTTGGCACCACCGAATATGTGGATCATCGGCTCGGCGAAAAATCGATGCCCGACATGACCGCCATGATCCGCGCGAGCCACAAGGCAGGTGCGCTCTTCTCGATCAACCATCCCGGGTCGCCGAACGACTATCGATGCCGAGGCTGCGGCTGGATCGCGCCGCCGGACACGGTCACGATGAGCGACGCGATGGAGGTCGTCAACGGCGGCAAGGCCTGGGCGCAGATCAGCGGTACCAAGGACGCCATGGGTGACCTCGCCATCTGGGAGGCCGAGATCGCGCGTGGCCACCGCCTGACCGCGATCGGTGGCAGCGATACGCACGATGTGCGTTTGGGTCGCCTGGGTGTCGGCTTCCCGACGACGATGGTGCATGCCGAAAACCTCTCCGAACGTGCGATCCTGGACGGGGTCAAGGCGGGACATGTCTGGATCGACCTGACCGGCAAGCCCGGTCGCAGCTTCGATCTGGTCGCGCGGGGCGCGGGCCGTGCGGGTACGCTCGGCGATGACTACACTCTGGCCGCCGGACAACCGCTCGACATATCGGTCCGCGTCGGCGGCAGTACCGGAGCCGCGTTGGTCGGTCTTGTGGACGGAAAGCCTGTACAGTCGCTGTCGATCGACAAGCTGACCGGCGACGCCGCTCTCCCGCTGCACTGGACGAGCGACGGACGGCGCCATTGGATCCGGTTCGAAGTGCGGCAGGTCGACAATCGCATCCTTGTGACTAATCCCGTTTATGTCAATTACGAAGCAACGACGTCTAGAGTCCCGGGCGTGGCACATCCGTAAACAGGTCTGTCGGCTTTAGAACTGACAAGGTCGTGCCGTCAATTCGAAGCCGTTGCCACGAAACCAAGCGAGGATTTGCCTCGCCACGCGCTGGAGATCGATCAAGCAAGTCTTAACGGGTTTGTTGATGGCGCAAGATATGAGTCAAGGTAAATCTGTGTACACATTAGCAATGCCACCGTTATGGTAATCTCCTGGCCGCTCAGTCCGAAAAGATAAGGTAGTCGACGTCAACATCGACGGCTCGCTGAACCGAATACCTGCAACGCCGCCGCGCCTCGTCGCGCAGCAACCTTTTCACGCCATCAACGGTACGTCGGGCACTGCGCACATGGTGATGCCGAGTGCGACGATGCGTTAGCGACCAAATACGCGGTGTGGGTATCATCAAACCGCATCAAGAAATTGATCGTCAATGAATCGGTCTCGCCACATCACTCGGCTCGATCTGACGAGCGAACTCACAAGTGGCATGAACTCCGGTTAACACAGCAAAGTCACCGAACCGAACTACCGCTTGGACCGGCTTACCATTGGATAGTGGCGCGACCGCTCACCGCCAATCCACGCGGAACCGGATTATGAATGCGTGGCAGGTTTCGGGCACCACTGAAGCGCTCGAGGATGTTCAAAACCATGTCAAAAGAGCGGCGAGTGGTACCGGAGATCAATCACTAGGCTCAAGAGCAATATCCGACTGTCGGGCGATCAGCGTCGGCTTGATCGGTTGCACATCCGGCGACACCTCGGAGCCTAGCTGTGCCAGCAGCTTGTTTGACGCCTGCCCCCCCATGTCGCGGATTGGCAAGCGTACGGACGTCAGGTTCGGCCATACCCGGCCCGCCATTGGCAAGTCGTCGAAGCCGATCACCGACAAGTCGCGGGGCAGGTCGAGCGCGCGCTCGCGTGCTGCCTGCATGATCCCGATGGCCATGTCGTCGTTTAGGGCGAACACGCCGGTAGGCGGATGCGCCAAGTCGAGCAGGCGATGACCCGCTGCGACGCCGGATTCAAAGGTATATCCTCCTTCGATGTCGCACTCTTCGCCGATGACGATGTCATGTTCGGCCAGGGTCGCCAGGAACGCCTGTCCACGCTCGCGCGACGATCGATAGCTGGTCGGCCCCCGCACCAGCGCAATCCTGGTATGGCCCAGCCCTGTGAGACGTTCCGCCGCCTGGCGCGCACCCAGATGGTCGTTGCTCACCACCATCATCGCCGGATCGTCCAGCGCGGTGCAGGCGATGCGGACATAGGGGCAGCCCGTCTCGCGCAGCAAGGCGACCAAGCGCTCGTCCTCGGAAAGTGGAGGGGGCAGGATAACGCCGTCGAGCCGCTGGCGTTCAATGAAGCTCCGCACGTCGGTTAACAGGGTCTCGGCGTCCCGGCGGCAGGGATGCACGACCAGTTCCATCCCGGCCGGCCTCAGAACGTCGAGGATCCCGAGCTGCATGTTGACGACGTACGTGGGGCTCGGATTCTCATAAATAAGCCCGACCAGGAACGACCGGCCAAGAGCGAGGCTGCGGGCCTGCGGATTAGGGCTGAAATGCAGTTCTGCAATGGCGCGGCTGACCCGCTCGATCGTGCGCGGCTTGACGCTTGGTTCGCGGTTGATCACCCGGGACACCGTCTTCTTGGACACGTTGGCCATATCGGCGACGTCATTGATCGTCGCGCGCCGCGTGATCAGGGTTCGCCGCGTCTCGTCGTCTGCCACCGCTACCGTATCCCTTCGTTACCCGCCTCCTAGCGCGTTTACTCGTGCATCGCCAAACGCCGTCAGTTCGGCGCGCCGGACTCCAACCCCAGTCGGTACGTCGCGGCCGGGGCAGCAACGGCTGCGGGGCGAGCGGGGAGGACGAGCTTTACGGCCTGATCCAGACCGCGACCGCTGACATTCTCAGCAGCGATCTTCGGACCCGAAAATATGTTTGCGCTGATCCCGGCAATTTCGACACCTCGCATGTTGGCAAGCGTGATGCCATGGCCAGCGGTGCCGGTGACATCGCGTAGGGTAAAGCCGACGAGCGGCTTGTCGGGGTGTATGTTCACCGCCTCGACCAGGATGGGCACGTCCTTCACGCGGATCCGTTCGAAGGTAAAGTTGCGGACCGTCGGGATGCCTGCGAGACCAGGTACCGGAAACTGGTCCTGCTTTCCGCTGTCGAGGAAATTGAGGCGTAGGAAGCCATAGCCAGCGCCACTGACGTCGAGGTCGCGCATCGTGATGTCCTCGATAATTGAACCCCGGCCGGGGCGGCTCTTGAGATAAATTGTGAAGGTGTGCGCAAGTAGGAAGCGACAGCGTTCGACGAGTACGCGGCGGATACCGCCAGACGTTTCGCTGCCGATGCCGATGCAGGCCCAGCGATGGTCTCGAAAGACGCTGTCGGTGATCGTCACATCCTCGGTCGGTCGCGCGATCGTAGTGCCTTCCATACCGCGGCCTGATTTCAGCGAGATGCAGTCGTCCACGGTGTCGAAGTCGCACGCATGGATGTGCACGCGTCGACACGAATCCACGTCAATGCCATCGGCGCGGCCCTTCAGGGTCACACCATGGAAGATCACGTCGTCGCATAAGACCGGATGAACTGCCCACATGTCATTCTGTTCGCCGCTGATATCGGTGACGCTAAGTCCCCGGACGTCGGTAAATTCGAGCAGCGCTGGGTGACGCAGCCCGCTCTTGGCAACGCGTCCCGGTATCGCGTCGGACGCGACGATGCGGCCCTTGCCAGTGATCCCGACATTGCGCGCATCTTGCGCCCAGATCAGCCCGACATAACCCGGCACGAAGCGCCCTTCCCAGCGCACCTGCACGATCGGATAGTCGGCGAGGTCGGGCGATCCGAGCAGGGTCGCATCCGCCTCGATCCGCAGCACGGTGTTCGATCCGATGCGTATCGCGCCGGTCAGGTAGCGTCCGCCAGCGACCGCGACCTCGCCTCCGCCCATCACCGCACAGCGATCAAGCGCCTGCTGCAGTGCGACCGTATCCTTGGTCTGGCCATCGCCCTTGGCGCCTAGCGTCCGGGGATCGATCCGCAACCCGGTGGTAGGGGCCGCGAATGGCGCGGGTAAGGACGGCGCATTAAGTGGTTCGGCAGCCTTGCTCCTGGAACCCACTCCGGCCGCAACAAACCCGACGGCAGCGATGAAGGTACGGCGATCGGTGGTCATGGCATGACTCTTCAGCGGAAGGGGATGGGGGTGATGGGATCGCGGACCGCGCGCACGACGACGCGGGGGCGGGCGGGGGCCAGCTTGGCCAAGCCCACCGCATCGAGCGGTTCACCAACAGCATTTTCGGGATTGATCAGCGTCAGCCTATTACCCAGCGCGGACATCAAATCGGGCAGATCGTATCTTGTGAGGACGCCTGGCAGATTGACCTCCGCCATGTTTCGCGAGATCGGTCGTTCCACGACTTCACGATAGCGAGTGATCGCTGCATCGCTGATCACCCCAGACACCCGTTTGTCGAGCACTCCAACGTGCAGTGCGACTGGGCCCAGTGCGCCGCTGCCCTGCACGACGATACGCCCGACCTCCGGTTGCGCGATCAGCCAGTTGATCGCAGCCAGCGCATCGTCCGTACGCATGCCGACCGGTGTTCGACCGACCAACAAGGCGCGCAGCGACAGCAACGTCCAGTCGCCGGTCAGTGGCGATTTCAGCTCCTCTGTTCCGCCCGCACCGCGTGGCTCGAGTGCCAGAACGTTCCAGCCGGCACGCGTCCAGGCATCGACCGTCGCGTCGGGTCGAGCGGAGAGCAGGAGAAGCGTCGGCCGCTTACCCGGCGTTGCATCGCGCGCATAGCTGCCGTCGACCCGAAGACCCGGTGCCGCCTCGAAGGAAATCGACGCGACGCTGTGGTTGCCTACCGGCACGTCCGCGGCAAGCCTTACCACGGGCGGTGCTTGTTCTGGGAACACGGTGACCCGCGCGATGTCGCGGATCGCTTGAGCGATTGCGTCGAGCGACGGTCGCGGCGCAGAGGGCGCTTCGGCAGCGATCATCTGCTGCAGCGTGGCACCCCCGACCGCCCCGTTCGCGACTAGCAGTCGTGCCGGATCGCCAATCGGCTCGGGTCGATATGGATGCTTCGCGGGATTGTTCTTCAACGCGCGGCTGAAGAAGCCGACGATTTTGGAAGTGATCGGGCCGAGGTTGCCATGGCCGCCCGGCCCCTCGATCATCGTGATGGCGTCAGGTGCTCCTGATACGGCATAGAAGCGGTGCGCCTCTGCATAAGCGGCGCGCGCGCCGGCGATCGGGAACATGTCGGCTTGTGTCGACACGACGGCGAACGGGCGCGGCGCTACCGCCTCCACCCAGTCGGCGAGGTCAAGTCCGTGCTCGAGGAAGAACGGTATCGACTGTT
>Ga0265780_10009566_pt1 | contig 11608 bp, 7 predicted proteins | sample P1T30metagenome_FD_192432 | JGI IMG/M metagenome (GOLD analysis project Ga0265780, IMG submission 192432) | Plant litter microbial communities from East Loma Ridge, Irvine, California - P1 T30 | ecosystem: Environmental > Terrestrial > Plant litter > Unclassified | place: USA: California... | reverse complement strand
ACGAGGATGCGCGAGAAATGCATTTTCAATGCATAAAAAGGGGCGATACAATCGCCATTCTCGCCACATCCGCATTGCAAATGCGGACGATAATGCCGGATTATAGTTAACAAACTGTTATAACCAGTCAATGCGCCCATCCGCCCATCGTCCTCGTTTGTAACGAGGATGCACGAGAAATGCATTTTCAATGCATAAAAAACATACCCCTCCCCGCCTCTAAAACCCGCCATTTCAGCCCAAAGCACTGTTTCTGTATTCACATACAATTTGCTGTCATTCACATACAGTATATCCGGCCGTATGTTCTAAACACCCGTTTTCTTTATAGTTTCATCTTATAATTATTAACCGTTTACCCTACATCTATGCTTCCACTTTTACCCGCTTTTAATGCCGGCAGACTACTATTTGCTGTAGCCTTCATTGTTTTAACCTGCCAGGCACGGCTTTCACTGGCTCAAACCTATAACTACGATAATGCAGGGAGTGATTATTCCGGCAAAATAAGCTATTCTGATATTTCAAGGCATCCAACAGACAAGGGCTCCACGAACTGGAAATGGGGCGAGACCAGGTCTGTAAGCGTCGGGGGATATGAGAAATCGACAGCCTTCAACCAGCTATTTTCCAAAACCATAGGCAATGGAGATGATTCTGCCGACCAGACCGTCAGCATAGGCCCCGGATACAATAAAGTCTGGACAGTTACTATGGCTAAATCCGGCCGGGGCTGTACGTCTCCGGCTGTATGGGGAAGCTGTATCACTGAAGATAAAAGCTGGGATAATTCCGGAGAGGTAACGGTTACAACAGCTGCATTAAAGAAACCAAACGATTTAACCGTTACTTCCGGAAGGGAAGAAACCACCATCAGCCTTCGCTGGGTGAAAGGAACAAATGTGCCGGACCAATATACCGAGTATGTCATCCTCCGTAACAATGCCTAAGTGGCAACGGTGGCCGGCAGCCTGCGTGTTTATACAGATACTCCGCCATCTCCTAATGTTTCCTACTCCTATACTGTCAAAACCAGGCTTAATGCCAGCGGCAGGGCATTATGGGGAAGCCAGACTTCAGAAGCCTCCAATGCGGTGCAGGCATTTATTTACAGGAATACTTTCACCGCATCAGACGGGGATTATGGTAAAGTAGTGCTGAAGTGGGCCGATCTCTCAAAATTTGCTGATGAGATCATCGTGTACCGCGATAACGAAGAACTCGAAACTTTAAGCAAATCTTCTAAAAGTTACTCGGACCTTGACGGCATCCCCGGGAGGAAATATAAATATTCAATCCTGCCGGTAAAAGAAGGCGAATCCTTTACCATGCAGTCTGACTCCGGATATAAAAAATCCATAGGCAAGATCTCCGGCACAGTAAGAAGCAGGCAATCCTCCGGAGTAGAGGGTGTAACGGTAACGGCGACAGCCACCGTAGAAGGAAGGGCACTTGTATACACAACCTTAACAGATGCAGCAGGTTATTATGAACTGACAGAATTGTACTTTGGCGGAGGCGACGGCAATTTTACCGTCAGGCCCTCTTATTCTGACCACGGATTTAAACCTGGAGCTCTTACCCGTAAACTGAACCTGAACAGTCCGACGGCCTCAGTCGTGGACTTTACCGACACGGCGGCACTGGCCATTACTGGTAAAGTATATTTTGCCGCCAATGCGGAAGTGGCGTTAAAACTGCCGGTTCCTGAAGCCGAGATCTATCTCAATGGCGTGAATTCCGGCGTTAAAACTAAATCTGACGGTTCTTATGCTATCACTGTTTTTGACGTTGGCACGCACAGCCTGCAGATAAAGTATAAAAAACATAAAATAGTAGCCGCCAATGGAACGGCAGCTGACTCTATACGCAGGATCTCCGTATTTTCGTCTGTGCCGAATGTCGATTTTGAAGACCGGCAGACAGACAGCCTGATCATAAAAATCCAGGCCGGATGTAATGGCCCTGTTGGCGATTCTATCCAGGTGAGATTAGGCTCTAAAAATGTGGGGCAAAGCACCGCCGGGGCAAGCATTAAACTTCAGAAAAATTATATGGTATATGCCAACGGAAAGGTGAACAACCTGCCCGATGAAGCTACCAACGGAATTAAAAACCTGGTGCTGCCGGCAACAGAATATGAGGTGGAGATCCTGAATGTATTTGCCAATGGCATGCCCGATGATAATAAACTGGAATACTTTAAAAAAACAAAGGGATTAGGTCTGGTACCGGCCGACCTGAGTCTTCGCGATACGGTGAAAGTTATCACGGAAAAGACGAAAGTAAACCATACCGATGCCGTGGTTATTACCCTGCCAGATGGCAGAAAAGACACATTGACCCGGGAGATTAATGATACGGTAACAGTCTCTGATACTGCAAAAGTAGCAAAAGCGCGTCAGCTGGATTTTATCTATCATAACGACCTGAAGCTGGTGATAAACGATGCCGACGTATTCGGCCTGAAGGATTTTGCCGGAGGGACAAAAAAATACCTGCTCAGTCAGAATGACGCTCCTTCAATAGACATCCGTGTAATGGAGCATTACAGCTACAAAGGCATAGACTACGATTGCGCCATAGACAGCGGTATTGTGTATGTATACGACGCCGTGTCGGACGTTACGGACCGCCGGCAATACACCGTGCCGAAGGGAGGGCTGATTAGATATAAACTTAAGATAGGCAAACCTGTACTGGAGGCACCTTATGAGAAGAGCCTGCAGATCGTGGCGGTTATAGGAGGCAAGACCGTTTCAAAAACTATAAAAGCGGTGGTAGAGGGAGAACGACCCAGAAATTCTACATTTTTAACTAAGACACCCGAAATTCCATTTTTTGTACTGCACGATCCTCCCGGTGATCTTTCTTTTTCCTCTGTCAGTAAGGGTACTACCTTATCGACCACCACAACTACCCAGTACAACGTAGGCGGCGGTGCCGGGCTCTATGTGGATGGAAAAGTTGGAGCAGGAACAACTGTTCCGTTCGTAGGAAAGATCGGAGCCGATGTTTATGCCGCAGCCAAAATAGAAGCCGGCCGTGATAACAGCGACAGTCAGACCAGTACTTTCAGCTTTTCATTTAACGAAGCCTTTTCAACCTCGGGCGATGAACGGCTGGTCGGTAACGACGGCGACGTATATGTAGGAGCCTCATTAAATATGGAATATGCCCTTACCGATGTACTTACCTATGATGAGACCTTAAAAGGCATGAAGCGCGATACCTCCTTCGCCGCAGATTACACCGGGTTCAATACCACTTACATGTACACAGAGTATCATATCAAAAATACCCTGCTGCCGCAGCTGAATACAGTATATAATCTGTCACAGTCAAAGTTTAACGCAGCCAGGCTGCAGAAGGAAGCAGGGGCAACGGCCGTGACAGAAACCGTACTGGCTCAGCTACACCGCGAGATGCTGGAGAACCAGTCAAATATTGAGGCATGGAATAAAGCTCTCGCCAAGAATGACGAAGCCCGCAAAAAGGCTGTTCCCCGCCAGCTGCCTAATGGAATGCCCGGCGTTGTAGGCGGTAATATTTCATTCAGTGCCGGTGCGCCCTACGATAATTCGCTGACCATTGATACCGTGAGCAACAGTTCCTTCGATTTTTCTATCTATTTGAACACCGAAGCTAAAATCGGGCTCGGCGTCCATGCAGGCGATTTCAATTCCGTGGAAGCGGGAGCCCTGATGAATGTACGTTTTAACACCGGCAAGCTTACCTCTAATGATACGGTAACTACGAAGACAGTTTCTTATCACCTCGAAGATAACGACCTGGGCGATTTCTTTTCAGTCAACCTGGCCGAAGACCGTACCTATGGCACACCGGTTTTCAATACGGTAACAGGTTCGTCCAGCTGCCCTCATGAAGATAATACGCAGTTCAGGCACCTTCCTTTTATTGCGATGGAAGGAACTAATGAACAGCGGAATGTCCCTGCAGATCAGTCGGCCAAATTTGAAATATCTATTTCCAACAGGAGCGAGAGCGATGAAACCGTGGAGTATGCTGTTAAATTAAATCCCTTAAGCAATCCTAACGGCGCCAGGGTACTGGTAGGCGGGCAGAATGTTGTCAACGGTTCGGCAGTATTCACCATCCCGACAGGCAAAAGTTTTAAACTCCCCGTCGAAGTATTCAAAGGGCCCTTGTCCAGTATTTACGAGGACCTCGCCCTGGTGATGTTCTCCACCTGCGACAATACGCTGGATGATATCGACGAGAATGCAAAAAGTAAACCGCAGGTTAACCTGAATGCCTATTTCCAGAGCTTATGCAGCCAGGTAGACCTTTTCCGTCCGGGTAATAACTGGCTGGTGAATCAGTCTAACGACAATAAGCTGTTTGTAGCTTTCAGTAAATATGATGCTTCTGAAAGTTCGCCGCTTACCAGCGTAACCCTTGAATATCGTAAACTGAATACCGGCTTTCTTGATAACCAATGGGCTTCGGTAGTTACCGTGCCTAAAAGCCAGCTGGTAGAGAAATATTATAATTATTCTTTTGATGTTTCCGGCCTTGACGATGGCGATTATGAGATCAGGGCTACGGCCGTATGTGCGGGTGTGGATGTTACGTATTCGCCGGTTTATACCGGGCGCATTGACCGTAAATCTGCGGTGACTTTTGGTCTGCCAAGTCCGCGCGATGGTATCCTGCGCATCGGAGACTACGTAGGGGTAACTTTCAATAAAGACATCTCCTGTAATGATCAGCTGAACCCGGTCAGGGCCAGGCTCATTCGTAAGGATACCGGCGAAGAAATACCGGCGACGCTGATCTGTAACGGAAAGCAGATCGAGATCCGCACCGTTCCTGAAAGCGCTATTGACAACTATGAGAACATCGAGCTGACGGCTATCGTCGAAAATGTGAAAGATGCCACCGGCAACCTGGTAACAGACAGCGTGCGCTGGAACCTGGTTGTAAGCAGGAGCCCTCTGTACTGGGATCCGACCAGCGTATCTGTTGATATGACCGAAAATCAGGAAAAATCCTTTGCGGCTAAAATGCGCAGCAAGGTTGCTACCGATCAGACCTTCAGGCTTACAAAATATCCTGTTTGGCTGAATCCTGTTATAAAAACCGGGAAGATCTCTCCTATGGGAGAAATGAATATCAGTTTCATCATCGACCGGAACCTTAATACCGGGACGTACCGTGACACTGTAGTAGCCTTGATAGGCACCAAAACGCAATATTTATATGTAGATGTAAACGTATTACGTAATCCGCCTGTATGGCAGGTAAACCCGGCTGCCTATAAATATAACATGAGCATCACCGCCCAGTTTAGCAGAAACCAGACGGATACGCTTACTTCTAAAGATATCAGGGATAAGATAGGCGTGTTTGCAGGTAATGAATGCAGGGGGACAGCATTCGTGGAATATGATGCTGCGTTACAGAAATACGTAGCCTTTATTACGGCTTACTCTAACAAACCGAATGCAGAGTCCTTAAGTTTCCATCTATGGGATGCTTATCCAGGTGTAGAATACGAGTCGGTCGAACGCCTGGAATTCACTTCCGGAGGAATTGTTGGTAATACCGCCGATCCTTATATTGCCCATCCCGATGGCGTTTATCAGACTATCCTGCTCAAAAAAGGCTGGAACTGGATTTCACTGAATGTTAAAAATTCGGATATGTCTGTTAAGAATATCCTGGGCTCGCTGAAATCTGCTCCCGGCGACCTGATCAAAACGCTTCGGAATAACGCTTACAATCAATATTCAGCCGGAATGGGCTGGGTCGGTACTATAGACAGTATCAGCCTGTATGCCGGTTATATGATCAGTGTGGCGCATGACGATACGCTGCGGGTACTGGGGCAGATACAGGAGAAAACGCAGCTCGTTCAGCTGAACAAAGGCTGGAACTGGATGAGCTACCCTATGCCGGTAAACATCGATATCAGAACTTATTTTAAAAACTACAGTCCTGCCGATAAAGATATCGTGGTTAGCCAGGAAGAGTTTGCCCAGTATAATGCAGGCACGAATACCTGGTCTGGCAGCCTTAAATACCTCAGACCCGGGAAAGGATACAAGATCTATAGCAATAACGGCATGACTGTGCCGGTATTTGCTCCGAATAATCAGGACAGCGACGGTGCTTTCATAGATGCGCTGACGAATTCTTCCGGAGCAGCTGTGGTGGCAAATAATCCGCAGAGCATTCTCAGCAGCAGTATAGACCCGACGGTTAAACTCAGTTCAGTGTCTTTTGAGAACAATATGTCTGTTACAGCAGTGATCGTGCAGGACGGCGACCGGGTGACGAATGCAGGCAGGTACGAAATACGGATGTACGTCGATAATGAGCTGGTAAGTATCGCCGCACCTACAATCCTCCCGGATGGCAAGGCAATAGCCTTTATCCCTGTTTATGGACGGGATAACCAGGATGGTAAAATCGCAGAGGTTAAGATCTATGATAAACAGCTGAATAAACTTTTCCCGATCACAGTAAGCCTTGCCGGCAAAAACGGGCCAAAGGTAAGCGGTGCAGATATTATTATGAGTGCTGACGGCATAACAGGTACTTTGGAAAATCCGAAGGTGCTTTCGCTGAATGGAGATGCCGATGTGATGCTGAGCCGCTCTCTGGATAAACAACTTGCAAGCCCGGGGGATACTGTTCAGCTTAACATCAGCATTAAGAACAACGGCCCGGATGCCGGGTTAAATGTAAAACTTTCAGATCTGCTGCAAGAGTCTTTTGATGTTATCTCGCCTAATTCAGCCGGCTTCAGCTATAACAGTATTACGCATGAGCTCAGTCTGAATTTTGATAAAATAGCGAATAATGAGAGACGGGATATATCAGTTCTTCTGAGACCAAAAAAGGTGGGGCAGTATAGTATCGGGGCAAATCCGGTCACGCTGGATAACGATAAGAATACGGCGAACAATAGCGCTGCCGCGGTATCCCTCTCGGTCGTAGACCGGCGTGCAGACCAGGCGAAAATATTTATCCCGCAGCTGTTTTCACCTAACGGCGACGGCATAAATGATCGCTTTGAGATTCCCGGGCTTATTGATTATTACAGCTCGAACGAACTGGTCATCTACAATAAAAGTTATAACGAAGTATATCACAAAAAGAACTACCAGAACGACTGGACAGGCGATCAGCTTCCCAAAGGTTCTTATGGATACATTCTGAGGGCTATTACCGCTGATGGAAATGAAAAGGTCTTCAGAGGTTATATTACTATTGTTTATTGAAAAAAAATATTCCCATGAAATACGTTTTAGTTAGTATGGTTATCAGCGTCGTGGTGATGCTGATAACATCTTCAGTTCTTTTTGCTCAGGCAGACCTTCAGCAGGCACAATATCTTTTTAATAAAATATATATCAATCCGGCATTTGCCGGTACGGAAGGTAAAGTGAATGCAAATGTATTTTACCAGCTGAACAGCAGTAATGCCGGCGCATCCGCCGATTCTTACAATATTGCTGCTGCGGTAGATGGCTTGTTTCCCGGAGAGCATTCGGCCTATGGGGTCAACCTCGTGCGAAGCAGGTTCGGAAATGATAGTTATACCACAGCTTACGCCAATTACGCATACCATCTTAAACTGACGGAAGATCTTGATCTCTCCTCTGGTTTAGGTATGGGTTTTCACCAGTTCGATATCGATCTGTCGCAGCTTCAGTCTGTAACAGTCGGAGACCCTGCTGCTGGAAACAGTGTGTACAGCTCCAAACTCGATGCCCGTGCCGGAATCCGGATGGTGTTCAAATCGGCGTTTTATGCAGGTGTTTCTTTTGATAATCTTTTATCGGTATACAGCAATAAAGATGATTTTAAGGAAGATTTTCCGCCGGCATTCAGGAAGATAAATCTGTATACTGTTGTCGGTGCGAACATAAAACTGTCTTACGGGAATACATTTAAACCTTCCTTCTTATTTATGAAGACGTTCGGAGGGGCAACTGCCATTGAGCTGAACGCGCTGCACGACTATGCCAACACTTTTGCTTTCGGACTTTCCCTTCGGCGGGAAATCAGGCCGCTTAATAGCGTAAACACGAATGATCATTCCGTTCAGTCCATCCTGAGACCTTTGCTGCAGTACAATGTGTCAAAGAAGAACAACTTGAAATTTGCTTATTGTTACAGCTTTAATGCGGGCAGGCCCTCGGGAGTAAGTAAGGGCAGCCATGATCTGTCTGTGGTCTTCAACGTGCCGCGGGCGGAGAAATAGAAACTGGTTCTTCTGAATTGTTCTTTATAAATTGCTGCAGTGCTTACGTTGGCATCTAATGGATCTTGGCGTTGTTATTGAGCTTGTTTTGATAAGGGGTTTGAAGAGGTTCGATTCAGATTCGAAATAATACTTCGTAAAATCCTTGCTATCTCCAATATGAGTCCACCTTTCCTTATAAAAGGTGGACTCATTGAAGTTTCAGTTAACATGTTGCAAAGGAGCTTGGATAATGTGTCTCAGGCTTGTCTTTAATGCTTTCAGAACAAAGACAGGGCGTCTTTCCCGGGGAGCCGCCAGGACTCCTTTACTACTAATATTTTATTCCCTCTTGTCGTCCGGGATTGCATCGCGGGTGCAGCGGAAACAGCGATTGTGTCGTTGAATTATTGCCATTTTAATAACCCTGGTCGAAGCCGTTTTTCTATTTTCGCAAAACTTTATCTTTAAGGTAAATTCAGGCTCGTGATTTTTTCTTAGAACGTCTCATTTTAGTAAATTGTCATCATCCGGTGCGGCGGGAGCATGGAGCCCCAGTCTATTCCGGGCAGGTCAATCAAATACCTTTATCTTATGGCAGTCATCGAAAAAGATGGTGCTTTGCGGGGCACCGTTGCAAATTATGTATACCGCAGATACCGCAACTTAAACATTATCCAGAGCAAACCCGGAAGAGTACGGCAAACCCTGAACAGCAAAAAAAGCAGCCTGGAATTCGGCTTATGCTGCTCAACGGCAAAACAACTCCGTACCGCCTTCCAACCGGTTGTTATGGGCTACGACGGGTCGATGATCAACCGGCTTAACGGACTGGTACGCCGGAGTGTTCAGGCTTGCCGCAGCAAAAGTGCCGGGCAGCGCGACCTTCATGATGCAGAGCTGAGCATGCTGCAGGGGTTTCAGTTTAATGCCGATTCAGCACTCTCAAAAGTGCTGAAAGTCAGGCCGGAAGTAAGCCTCACCGCTGATAGAAGAGTACGGGTTAAAATACCCGCGTTAGACAGGTTAACGGATATTCAGGCACCGGCAAGAACATCTTATTATATTTTAAGAGCAATGGTTGTCGCATTTGATTTTAAGAAAGAGCTCTATTGTTACGCTGGGCACCGGGACCTGCTGATAGAGAGTTGTACCCCTGCGCAGGACTGGCTGATGGATGAAGTTGTGCCGGAAGGGCGTGTAGTGATGGTGAGTATTTCGCTGCATGCTTACCTTACTAACCAGTTAACCGATGCAGTAAGCATAAACTCAAAGAATTGGAACCCTGCGGAATTAATGGGATGCTGGTCTGTGCCCGCTGCTGAAGGGCAGGAAGAGGCACATATAGAATGGCCGGCACGTGCAAGGGTAATGCCGGATGGCGAACATCTGTTTTCAGGGTATGTTGGACGGGAGTTGCTGGATGAAATAAGGAGATTAAATGAGAAATATGCAAAGAAGGAAGATCGGGGGATGGTGTACAGGAAAACTGAGGCGGACACGTTCAGGCTACCTGTGGGTGACATCAGGTTTGGGAAATAAAATAAGATAAAAGGAAAAGAGTCGCAGCGCCTTCAGCACCACTCAACCCAATTATTTTACAGTCGAAAATTACGATTATCTTTCAATTGCGTGCAATCCAATTGTTTATCTTTGTGAGATGACCCTGGAAGATCAGTTGTGTTTTAAGCTATATGCGCTATCCCGTCAGATGACGGGCTTATACCGGCCCCTGCTCGATAAATTGGATATAACCTATCCGCAATACCTGGTATTACTTATTCTGTGGGAGGGGAAAAGCATAACAGTAAAGGCTCTCGGGGAGCGCTTGTTTCTGGACAGTGGTACGCTTACCCCTTTGTTGAAGCGATTGGAACAGAAAGCCTTACTTGTAAGAAGACGTGATACTGCAGACGAACGAAGTGTAATTATAGAGCTGACGCCGAAGGGTGCCGCCTTGCAGCAGCAAAGCAACTGTATTCCGGCCGAGCTGAATGAAACATTGCAGCTTAACGAAAAAAGTTATACAAAACTAAAGGCAAGCCTGGATCAGTTGCTGGCGAAGTTGAAATAAAAGACCTGCAGTTCTTATCTGCTGTAATGTGCAGAACATATGGCGTATCCGGGATTTGTATTGAAGATGGCTTGCTTCCAGAGCCAGAGCCACTGGTTGATGAACTGTTTAAATCCTATTGATATTGATCGCCACCGGCAGGCTCATCGGGGCATAAACTTGTTCCTGCCGGTAGTTTGGCTGCTGAACCGGGCAACAACGGTTATCTCTGCATTTCTATTCTGTGTTTCGTATTTACGCGGCTAGGGGGGCTTCTTCATATTACCTGCTCAAATGTAGCCAGGTTAGATCCTATGAAGCGCTGTGATAGGAATAAGCTGTAAATCCTTTATCTTGCGCTGGCAATAAAGGATTTACATATGAAAGAAAATACCAGGCGGAGCTTTCTGCAGGGCACACTGGCACTGGGTGCGGCTGCCGCTCTTCCGTTAAACTTACAGGCTGCGCATAAACCTGACAAGCTCAGATTGCCTGAGGGGGCGAGAATATTGTTCCAGGGAGACTCAATTACAGACGGCGGCAGAAGCAGAAATGATGACTGGAACCATGTTATGGGGCATGGTTATGCTTACCTGCTGGCAAGCCGGCTGTGTTTTGATTATCCCGAAAAGAACTATCATTTTTTTAACCGGGGTATCAGCGGGAATACGGTGCCTGATCTGTTAAATCGTTGGGAAAAAGATACCCTGGAGCTGAAGCCTGATATATTGAGCATACTGGTTGGAGTGAATGATGCCAGTGCTGCTGTTGATAATAAACCTGGGTTCGACGCAGACACTTATGATAAAAAATACAGAAGCCTGCTGGATCTTACACGCAAGAATCTGCCTGAAACCCGGTTGGTTATTTGCGAACCATTCATTTTACCGGTTGGAAAGATAAAAACCCAATGGGCAAAGTGGCAGGATGAAATTCAAAAACAACAGCAAGTGGCCAAAGAACTGGCGAAGGAATACAACTGTGCGTTCGTCCCCTTTCAGTCGCACTTTGATAAAGCATTAAAAAGAGCTCCTGAAGATTTCTGGATGTGGGATGGAGTACATCCGATGCCGGCAGGACACGAGTTAATGGCGAGAGTTTGGCTAAAAGAGGTAAGCAATCAGATTATTAAACATTAATAAGACGAGGAGCTTAATTAAATGCCAGATTAAATAAGGTTTTTATTCTTTTTTGAGCATAAATTGAAATGTTATGAAACAAAAGAACTTTAATTTAATATTGTAGTAAGCAACCAGATTAATTAATAGAAGTTATGGCGAAAAAGGTAGGGGATGTGGTAAGCATCCTGAAAAATCAGAAGGCATTTTTAGAGGGAGAGC
>Ga0265780_10009565_pt1 | contig 11608 bp, 14 predicted proteins | sample P1T30metagenome_FD_192432 | JGI IMG/M metagenome (GOLD analysis project Ga0265780, IMG submission 192432) | Plant litter microbial communities from East Loma Ridge, Irvine, California - P1 T30 | ecosystem: Environmental > Terrestrial > Plant litter > Unclassified | place: USA: California... | reverse complement strand
CGGCTTACAAGAGAAACCACGATCTTTTGCCAGGACACTGCACACGACAAGGTTTGCTTCTTATCACTTGATAGCTTCTCGTCCGAGTCCTTCTTGTGTTCCGAACAGTATGTGCATCCTGGAAACATACCAGGGCACTCCGCAGCCAGGCCGTGGTCCGATTCTACCACATCTGGCGATCCAGGGACAAGACACGATTTGATCACGCACAGCGTAGAGACTCTTTGGTGCAGTCGCACCACGCTGTCAACCGTCCTGATTCGACACGACGAATACGAAAGTCCTTTTACCTGAGCCGCGACGCCATGCTGAGCTTTCGGGCTGTATACTCCAACGGTTGGCACCACATGGCTATCAGTGTGGTATCTAGCTATCCTGGCTGGTGCTCCCTTTCTCTAAACACTTCAGTGAGCATCGGCCGGGCCTTTATCCGGGCCCTAATGCTATTACTAGATTGTTAGCCGCGGGCTTGTGAAGCCTTTCGACCTGGCCCAGCATCTGCAGTAGCCAGTGTTTTGTCTGATGCAGCAAGAAAAACAGATTAGACTTGTCAGCAACTATAACTTGGAAGAGGGAGAAGATCATCACTTGATGCATTTCCCGACTTCGATGATCGGATCACGAGAATCTCGATCATACGAGGCAGTAGGAAAAGTCCCTCGCCCACAGATGCGTGAATTGGCGGTGTATCAGAGGCTCCAATACATCAAATGCTCTTGCATCGACTGACAAGACTTATCCTTCCGCTGGTTTATGATCGACGCCTTCCTTTGCCATGCAGCAGCAGTGCGTGCAGGATAGTCTCGTGTTCGCGAATCACAAACACGGTCTCAGGTCAGCTCTCAGCCCTGCATCACAGCTGAGTCTTTGCGGAAACCCAGCAAACGCTTGCTCAGCTCCCCATCAATCTGACCGTCACTCCGACATTGAAATGTACTAGTGACTTTGTTTCGAGGAGACTCTCGAGCGAGATCGTGGTCAGAATTCTCCGAGATGTGACTCTTACATTCTAGAAAGCTGGTGGTGAAAACAGACGGAGCAACGCTGCAGGTCCTTTTCAGACTTGCACAAGAGTGGCTGGCAGCTTAAGTGAGAACAAATCGTTTCTCAGATCGACAAAATGCTATACGGGATGCGTCTGCTTACTGCAGCTGAGGAAGAGCGGTAACCCGTATGTGCAGGAAGCTCAAAGTCTACGATCAATGGTGCTGATCAGTGCGCAGGGCGACAGACACGACCGATCCCTTCTGTCGACAGAAGCCAGAATACTGCATTGGCGGTGCTCTAAATGCGGACTACATCTCTAAGAAGGGGGTATACAATGGGACTGGTATCGCGCTGGCCGGAGAGTCATGGAACGTTGGCCAACGACGCATCTTCACGCTCTACTTCCAGCACTACACGGGCGACATCCGCTTTATGGAATGCACGACGGACCAAAAGTGGATTGGCGGCTCAAGAACGGAGACCATTGCGACGGATGCAAAGAATGCATCACCCATTTCTGCTGTGGCAGTCGGCCTCAACTCGACCCAATTTGTATTTGATTCTCCCCTAACCCAAAGTGATTGCATGCTGACTGCAGCCAGTTTCACATCTTCTACATTGACAAGAACAACATCGTCAAGCAAATAACAAAGTCGAACACCAGCGGCATCTGGCAACCCGTTCCACTTTCTAAGCTGAACCTGAAAGCTATGGACGCGACGAGCTCGGGTCTGCAAGCTTGTTGGAAAGGCAATTTCTACGGAGATAGTGATTACACGAAATTTTCAACAGCCTCAGGTCAACAGAATCAGCAACCCTTCGACGACCGCAAGGGCATGAACATTTGGTATGCCGTCAACGAGTCCACCTTTGAGTAATACACGTGGTACAACGGACAAGATACCTGGGCCTTTGTGCAGAAATGGCAAGGCTTCAACGGCCACGTCGGCGTCGGTTGCTACAGCTGGGGCGAAGACACGACTACCTACGCCATGTTGGCAAACAAGAACAACGACGTCGAGTTCTGGTGGAAAGATACGAACACCACTAACACCTCAGTTGACAGCCACCCCATTAATTCATGGCAAAACTCCACCAAATCTGCGATTCGCGTCGTGAATCCAATCACATCACTTGGCTTCACTACGTACTTTTATGCGCAAATGGCCGACCGCAGCATCAGAAGCTACAACTACACCTTTCAAGCCGAGAATACTACTTTCGATAAGGATCAATCAATCTCGATATCTGATCCTGCGGGGCCGGCACTGGGTTTAGCCGGCACGCATTTGACGGTAACTGCGTACGCAGAGAGCTGGGAATATGACACTGTGGAATAGTCTGTAAGTTATGTGTTCTACCAGACCAAGGGCGATGATATCACGGCGTTCACGCGGCCGCTGAACGGAGGTGAATGGACTAGAGGCACACTGGATATCCCGGATATGTAAGGATTGGCACCAAGTCCAGCATGAACAAAGAATCGAAATAGTATGTCTCTTGGATCTCCGTGCGGCGCATGGGAGGAATCACTTCCTAGAGATGCGCGACCACCCTCGCTCATGGACTGCCTGGAGTTTTGGAGTTCCTAGATACCTATCAGTCGTTATTTTTCACGATCACAAATTTTGATCTCTCAAAGCTTCTGACCAATAGATCAAACAATGCAATTTGAGTCTCATTCTTTTGAATCTTTGCTGTCGTGTCGCAAACATACGAATGTGGAGGAATACATATCACTGTCGACGTTTTCGACCATACCTCGACACAGTGCTCGCAATTCCATCATCAGCACACAACTAATAATGTGCATCCCTTTACAATTATTCCAATGACGTTCTCGCGATACTCTGGGCTCGCTCTGTATGCCTGTCGCAACAAAAACAGTGTTCCAAGGCACAAAAATGCCAAAAGAATCCAAATCACCGCTCTGCACGCACCACGCACCTCAGATCTGTTGTAAAATGGCAAAAAGAACGCATGCCGCGCTCTACAGATGGACCGGCAGGTGATCGAAACCTGGACCTCCCGCATTTATTGAACTAGGTGGATCACCTGAACGTCCAATGCAAAGCGGGCGCTCTACCACTGAGCCACAGGCCCCACAATAGAGACACAAAAGGTTGAACACAAAAGGCTGTAGACACCATGTGGCCGATTTTAAAATTGAATCATATAATATTGTGAATAACAAACAGCATGCTCTGCTTTGCACTCAGCGCAGAGCTGATCCTTCTCGAAATTCCAAAAGTAAAGGTGGGGTCGGGCCGCCATGGTGGCCTGAGTCTGCCGGCGGCTCCACCCAAGTGTTGTGCCTTACGCTAGGCTTATCTGATCACCAGACGCTGTCTTTGCAGTGTCCCGTGGGCGAATAATCGAAAGAGCATCATGGGATGTCTTAACATAGACACAGTACTGAGACTTTTACCGACACCTCGTCTGTATCATCTTCGTTCGAGGGTCCTTACCATACCACGGTCTAGACATGGTTCCGCGGACATCATTACAGACTCAGCCCTTCAGTGGCGCGAGTCACTGAATGATTCTGACACTCTGAACAAAATTTCGAGTTCAAGCTCAGGCCGTTCATGGAGGTGAGAAATGCAATCTATATTCTGTATGGTGTATGTAGAGTGATGATCCTCAATCGGCCTTACTCTGGTCTCGAACGGGTGCGCGATGCATTGAAAACTTCCAGGCTACGTTATCACGTCACTCTGGACGATCAAATGGTGCATGAATACCATAATCATGAGACTTGGTCTACGGTGTAGATGGCTAGGTGATTAGAGACTGTGGTGTCCAGTTGCGCTTTGTCGTCTGATGTTTAGGCGTAGAGTAACAACGATTGCTAGGACTATACTGTCCTGCGTGTTATAACACTCTTGGGAAAAAGGGGTTGTAAGTCCAGCTTTCGGTCACCTGCCGGTCCAAATACTGCTCGCAATATAGTCGCAATCTCGTAAGACTACAGTTGACGCATACTCGAGCTTGTAACTTTATGTAGATGTGCAGTACCAGGGCATGTAACCTCTAGAAGTATCGTAGGCCAATCAGCATCCACTGGACATTCTACATTGACGCTGAGCCTGGTTACGTCCCTCCAGAGCTAACGTGCGATGAGGTACATTGTATACATGTAGCCTAACAGGGCGTGACAAGTTTTCCAAAGCTTCTTGTTGAAAAGATTATGTCGTCCAAATGCTTTTCGTGCTGATACTCGCACTCTTCCAATTCAACAAATCGACCAGCCGCCTCCCCTCCTCCGATGTATCGTTTTGCAAAATCATGTGCGCTACCATCAACGCCCAGTGTAAGGCAGGCGCAGAATGCATATCTGCGTGCAACTTTTCGTCTGACGGGTCTGGCATAGTGCGGCAAATCTCTAGGACGGCTGAGTGCGCCAAGTTGACATAGTCTCGTGTCGTATATTGGGGTTGTGACTCGAGCGGAAGGGTAATAAGAATGTGCAGGACGTATATGAGTGCCGTGTCGTAAAGCATCAATGTGAGCGCCGTGGCCATGTTTGGAATTACGAGGCTGGATGGGTCCGGGAGTGTCTCATCATTGTCCCGCGGTACGGTCTCTGCTGGACCTTTAGTCCAAGCATTGGCTGGATTCATATCCCATTCGCCCCTCCAGGCTCGCAGCTGGCGGTGCAGATCCTGCGTTCTGCGCCTCGTAGTCTCGATTTGAGACTCGTGGCCCGAATCTTGCATCTCCCATCTCTTAAGCAACTCACTCAGCTCGGCCATCAGTACCGAGCAATCTGCCAGAGCATCATATAGCTGCTGTTCCCGCATCTCTTCTTCACCTTGGCAGTGCCGTCTCAGCAAGGCTTTCCACTCAGGCTTCGCCAAGATTGAAGGTTGACCAGCTCCAATGCAAGCGAATATCATAAGATAACGGAGGCACTTGTACAGATGTATGGTCTGCTCTGAGCAATCTAACGAAGGATCGCGCAACGCAACGAGCTTCTCCAAGCCTAGCATGTGGTTGACATAGTGTTTTGGTCCAGACGGTACGAGCATCTCTTCTGCGAAAGGTACATGTACGAAATTAGTGTACGTCTCACATTTACATCGTACATGCACACTTACGCATAGCCAAAGTGGTCACGGATACAACAATCTCATCATACAAGTGACAACTTGGATCAGACAATGCTCGATTGAGTCGCTGTAACGTGGCTCCGTGACTGGCGAGCCCTCGTTTCGTGATCTCTGAATCACCATGCTTGGTACCAAAGAAGATGGTCGCGAAGCTTAGTACAGTCTGAAAATGAGTTGTCCGTGGATCGCTCATGTTTGTCGAGGCTCGGCTCGCCATGTCGCTGGCCTGGAGCTCTCGTAGTGCTGTGTCCACTGGTCCTTCTGGGGAGAGATGCTGCCTTGTGAACATGATGAACAAATCTTGAGGGTCGCCGATCAGTGGTGCGGATGGTCTGGCTAGCTCAGTGCTGCTTGAAGGAATGATCTCCTCGCTGGAACTTGCAGTAGTTGGAGGTGTGACAGTTCTCCTCCTCGAGGGCACGATCGTAGCCTCCACGAAAGCAAAGCCCCTCGGACCATCACACTCCAGACCACTTCTTTGACAGCGTAAACAATTCGGGCGAGTCTCATCTCGACGATATTAGGACGATATCTCGTGCAAACGCTAAACGAATACGACTCACCGCACTTCACACGTCGCCGGCGACAATTGGAGCAACCCTTTGATCTCCCGCCAACATTGACCATGCTGCCTAGTACATATCACGTCCCCCACTCGCATTTCGTACGAATCAAGAACGGGCCGATGTAGAGTCTGTGACCGTCGTGCAGGAAAGTGGCCCATACCAAAGCGCGTGATCCACGTCGTGCTAGAAGCGCGCCTTACCCTTTGCGGCTCATTGCGCGAGCTAACCCCTCCTAGACGCCGCCTACAACGCCCATGATACAACAACTCTCCGGTGCGCAGGACTCATCGGACGAAAATAATTCCCACCGGTGCAATGTTAATCGGTCTGAAATAGCGTACAAGGTGCTCACGATGTGTATAAAGCTGTGGCGTTCCCGTCAGGTGTAGAATCACACAGCATACCCCCAGATACACTTCAGTGACCAGAGATTCTTCTCCTATAAGATCATAACACATCCAAATCTACTCCAGCAATCCAAAACCTCAAAGATTGACCTACCCACCTTTTCAACCGCATACCACAACAAACCCACCCAGCCATAATGCCCGTAACAGCCTCCATCGAAATCGCCGCACCACCGTCCACCGTCCGCGCAAAAGTACGTCTCCAATCCCCATCCCGAATCACCCTCACTAACCCCAACCCACAGTTCCTGGACTTCCCCTCCCTCCCAACCTACCACACCACCTTCTTCAAATCCATCGTCCCCCTCTCTCCCACCGACCCCCTCTCCCCCACCCAAAAACTCCGCGTCGACTTCGGCGGCATGAAAATGGACGCCGTAATCCTCGCCAACTCACCCCACCTCTTCAAATGGGGCGGCAGCCTTCCCCTCATCTTTGGCGGCAACCACAGCTTCGAATTCAAGGAGAGTAAAGTGACGCCGGGGGGAACCACGTTTACGCAGCACGAGGAGTTTTACGGAGCGCTGGGGTTTTTGATGGGGGGTAATTTTGTGGGCAGGTGGGCTGGGTTTGGCAGGAAGACGGAGGGGAATTGGGATGGGTTTAATCGGGATTTGAAGGGGGTTTGTGAGAAGGAGGTTGAGGGGGGGAATGGGGCGGTGCGATAATGCTTGAGTTAGAGGGTATTGTGTTTGTAGGCATCTGAGTGGTGTCTTGGAGGCGGTTTGTTGTGTTCATTGTCTTTCACTACCATCATACTATCACCTCGAGATCACTATAGTGCTTGAACGTCAAAAGGTTATGATCAAATTGATATATGCCACACATGCAACAAGCCCAGGCCTCGCAATGCAGCCCAACCCGTAAAATCGCCGGTCCCTATGCCTATGCAACCTATGCATGATTCTAGAATGAGTAGACAATAGAAAATAACGCCGCCCAATGAATGGTCCCACCGCAGATGCAAAGTACACCAGGTTCGCCATCCATGCTCCGTTTCGTAATCCCGTCAACATGTTCGTGTGTGTTGTATTCCTACGCCGACTTCGGATGCTGCTCCACCAGCCACTCCATAACGCTCTCGTAGCACAGCACGAATTGTCGCAGACTTTGTACCATGCTGAGGCGCTGCAGTCGGAAGTCCTCGACTGTCTTCGCAATGAGGTCAACGTCATCGTCGTTGACCCATTTGCCATTTTCGCGCTCGTCGTTCGCGCTGGCTTTCTTCCCAGTGTCAACGTCCATTGGTGTGGTTTGCCTCGTGTTCTGCGACTGGCGCTGTCGCTTGAGCATGTCCAGGACCGAGTCCACTGTGCAGAAAGTTCCGGTGCGACCACATCCGGCAGAGCAATGGACGACGATCGGGCGGCTGTTGGCAGGCTCTGGCTTAGAAGGAGAGTTTCCGTTATAGTATCTAACCACAGCATCGCACTGCTCAATCAAACCGAGAAGATCACTTGGGTGAGCCGGAGCACCGAAATCCGGCCAGTTTGAATATTGCAGCTGGGTAATTTCACGCATGCGTTCGAAAGGCTCCTCATCATTGGAGAGTGTAAACCTCCTGACGACGACGAAGGGTGCATCAGAGCTAGCCGTGGATTGCTCCCTAGCTGGATGAGTGGGTCGAGCAGAGGTCGTAGACCGACGCTGGCCCAGTGACGGACGTGAGGACTGCTCACGGTGGCGGTGTATCTTGGCGGGCTCCAAAGAAGCCTTGTGTTCACCGAGAGGGCTCAGGTGGAGGTGACCGTAGTGCTTATCCGACCAGTAGTTGTGAGCTTTGATCTGGCCACCCTCTTGTTCGGCAGTGAGCATGACGATGACGCGTGTGTCTTGTTGCCACACCATTTTCCAGAAATCCTGTTCATTATTAGCAGGTGCACTTCCAACGTGTGGAAAGGGGGACGACTTACGTTAAATGTTGCTGGGATGGGGCCCTGTGTGGCAATGTAACGTTTGTTCGAGTATGCAGCCTGAACGTGGTTGGCATTGACGTAGTCGCACGTCCCTTGTTCGACGCCCTGGATTTTGACACGAGAATGCTCGTAGGGCCAGATGTTATTGTAGCGGTTCTTCGAGCCTTTCTCGATACCAGCGATCTGGATCTGCTTGGAGGCACCTAAGCCAGTCGGCGTGCCGTATACAACTTTCCCGGAAAGCGCTTCCTGCATACGCTTCTGCTCGCGTTTCTCAATGTGGAGGAACCTCTCCGAGACGGTCTTGCCGTTGTCTTTGTCTTCTGCCGCCTTCTGGAGCCACGAAGGTAAATCCTCCCCTTCGGATTGAGTCATGCTTTCTGGCTGCTTTACTGGCATCTGGCCGACGCCACCAATGAGATCCATGTTCTGACGAATGTTGCCGAAGAAGGGGTTTGCTGCATTCTGAGTTGCCGGCATAGGGCATCCACCAATGACTGGCGCAACGGAGGGCAGGTCGGACCCGAGTTGAAGTGCAGCCGTCGCGTTCGTCATGGGACTGCCCTGAGCTTGATGAGTTACCCAAGCAGGGAAACGCTCCGAAAACTCCTGGAAACCGCCTCGGATTATGTAGGTCCCACCGGACCAGCCCTCGGAAGTGAACTTCTTGAGAGTGTTTACACAGATAGCGGCATCTTTCATCTGTGAAGAAGAGGAGTCATACACGATGATGTGCTTGCTGCTTCGCCACCGCTCAAACTTCTGGCGTGATTCATCGTCTTTAAATGTCTCGGCGAGCTTCTGGACATTGAAAGAGGCGCGCTTGAGAAGGGTGGTCGGTATGCAAAGTGTGAGAGCGCCTGATAAGTGAGCCTTTGCATACTGAGTTGATACTCGGAGATCAAGGAGCAGCACTTCCTCTGCTGACGACTCCAAGATGTTCACGATGTACTGGGCAGTGACCATACTTGGCCCTTCGGTTGCTTTGTCGTCGATCACATGTGCAGGCAGCGTCTCCGCACGGTGGGTTGACAGGGAGATGTGCTGTGATACCTTGGGAGGCAAGGAAGGTCGCGCATTGCGGTCTTCGGCGAACTCTGCAAGGGCATCAGTGCGTCCGAAGCCTTCGAAGCTGGCTGGGGAGTTTCTCCGCGGACGGTCGGTGATCATGGCCGACTCAGTGGAGAGCATGCGCTTTGGCGAGCGAGGCTTGGGTGGATGTTCATCCTCCTTGGTGCCATCGGCCTCCGACTTGTAGTTGCTGGGAGCCGGACGCGCCGCCATGGATGTCGGCGACAGCGGTGTCTTGTTGGCCGAACCAAAGTAAGAGCCCCCAGCGCCAGCCTTTGCGGGCGCCTGCGACGGAGTGAAGTTGAAGTTGCCGAGAGCGAAGCCCTTGTTGTTCTCCGTCTGCCGTCTGAACTGCTCGAACTCGGGATTTTGCTCGACGGGTATTATGCGAGGCGACGCGGCGGCCGTGGAGCGGACGTCTGACGTAGGTGGACTCCAGATGTGCTGTGCGGCGCTGGAGGAGAAGTGGTCGCTGTTGGAGTTCACGGCGAGTTGAAAGTAGTTGGGCGAGGCCGCGCCGGGGTCCTTCTTCGTGAGGTGGACATGGCTGGGCGTCTTTGCGACGCCGTTCAAGCGCGGCGTGATGGGCGGCACTGGCGGTGCTGGATGTAGGGTCGTGCTAGGCCTGGTCATGGGCTGCGTCGATCGAGGGCGCGACATTGAAGAGGAGGCGCCGCGTGGGCGGGGAGATATCGCGGGAGTAGACATGGCAGTATTCGACCAACCACCGGGTCTAGAGTGCGGTGAGGATATCCAGGACAGGCTGCGGCGCGAAAGTTGTGTGAGTAGGGTTGGAGTGGTGCGTTCCAAGAAGATGGCGGTGGCCGTAACCGTCACCTGCGCTCAAAGGGGAACTCCCTCTGACGTCAGGCTGAAGGCGACCGCCTGTATGACAAACTCAAACTCGCACACGACAAACGCCGAGCCTCTTCAAACTTCAGCCGCTGTGCACGCGCTGAGAAATACTGCGTGAGGCGCAGCGAAGAAAAAATAAAGTCCAATGATGCTGGACTGCGACACCAGGCTGTGTTGCTTCGTGCGAGAATCGAGATTCGAAGCCAATGTCGTAATGGTGCGGGACGTTTGCACGCAGGGACCAGCAAAATCAAGGAGGCAGGACGGTGCCTGGCAGGTGCGCAATAAGGCTGAGCCTCCACGTCGAGCGGAAAGACCAGCGGAAAGTAGCCCAAGAGACAGAGGGCGGAGGTGTTCCAGCGATGCAAAGGGAATCGAAGGGCGGATCGGTGTGCATAAGTAAGATCGAGCGCAGGGGAGGGCCCAAAGATTGCGAGCTTCCAAGGCAGGGCGGCGCCGCAGCTTGGTACTGGACTCGAGGATCCCGTGCCCATGCCCGCATCAGCGCCGCTCAATATTGCGACATCATACATACACGCGACACATAGGCGGTAGTCTCGTCGATTTTAACCTTTGCATCTACTTTTGCTGTGCTTCCTGCTGGGCTCACGACCTCGACAACGAAGCACATCTCTCACCACAGCACAAAGCTCCTCTCCTAGATACGTATTGACTACGTATCAGGATCTTGCGAAGGCGTCATGACTGATCAAGCGGACCCACCATCTGGACCCTGAAGACGAGATCGACAGCACACTCGAGACACCGCTTCAGGAAGCCAACTCGATGTTATCGCAGGTTCGCCGTACAGATATTGTCCGCTCTCTGGCCCCCTTCTGTAAACAACTCGGCAGCAAACGAAGGTGTTTTCGTCTGATGTGTGGTTGTGTGTCGAAAGTCGAAATGCTCAGGACCACTCTGAAGAAACAAATGCATCATAGACTGACCGCAAGTTACTGCCGGGTGGAGCATGCGAGCACAACCTACAACATCAACAAGGAGTGCGCCATGATATTGCAAGGATGCAACTCACAGACTAGCATCCAGAACTTACAAAGGTTAGAAGTGTAGTTGCAGCCACCATATGCTCCTGCAAGGCAGTCTATGTCAGTCCAACTTACCGCCAATCAAAATGCTTCTGCTTGTTAGTGGATGTTGACCCTTCGAATATTTGCAAGCGTGTCTCTCTCACTACGGGCCTGGGTCCGCATCAGTGTTGGTCCTCTGGCGATAGGGCAGAAGAGGCAGCTAAAGTGTTCGGAGCGGAATATTTGTAGCTGTGATCTACCTTCGGCTGTGGTATCAGATCTTGCACAGTACAGCAACGATAGACATGCCACCAGTGATGATCTAGTCCAGGCTCGTAGATCTTGCGATGTTAGGTACCTACTGCATTGAGCACTCTCGTCTCGAATGGAGGAACAAGCATTGTCAAGTGCGCGATCTTGCGTAAAATACATCTGCACCTTGACCAAAGACCTATGCAGCACAGCTCCTCAACTCTCCTGGGTCCTCAAAACGTGAATCTTTGATCAGATGGCAGCCTGTGGGCATGTCGCGCACCTTCCTCATTCAGACAACCCTGAGTGATCGTGGGTAGGGTCACGTGTACACGCGATAGCGTGAATCGTCCAAAGAAAGTGCCCCGCGTGTCTCTCCACCACACGACCTCCATCGGCCAGGGCTCGCAACCC
>Ga0265780_10009563_pt1 | contig 11610 bp, 17 predicted proteins | sample P1T30metagenome_FD_192432 | JGI IMG/M metagenome (GOLD analysis project Ga0265780, IMG submission 192432) | Plant litter microbial communities from East Loma Ridge, Irvine, California - P1 T30 | ecosystem: Environmental > Terrestrial > Plant litter > Unclassified | place: USA: California... | reverse complement strand
CGACGAACCTAGGAGCGGTCAGCATAGGCACAGACTGAGGGCAGGTGACAGTGTGACATACTTGTGGAAGACGGATACGCAGCTGAGAGGACCGGACATCCATTTTTCGTGGTACTTCTTGAAATCGGGGTTGACGGACTCGAGGAATGGACCGATGAAGGGTATCTTCCACGAGGGACCGACGATTGAGCCCTTGTTCCAGATGTATTTGACTGCGCGAGTGTCAGCAATGTCCGGCGCAAACGTAACGCATGTAATGCCTACACTGGTCGTACGCCACCGCCGTTATGATGAGCGTCAGAGCGAGCTTCCAGGCATTGAAGCCGGAGAAGACGGAGGATAGGAGACCGCTGGTATCGAATTGCTGGAGGACATGCGCAACTTTTGCGTCCGCCGTCGGCGAGACAAAACTCGCGTTGACCGCCATGTCGAAGAAATTAGGATCGCGCCGCGCTGTGTTGTGTACGGGGGGAGGCGCGAGGGTCGCGGAGGGGAGGACGTAGAGAAGCCAAGGGGAGTCAATCGACGCCGTATTATATTCCCGCGCGAGGACGAAGCCGAAAAGAGGATCTCTGATTGTTTAATTGCAGGGCTTGGCGCGAGCGGTGGCCACTGCAAAAGGAGCCATGTCAATCACATCGACTTTCGGACTCTAGTGCGTTATAGGCCTGGCGCTGCCCGGCGAGTCGGATTTAGCACATCCGGGCGCGCGACGAGTGGACGCCCATGGATGATGCTGCCGTATAGAGCGCGGCATCTGTGGTCGGCGGATACGACCATACGACGCATGCGTGTCGCCGGCACATGCAGTAACGTTGTTCGGAGACTAAGCCTAAGTCGTGCGTTGTCTTAGAAATCCACTGTAGGTCTCAGATCTCGAGATCGAGGGACGGGGACCGCCCCATACAGTTCCTGCCCTGGTTTTCAGGCACGCGGCCAATCGGCATCTTCGCCCGCGCCGCAAGCACGGCATCCAATTCGAGCCTGCGCATCGCATGTCCAGCACGCCACCTGTGAAGTATGCCCAATGATTTTCGATTCGACCAATTACATGCTACCAAGATTAGTGTTCCCAAAGTCGCGGTAGGGAATGTCGCTGCAATGTCAAACTGCGACAAGGCCATACCTGGTCTGACAGTAGTAGTCGTCATCTACGAACATGGAAGCGCCGATAGCATTGATGGCACATCATACAAGGGAAACCCCGAACAAGTCTGAAGGTTACACTGGAATAGAGAGATAGATTAGAAGATCTAGCGTTGATGTAGGATCTAGGGTGTTTCCTCTTCTCGGGTCCCTCTAGCCCCACCTGCGGTCAAGAGGCACCGGGTTGATAGAGCTGGGCCAATATCTGCCTTCTGTGATGGGAAGCGTGGCCTCGGTAGCTGTAATCGAGTCCATGCCCCATCGCTCGCGAAGCATGTGGTCTATTTCGACAGCGGGATAGCCAAACGAAACGTCGTCCCGATCCATTCCTGGGATTGCAAGGTAAAATTGTGCCACCCAAGTGTTTTCATCTTGATGAATGACTTTCTCCTGTATTACCGTTAGCTCAATCTTGGACACTTAGCCTGACGTTGGCGATTGCTATACTTACTTGCTCCCACTGCTTTTGCGTCAAACCGAATATTCTCGTGATGTCACGCGGAAAAACCGACATGATCGGGTCGTGATGCGTGACCTTGACAGAGATGTTGTCACAGTCATACTTCATGATGTATACCCAGTTTCTGATAGACTGCAGAAAATTCACGTAGTTGCATTGATAGCCCAATCCAAACTCGTCATCTTGGAAATCTGGGAGCTCAGTCATGACGACAAATTCGATGTTGATATCGTGCCTGGATCGCTCCCTCAGAAATTGGCTGAGACCTTCCAAGTTTTGCTCAGTGAAGCGGAGGAAGCGTCGTTCGTAGGAGTATTTATCAAGCTCCGTGAAGTGGTCTCTTTGCATGTCTTCGATAAACTGCTCAAATTTGACGCGAACCTGGAGATTCCTGATGTGGTTCCTGGGGTACAGCAGTGGTTTTGTCTGAACGGCCTCCGGTACTTCCCAGGGGGTACCATCCTCGTCCTCGTATCCCGCTATGTTGTGGCCGGAGTGGTTCTCGGAAAAGCCGAATATAGCTCGTTCAACGCTGCATATGGAAAACGTATTGAGCGCGTAGTATGTCTTCTGTATCTCATACGCAGCTTCCGCACCAACGTATCTGGGGTCCAGAAAATGGCTAGATGGAAGTGGCATATCCCTCGGTGGCTTGTGTGTGTGTTCTTCTCTGACTCGGCCGTCAGGAAGGACAGTGGTATTATCGTCGTCGACCAAACTCAGTTCATAGTCCCGATGGATTAGCTTCAAGTTCGCGATGCGTTCTGTAAGTTCTAGGCTCAATTGCACATCGTTGCTATCATCGGCTTTCCCCGTCTTCACATCGACGTCCGGATTGTTACCGGTGATAGCGCGGTAAGGAGCTGGTGGTGGCCCCCCGAAAGAAATCATTGGTCCCACGAGGCCGTGGTAATGTTCTCTCTGTAATGGATCGTGAAAAGGCTTATCGTATTTGCGGAAGTGATAGTATGGCCCAACGGGAATCGGACGATCAGGTTCAACGCAGAGGAACTCATACACCAAGTCGCGTAGCTCCACGGGGAGCTTTTGATGCATCAGATTCATGAGCCGCAGGCAGTCCTTCATTGCGTAGTAGCGTAGATACTTCTGATACACAACATCATTGGCACGTGCTGCCTTGTTGGTCTGTTCAAGCTCGAGCTTCTTTTTAGTGATTCTGCAGGAACGTCAGCTACTCGAATGAATGGTGCGAGTCGTTGTATAAGTCTGCCATAGCTAGGACATGCGACGCCTACGTCACGGACGGGGTTGTTTCTGGCACTCACAGATCGTGTTCGAATTGCGATTGCACGGCCATCCGACGGACGACCGCTTGTAGCTGTTCGAGCTCATCTGGATCATTCATCTTGTACGCGAACAGTGAGGAATTCTGGAGTCTGAATCTTGAAATCTAAAACGTGTCCAAGGCGCAATTTATTTATTCTGAAGTCTGAAACGTGAAGCGGGAAGCTCATCAGTGGCGGAGTGCGACCAGTTGCCCCCACATTTAGCGCGTCACGCCTATTGGCCAGCCCAAAACGCGTCGCGTAGTCACGCCGTTCGCATTCATTCGTCTCCAGGACGTCACCTCGGCATGGGTTGACATGGCCACCATCAAGGCCATCGAGGGCCGCTCTGTGCATCAGATCCAGTCAGGCCAGGTCATTGTTGGTCTGGAGTCAGTCTGCAAAGAGCTTGTCGAGAACAGCATCGATGCAGGCGCCACATCAGTTGGTATGTCTTCGTCCCACGATTTCTGATTGACATAAGCTGACTGATGGCGAACAGAGGTGCGCTTCAAGAACTATGGCCTAGACGCCATAGAGGTTCAAGACAACGGCTCTGGCATTTCCCCTGACGACTACGAAACGATCGCGCTCAAGCACTACACGTCCAAACTCGCTACCTACGACGACCTTTCGTCCCTACAGACATTCGGCTTCCGTGGCGAGGCCTTGTCGTCGCTATGCGCGCTATCCAACTTTCACATCATTACGGCTCGACCCTCCGACGGCCCAAAGGGTACAAAGCTGGAGTTCGAGCAGTCCGGCAAGCTGAAGGGGACGTCGGTGGTAGCAGCCAAGCAGGGCACAACTGTGGTGGTCGAGACACTGTTCCATAACCTACCTGTACGGCGGAAGGAGCTCGAGAAAAACATCAAGCGGGAGTACAACAAAGTGCTGCAGCTGCTGAACGCATATGCTTGCATCAGCGTAGGCGTCAAGTTCTCGGTGAGCAATCAGATACCGAAAGGGTGAGTGCAGATCCAATATCCATCCACCCGTCCATCGTGCTGACTCAGTCAAGAAAGAAGACGGTGGCTTTCTCGACCAACGCGAATGCGAGTACGCGAGACAACATCTCCAATGTCTACGGCGCAAAGACGATTGCTGCCCTGATTCCTCTAAGCCTCGAATTCGTCATGGACCCTTCGAGCCGGCTGGGTGCCACACAAAGCGCAAAGAACTGGAGTACACAAGAGGAAACAGGTTCAAAAACAGTCAAGATAGTGGGCCACATTTCCCGCCCTGTTGTGGGTGAAGGTCGCCAGACACAAGACCGACAGATGTTCTTTGTGAACTCACGGCCTTGTGCTCTGCCACAAGTTGCTAAGGCCATCAATGAGGTCTACAAATCCTACAACATCACGCAGTCGGCTTTTGTATTTGCAGACATCCAGCTGGACACGAATGCTTACGATGTCAATGTGAGTCCAGACAAGCGGACCATCATGCTCCACGACCAGACTACGCTATTGGAGAACCTCAAGGACGCTCTTCTAGAGCTATTTGAGGGCCATGATCAGAGTGTACCTCAAGCTCAACTCTTGGGCAAGAAGACACCCACATCCGCCTTCAAGCCGCCAACAATACAACCCCGTGAAAGCACCACCTCGACATTTGCAGACGACCGAAGCGAATCGGAAGATGCTGTCGAGCCTCCCCGAACGACTCCAAAGAGAGGTGAATTGCCATCTCCTCAAGACACGCCCGATATGAATGTGCGTCCAGGCTTCGTAAAGGCAAGTCTCATTGAGCGGTTTACTGGCAGGGACTCCGCAGAACGAACGGTCCGCCCAATGGTAAGACCTGGAAGAGCCAGCTCCCCAAAGAACAGCGAATCACCAGAAGAGCCCATATCCGATTCGCATGTCCCTCCACGCAGCCCTTCGCCGGAGAAAAGAAAGGAGGTCGAGCTAGCGCGCTCAAGATCACAATCACCATTGTTTGAACCAGACGACGAAGCGGCTGGGGTCCCTGTCAGACTTTCCCAGCCTTCCAAGATCGTCCAAGATTTCAATGCTCGCATAGCATCTCAGAGTCCTCACAAGCAGGAGCCAGTCATTTCGCCAAAGCAGACAGAACCCACTGATGACGATGACGATGAACAACAGCCAATCCCGGCCATAGTACAAACGCCGCAGAAGTCCTGGTCACAAAGCACCATCCAAAACGCCTTTGATCGCATGCGTCCAATGCGGACGCCAATCCAACAAGCTACTATAACTGTCGGTGACACGACAACGGTTTCCACAATCGGTACGGGGAGTCAATCGATGGCTGCCAAACGCTCTAGGATACACACACCCAAGTTTTCTCTCTCCGGTAAGCCGCTGAATCAGACGCCAAAGAGGAGTTTATTCAAGAAGGGTCTAAGCGGCTTTGCAGCACCGGGTACCCAAGCTGAAAGTAGTGAGGAGGAGCAGGATGATGATGAGGACGAGAGGGAGGACGAGACTGAAGTCGCGCAAGACAGTCTTATGTCTGATGCACCTGTACGCTCTCCATCTCCGCATAAGCGCCTGCCGTCCCGCGGCTTTGAGGAACCGCGGACGGATGATATCGCAGTCTCATCCAGCGCACCACCGCCGCGCGCAACAGTCATTTCCGAAGAAGCTCCAGAAGAGGAATCCTCATCTGATGCTGAAGCACAGCCTCAAGCTGAAGCTGAAGCCGAGATCATAGATGATGATGAGTATATAGAAGATTCCGAAAAGAAAGAGAGAGAAGAAGCGAAGATTGCGCAGCTCATTGCTGACGCTGAAGGAGCTGCAGCCCGGCCTACCGAAATGAACCTCAAGCGCGCCAACAAGCTATTCAAGGTTACTCAGAAGAAGTATTGGACCATCAATCATGAGCGTGTCATCGAGACAGATGTGGATGCCATTGTTCGGCACCTACAGAATGTGCAGGCATCCATCGACGCGTCGATTGCAGAGACCGATGAGGCGACTGCGCTACCGACAAGCACCCAGTTGAACCTGGAAGACCCAGAAGAGCGTCTCAGCCTTACAGTAACGAAGGCCGACTTCAATGAAATGCGCATCATTGGTCAGTTCAATCTTGGCTTCATCATCGCTGTACGGCCGCCTACATCCACATCACCCACGTCAGACCTCTTTATCATTGACCAGCATGCGAGTGACGAGAAGTACAATTTTGAGCGTCTCGCTGCCACAACAACGCTAGTGCCACAGCGACTAGTCCACCCACATCCTCTCGAGCTGACTGCCGTGGAGAAAGAAGTTATCCGCGAGAACAAACCCTCGCTCACCGCGAACGGCTTTGTCGTCGATCTAGACACCGAGGACGAAACTGGCGCAGATAACCATGCGCAGTTGGTCTCATTACCAATGTCAAAAGAAGTCACCTTTACACCTACGGATCTAGAGGAACTCCTCGCACTCATCATGGAAAGCCCGCAGGCTTCCTCCATGTCCACATCGTCGCATATACCGCGCCCCTCCAAGGTCAGGAAGTTGCTTGCAAGTCGCGCGTGCAGAAGTTCGGTCATGATCGGTAAGACCCTTCAGACGCCACGCATGCGGGAGATTGTTCGACACATGGGTAGTATGGATAAGCCGTGGGCTTGCCCCCATGGCCGGCCTACTATGCGTCATCTGTTTGGCTTGGAGAAGTGGCAGGGTTGGACTGAGGGGGACGGCGTGACGGGAGTTGATGTCCAGGGTGAGAAGACTGATTGGAATGCGTATCTGAAGGATAGCAAGAGATGATGGAAACGGAAAACGCAGAGGACATGCTGCAGAAGGACCAGAATACACAAGTATTATTACGTGAATTGCTCTACATCAGCGCTGTTATCAATAACTAGATAGAACATGTCGTCTTGGCCAATAAACTTTGCAGTCCTGTCGACATGTTCTATCTAGTCATTGATAATGACGCTAGTGTAGAGCACTGTCTTAAGTACCTACACTTGAGATTGTATATTACTAGGATAGATGAAACTAGCACCTCGTTCGCAATGGCGGATGTTTGGAACACACGTAGACGCCTCGGTTTCTTACCCGATCTAGGTGTTTGCTTATCAGAGTCCGGCTGCTGGTACGGTCGTTTGGCTAGTACTCCCCGTCGCCCCCTGTACTGGTTATGTGTCTTTCTTCTTACTTCTGCATTCGTATTCCCTATCATCTCACCTCTTGGGCTTTCGGAAAGATTTGTCAAAACTCATCTCGATACACTGTCTCCCACCTAACCATGGTGGAAACCTCTACCTGGCTCATCGCAGGATTTCTTGCTCTCTCCCTCTATCTAGACATCGTTCTAGCGCGAATAGATTTCGTAGATGCATTTCGCGAAGTGGACGAATCGCTTGAAAGACCTGAGGGACCGAGAGCCAATGATTATCACGACGAGGATCAGCCGGATGCCGATGAGAAGGAGGATTAATCTAGTACACGGAGACCGAACGTCGATACCGATACGGGTACATGCATTGTATGACAAATTTAGAAAATAGTGTTTGCTTCTCGAACCGGGAGAGGTGAAGATGTTGTCACAACGATGTGTCGCTAGATGTCGTTCCTCACGCTTAAACTGCGTTTGCGCGTTTGCCAGCACGGCTTCCGGTTTCACGCCAGCGAAGCAGCTTGCTGTTCGTATAGCTTCAATTTATCTTTACCTTTCTTCAAGTGCAGTGTGCCTTTTTGTCATTCACGATGTCTTCTATGAACTCGTGTATACTACCCCCTTCATCGCCACAGCCATGACGACCCCAGACAGTAACTACGATGCCTCAGCCTCCGACTTCACATGGCCCAACGCCAAAGCACTATGGGTCATGGTCATCATCGGCGCGGCTCTAATCTTCCTCGGCATCATTTACAAAGTCTGCATGAAAATGCATCAACGACGGGCTCAGAGAGCGGATGAACATGAATTCGCCGATTTGATACAAGGATCAAGAGGAATTGAGCTAGAAGGCGGCGCAATAAGGTTGCAAAGGCCATCACGAGCAGTGACGAGGAGAAGTAGTGAAGTCTCGGCTTTACCGCGGTATGAGCGGTTTGATGAAGGGGAATTGTGTGATGAGGATGCGCGGATTGAGAAGAGGGGGCGGTACAGCTATGTGTTGGGTGAGCGGTGGCCTGGAAAGAGATAGAGACAAAGGGAAGGAGGATGAGTTGTGAAGAAACGGTGTGGCTAGTGCTCTGCGACATCAGGGGGCGATGCGCTGGCGATAGTGGCGTTGATATGAACGATCTTAGTACGTGCGTCGTTGGGAACTTACCTACTCTTCTGTCCTTTCCGCAAAACCACACACATCATACCCCAGTCCCAACGCCTAAGCAGTATCTTAGCGAGTTCGTTCATATACACGCATTCCTGCGTATAAAATGAGCCAGTTCTACGAGATTCTCATGCTGTTCGGCCTCTGTCTCGCCGTTCCGCTCGTATCCTACCTCATATTCATCACCGTCAAGGAACCCATGCCACAGCGTAGCTGAGTGTGGCTATCAAAGGAAGATCGCAGACCAACAATATACTCACAAACGCCCCTAGTCCGTCATGTGAGGGGCTAATGTGGGAGTTTTGAACTGTTCATACTACTAGCGCAGATGCATGTAAGGAGAGTTGGTGGATCTCACCGAGATAGTTACTTGCGCAGCTGACATTGAATATCTGCCCGAAACTTTCACCTTCTGTTATATCTCGTGATTGTACTGGAAGATCCATCCTTCACCACGATGTGAAGTGCGTGAAGAAGTATACGGGCACATGGGTAGACAAGGCAGTCTACGTCACATACTATCAACATCATCACCTCTCTGACATCCACCTCTGCCGCCATTGCCTCCAGCCCCTTCCGCGCCATCTCCCTCTCTTTCCCCTCTACACCCTACCAACAAAACAAGCTCAGCGGTACTACATCTCAGCAGTAAAGTCTCACCCACCCGAAATGCCCAACTCCCCAACCCCCCTCATCTGGCGCTGGATTCTCTTCAAAGAGTGGCTCCGACGCATGAAGATCAGAACGCGCAACTACCATGCCGGACCCAAGAAAACAGATCCTCAGTCAGACTTATACTACTATTATAGAACGACGCGACCGAGACCGACGCAGACGGCTGAGAATGCGCATCCGGGGGTGGTTTATTATGCTTAGTAACGGGGGTGGTGGTCACGGTGGTTTCCGATAGGAAGAGCGAGGTGGTTGGAACATGTTTGTAACGGATACGTGCAGTGAGAAGTGCTGGCTTGGGAGAAAGAAAGCATGAAATCGCGGTTAGGGAACATGACGATGTTATCCACGCTATGCACTGGAGACGCCATCGTGTGATTCAGATTGAATTTGGAATAGACCTCTTTCCAGACATACTGTCCTGCGTTGGCTGATCTGCTGTCGATATCATCATAACAACGCGTCGCGCGCACGTGTGCTCACGATAGATACATCTCTCATTCAATCCTTCGTCTGTACACCATGCCCATTGCTCATCCTTTAACATCTGCGACATGGAGATCGAAAGCATCGCAGTCATCTGCCTAGTCATCCTCCTCGTCCTCCTCGTCCTCCTCATCCAGATCATACTCACATTCCGGCTACTCTTATCCCTCCACCATAGATCTCATGGAGGAGATGAGGAGCATGGCCTGCGCGCTATACCTATTATGCCTCAAGCCACATCCATACAGGAAGAAGTGCAGCCCCAATCGCATAGCGTCGCACAACGCCTTACTGTGCCAGGACCGGCGTATCCATCGAGCTCTAGATATAGTGTCCGATCAGACATCAGCGATTCGTCGTCCCATTACGAAATGTCTCCGAGCCTCTGCAACGGAGTAGATGCTGTCAATAAGGGTAACAAAGCGCAAGTGTCGCACAGTGAATTGAGATATGACTGTGGAAACCCTTTTACGAACGATGCGGTGAAGAAGACGAAAAGGAAAGATTTACTAGAAGACCTATGGGATGAAAAGCCGTGAGATGGTTGAAGAAAATCTGACAAGGGAAACAAACGCTGGGAGGATGGCTTAGTTGCGCGTAATAGGCGCATCTGGCAAGCTGACGCATCCACATGATACGAAGGGCAAGCCGAAATATGTATATATAGCGCCCTGCTACTACGCTTCATTAGCCTCTCCAATAGCTCTAGTCATCCATAAAACAACCACCATCCATTCGCTCCACCGACCACGGATCATGACAGGTATAATCCAAAATCCAAACCAACACCCTCCAAACCTGCCCCCCTGCTTTCCCCATTTCGCGCTAGGTGTGCTAGTAGGCATCCTCATCGCAGCACTATGCAGTGCCGTATATGGCTGTGGTATAATTCTTGCGCGAGATAGAAGACCTGGTCTCAGGAGAACGCCTTCGGAGAGTTCATCAGGCTATTACGCTGATGATGAAAGCGAGTCGATTGGCAGTGACGCTTCATTGACACAGCATGTGTTGATCGAGCCGGTTTATGCAGCGATAACACCGGTGAAGTGTTCGGATGCCGGACACTGAACCGAGAGATGATGAGATGCTTAGTGTCTGTATGTGGAGGCGTTGGTTGTGCGCAGGTGATGCGTTGGCGATCAGAGGATCACGCCGATGCGTTGGTATCGCGTGTGTGAAACCACGTCTTTGGCGTTTGATCTGCCATCGAACAGGAGGCTGATTGATCGCAAAGTCTCTAAGAGAGAAATTGCTTTGCCAGCGTTGGTTAGGGGACAATCAACCTACGAAACGATTAGTAGAGATCGTTGATTTCGGATTTACTTCTCCTCTATCCCACTTTCCCTTAAGTGAAATATCCGGTCCGCACAAAAGGTCATGAAGCTCAAGCCCCGACGCAGTACCATGGGATCTTCGGGTGTGGTATTTGGACCACGGTCGATTGGAGCGCATGCTATAAGTGCTGGCATCTACATGGTCGCTGCAACCTGCAGCGTCGCTACGATACCCGAAGTCCCTCTGGCGAGTTTCAATGCACCGGAACTTTTCGGCTGGCGGAATAGCGATGCGCTCAATGAGATCCGGGAGAAATTGAAAGTTGTGATATATGGGCCCCCCGTGGTTGAGATGTCGGATGCAGAATACTTCGGATGGATAGCGGCGTGCTGAAATGACGAGCAAAATGTTACTTGGGATTGCAACTTGTATTACTACAAAAAATGTCAGTCGCTAAGATGATCCCAGACTTATCTACGCATCCTGAGGTCCCATATCGAACAACAAGAACTCCGCGGGTTTCTCGCCCACACTCTCAATCTCAATCTTGCCAGGCCCGCTCACTCCCTCAATATACGCGCCATCGCCCTCTCCAAACACCTGATCCCCAATCTTGATCTGTGCCCCACCCTGCTTAGGCTGCGACCGTCCACCCATAACAACATGAGCAAAGAGCTTCCTCGGCCCCTCAGCAACCAGCTCATGAACAACCTTCTTTCCCGGGCTCAAAATCGACGCATCCATGCTAAGATCAGCCTGTAGCCCAATAGCACCTTTACTCTTCTCCAACCTCTCCGTCGACTCCATTATCCTAACCAGCTTATCCGTCTTCTCCTCGTCGGTGAACTTCTTCGTCTCGTAATGCGGCTTCAGACCGCGCTTGTTGGGCTTGGCCCAGATCTGGAGGAAGTGTACTTCGGAGTCGGTGTTGCGGTTGTATTCCGAGTGGCGGATGCCGGTGCCGGCGGAGGTGAATTGGACTTCGCCGCGCTTGAGGTTTTCGAGGTTGCCCATGCTGTCTTTGTGTTCGAGGACGCCGT
>Ga0265780_10009562_pt1 | contig 11612 bp, 13 predicted proteins | sample P1T30metagenome_FD_192432 | JGI IMG/M metagenome (GOLD analysis project Ga0265780, IMG submission 192432) | Plant litter microbial communities from East Loma Ridge, Irvine, California - P1 T30 | ecosystem: Environmental > Terrestrial > Plant litter > Unclassified | place: USA: California... | reverse complement strand
CGGTCTTGCGTAACATACACATCGATGAGTCTACCTGATCACCAATTCTACGCCTTCCTCTACTTTGACATTCCCAGATGATCCAGCACCTATTTTGCCACTCTCGTTCCTGCTTTACGCAACAGCATACGCCATATCATACCTATTACACTTCAACCTTCAACCCCTTTAACCGCCGATGTCCATCAAGCCTAATTGTCAAACCAACGGTCAGGGAACTCGCCATCATCATACTTCGATTCGTATATTTCTGGCGGCTCTTCGTACTTTCCCTCCAGGCGAGTTGTCCTTCTAGGCCGCTCCACTTTCTCACGTCGCTTATCCCGGGCCTTGGGCAAGCGACCGCTTTTCCGACCTTGCTCAAGTTCTTCGCCCAATTTCTCGTATCCCGTTTCGTATTGAGGCGTAGGTGTTACGTACGGCGACGGATAACGTGCACCCCCGGTTGGATAAGATGGTTGAGCGGTGGGCTGAGGATAGGTATATCGTGGGCCTGGGTATGGCGGGTACGGATACTGTTGGCTTGTATATTGCGGATACCCCCCTGGTGTGCCCCAATTAGGGTAAGACGCCTGCGTTTGTTGTTGGTACTGGGGCGGATACGTATGCGGGTCAGGCTGTGGGTACGACTGCGAGTATGGCTGTTGGTACTGTCCCCGTTGCTGATGCCGCTGCTGATATTGTTGCTCCTGCCGCTGCCATTTTTGGTACTCCTCACGGTACTGCTGCTGTTTCTGCTGGTCTTGCGACCCAGATGCGCGCCCCGCTTCGCCGACCTCCGAAGGGTCCGGGAAAACTACAGTCACATCGTCGCTGCCAACGTACGAACGAACATCCATGTCGGGTTTCTTCTTGCGCCTGGATGACCGCCGACGTGTAGCATCTTTCGAAGCTTCGGCAGTATGAATGGCATTGCCGTGGTATACTACCAGCGCATTGTCTGCGCCTGGTCGAAGTGCTCGGATGGTTTCGGTGCTTGATACCGAGCTACTGCGACGCGTTGAGGCAGACTTGCTACGTTCGGAGCGAGGTCGACCTTTGGTTATGGCGCCTTCGTGTTCATCGCAAGTTACTTCCACTCCCGCAAACTCATTGCAGGGCCCTTTAGTGCGAGATGCAGTGCTGCGACCGCGGCCATCACGAGACGCTTTTCGGCTACCTTTAGAACTGCTAGCTTTACTCGGCGCTCTTCTCGAAGTTGGCTCGCGTTCGCTACTGGACTCAAGGTCGTCCACTTCGATATGACTTCTGGCTTTCGACGCAATGCTGCCGCCTCGCTCACTCCGACTAGGCGGTTTGATACTAGAGGCTCGCTTCGAGGTCAACTTGCTCTATGTTCTCGGCTCGTAGGCTTCCTCGCGCGCACGACTTCTAGCTGTCGATGCGATGCTGGCATCTCGCTCGTTTCGACCCGATTTGACACTGCTTCTAGTGCTTGCAGCGATACTTGGGGCTCGTTCAGGCACTGGGGCAGTATACTCTTCAGTGTGCTGGATGACACTTGGTCTGCGGCTCTTCGCACTGCTTTCCGCTACGCTTGAACCATTGCCGACCTCAGATCTGGCATACTCTTCGTCAGCGCGGCGCTGAACAGCACTGGAACTGCTGACAGAATGTTCGCTTCGAATGCTTGGTGTCACACTAGCGGCGCGCGATGCTGGAGGTTGCGAAGATGGAGTTCGTAAAGCCAGGGCTCGCGAAGATGAGGCTCGAGAAGAATCACGCGAGTGGCTCTCTTGCAGATATCCTGATGACTCTTCGACAATGCTAACTTTGTTAGGTGCGACACTCGGACTTCTAGATCTGGATGCCGGCAGCAAAAGACGGTCCTCTCTCACCGCACTTCTGGCCGCACTAGTAACACTCTGCGAACGAGAAGGGTGGAGATTTCGAATCTTGCTTGGAACTTCCGAGACAGATAAAGGCGGGTGCTGTACGGATATCGTACTTGAAGCGACGCTTCTAACGCTTGGCGCGCAATAATTCTGAAATCTTGCCTCAGGCAAAGGCGGGTGACTTCCAGGTACCTGACTCTGAACGGGGAGTATGACACTTGAGGCACGAGAGCTATCTCTTGACACTGGCAAAGCCGGGTACTTTCCAGTTGCCGTGCTCGGAGTGACGCTTACTTCACTCGATGCGCGAGATCTTTCTCTCGGCGCGGGCAAAAGCAGAGGATTCTCGGGGGCCGTACTCGGAGTGACCTTTACAACGCTTGAAGTGTGGGAGTTGCTTGTACCTTTTGAGGGTGTCGAAACAGTTCGTGGAGGACCTGGGTTGTAATGTCCTGGTGCGCTATATCGCGTGGCACTAACGCTACTCGCATGACTCTTTGTATCGCTGACTGCGCTCGAAGCGAGCGTGCTATGAGTATCATGAGTGATAAGTGGGGCACGCGACGAAGTTGTAGGATCTGCGTTCGCTATTGCTTGGCTTCCAGTGTTGCTGACGGCGCTCACAGAATACGTACTGTAAGTCACGTCCCCAAGTATGGGTCGTGAATAGTGGTTCGCTTGGATATAACTTGGTGCCGCGCTTGCTGAACTCGCGTTTCGTGTGGGTACAGCATTTGGAAGCGGCGGGGCGACGGGTACCAGCCTGTCTGATGTAGATTGGCTCGGTTCGAGACTCTTTGCTTTAAACCCTCTTCTTTTGTCGCTGGGCACGTCTTCATGTCTCTTAATGCGAAGGTCTTTGCCTTCGGTACGGCTCCAAGCTTTCGCTGTTTTGTGTTTTTGGGTCGTGGAAAAGCTCATATCTGATCGAGGGACAGCCTGTGCATCAAAGGATGTCTTTTTGGTAAGTTTATCAGGAAGACAATATACTGGGTGACAATAGACAAGGTAGGGTGTCTCGCGGCATGTTTAAATAAGCTTCATGTGAATCTTGATTACTCAAATCACTCAAGTCATGGAATAGTATGACCGCCTTCAAGTATTGTGTCAACGAGTAGAACTGACCAGGTCGACACAACAGTGACTCAATGGAGACTCACGAGTGACGGAAGAGACACCTGGATCACTATACATATTTGGTATGAGCACTAACCACGAGATTCTCTGAGTACACGCAAAGTCTGCTGAGTTATAGTCTCCTCTGTCATTCACGGTCAGTCCTACTATGAGCGCGTATACCGGCATTGTGACTTTCTGCGCGTATATACATGGATGTAGATCTTATAATTATGGAATGGTCAGCATCTAATCAGAACCAATATGGAAACATTTGGAGTACGAACATATCGACTCGTGAAGCTATAGTTTCGAAAATTTGGCGGTTCAGGTGTTATGTGACGCATTTAGTTAAAGCCAAAGATACCCAGGAAGCAACCAACCTCGTTAGGCAGGCATGGCAGGCAGGCTGTTGCTTACACTTCAACTTACCCCGCAGCCAGGCTACCTTCCCAGACTACACCACGTCAAACGCCTTTCCATGCGCAACCTCAAATGTGCTATCAGGCCGTCGAACGATATTCGGTCTGCCGCTGCCTCTACTACAAGCATGCGATAGACCCCTGTGCAGCACATGGCGAGCGAGGCCACGCGATTCAGGAGAAGACAGTTTTAGTAGGATATGTATGCTCATCACATGGAGGGAATCCCGTTCCGAGGTCAGAACCTTACGAACTCAAACGCGGTGCTGAGGTTGCCGATATCGTTGACAACGCCACGAAATCAGATGATAGCTCGGATGACGGGGAGAGCGTCGATTCGACCTTGATTACGCTAAGCAGATGTACTTCCTTCATCGCATCGGAGGGGCAAGATACTGTTGCAGAGGTTCTTGATGTGCTGTTGGAAGACCCTCAACTAAGTTGGCAGAAATTGGTTCGCTCTCAGACAACGGATACAGTTGAGATGAATGTGGATGATGTCCATTTCTTCCTAGGTGCGTTCGAGAGGGATTTGCGCGCCGAGGCTGACTCCACCCTGCAACATCATACTTGCGCATTCTTGCGACATCGCCTACGTTGTCTTTCGTCTGAGATATACGAACACTTCAACGTTGAAAAGACTACAGCTCTTGGGGCGTATCTAGCCGACAAAAAGAACGCTTTCGGGTCTTTGCAGCGACTCCAGCCGATCGATTTAAACGATCCAGACCCTATCCTCATGCCGGCCTTTTCCAAGATCCGGGAATTCCTTTTCGATGGAACCGCCTATAAGGCGCTGAAAGAAAATGTAAGGAACTTCGCGAGACATACGCGCAACTACGAGGACGAGATGGCCGACATCGTGATAAGACATATACACCCGCCCAGAATGGGTTTCATGAATCCTTCCAACGGTAACCAAGCACGTCTGATCTACCTCTTGCGTGTTTTCCTCGCCGACCTGGCGAGAGAGGCGGAATTCCACATGCTCTCTGCTTCAGATCGTGCCGGGATCAAGAGCACTCGGGATAAGCTATCGAAACTTTCAGCCGAAATCAATGCGGCATGGACACAACAAGTGCCGTTTTGGCACTTTTACCCGCTCATACATGCCAGTAGCAGCTGCGCATCATTCATGACTTCTCCGGAGGATATGACAGAGAAGCAGTGTGAAGTCGCGTCTTTCGAGACATTCGTATGCTCGAGCGGGGCTTTCTTGCATCTGGCAAACTCGTTTGCCCTCAGTGCATATGAGACTATATTGGAGCCCGGCTATGTTATGTCTTCTAGAGTAGACAAAGAGGGTGAAGAGGTCCACCCTAGACCGCATATCATTAAAAGCACATTTCGATGCGTAAGCTTTTCCTGCTCTACAACTCATTCGCTTACGAGAGACTGAATCTTGACAGTCTTGCGGGGAGATCATCACAGACGAATATAGAGAGTTGTCTCAAGGAGCCGTCATCAATGTTCAACGCCAGCTAAGGCTACTATCCGTTCGGCAGATCTATCAGCAAGCAACGTCGAAGCAATCGCAGCGAAACAAGACATCATTTTCCTTTCGGGGCCTACTACCCACGTTCGCTTCAGAGACCGCACCAAATGCACAGCTTCCACAGCACCAACCCGTCAATAGAAAAGGCAGTTATTCGAGCATAAACCCGTGCGACATGCAGACCCAAATGAATCAGCATGAACACCACTTCATTCACTGGTGTATTCCTTGGAGTCGCTACGCTACACGTATGTCTGCGCTGCAGTCATGCGGGTTCAAAACAGATGTCGATCTCTTCAGAGCTCTGAAGCAGCGCTATGAACAGTCTAAGAAGCGATACAAGAGATTGTTGACGTTCAAGAAACCAACAGCCTTGCGCTTTGTAAAGGTAAGCTCTTCTCATGCACTCAGAACGTCATGTAGACTTGACTGATAGTATGTGCAAGTTCCGCCTATATCATCACCAGCTGGTAGATATTCACGAGATCAACGATATACCACCGGAAAATCAGAACCATGAGTACGAATACTCACCAATGCCAGCGGATAACGTTCCTCCCATCGGTCCAAATCTGCTTATGCACTTCTTCCTGCATCCGGAAGAGAGCCCTTCATCCGCGGTTCTGCTTCCAAGTATCCCGAAACGCAAGAAGAACAGACTCGAGCCCTGTCCAGTGCGCGGTAGTAGGTGAGTTTTGCCTTTCTCTTCAGTGATAGTAAGACACTGACACTTACAGTATCGGCTGGGGGCTTGACGTTGTAACCGGTGTTGATGAACTGAAACTCTTCGGCCTAGCCCTGCTTGGTACTCTAGCAAGCATCATCTTCGGGCTTGTTTGGTCAGTGGTGAAACACGACATACAAGGCGCATTTGCTGTCGCGGGTTTCTTTTTCGCAATCTTCACGTTCATCATCGCGAGTGTCAAAGCGCTGGACTTCTAAGGTTTGTGTGTTTCACTTAAGTTGATGCAATAGGATTTAAAGTTCTCTAATATACAAATTTGCCATACCGCTTCATTCATCCACCGCCTAGATCGTTGATCCAGCACTGCCCGGTACTCTCTCTTTACTCATCCACGCTGGAACGACATGTTCCGTTCTATAAGTAGCATGTCTTTCGGTCTTTTTGTATAGTCTAGCCTTAGTAGGTATGTACACTAGTTCCTTTTCGACTTCTCTGTCGATCATGCTCTGCGCATACGGGCGTGTTCTCTCTACGCGCGCTGCACCCACAGAAGAGGCGGAATCCTCTGGTCCAATCCCCTCGCTGTTGTAAATTCCGTCATCCTCAGGATCGTACTCCCCCCCGTCTCTGTCGTACTGCTCATCTTCATATGCGGATGGAGCGCGGCTTCCGTTGTGATGATCTGAGTGGTGACGAGAGCTGGAGTGTCGACTGCTAACTTCGCTTGGGGCTCGCCTGCTGCGAGATCTCGCGTCGTACTCGCCATCATCGTGGAAGCGACTCGAGGTACTGTGTGCACCACCTGGTTGACTAGTTGAATGCCCACTGCGCTCGCGTGTAGAATTGCGGGTCTGAGAAGGGGCGTTGCGCTCGCGATGGCTATGACGACTCTTGTTGCTACCGGCTACGCTACGATCCTGCTCAGCGGCTTTGTGTTCATACTCCTCATCAACCCGTGACTGAGCAATCGAGATCCTGCTGGATGCCAAACCGGGAGCTTTTCGTGGATATGGGGCAGGATGTGCTTCTGGGATATGTTCCTGGGTAGCATTGATCCCGCTAGTAGCGTAAGAGCTGCGGCTGCTGCGAGCTGCACTTGACATTCTTTGAGCAGGTGGCGCATCATAGTCTCTTCTAGAGGTACTACGACTGGACTTGGTCGTACTATTGTTTGGAGGACGAACAGCAGATGGCGGTTCAGGCGCTTCTGGCAATGGTGCGAGTTGACTCGATACGTGGCTTGATAACTTATGGGTTCCCGACCTGCGGTCTTTCGCGACCTTCACGGAATAGCCACTGTTCGATCTTGTATCCTTTCCCTTGACCTCCTTCTTGTAGTAAGCAGCTTCGCCTTCCGAGTTCAATCCGAAGGCTTCACCTTTTCGACGGACCCATTGGCTTTTCTCGGCATATGAGCCGGAAAACATGATCTTCAATAAATGTAATACTTCAGAATACGGTGTATGATTGTTAAGCGATGTTTAATGGGTGGAGAGCCTGTGAGAGGTGTTTTACTGGTTTAGAAGCAGGGGAGAACGCTGTTATTTATCACCAGCACATGTGAAGTAGTCGCTGGCGCTCCAAATGCATGCTTCAATGAACGAGCACCAAGTTCATGCAACTATGTATGAATGGATGTCATGGCCAGATTGACGCGCAAACATTCCACTATTGGAAGCTGGAGGATGAGAGTGAAGTATAACAGAACATTCGCATGATCAACGCCGAACGAAGGCTGTGAATGGTTCATTGAAATGCATCTGCCACTGATATCCTTCCTGTCCGGTCTCGAGTAGGAATACAATTGCGACGCGGACATTAACAACGGTTTGAGAGCACTTGCGCTGTTATGTGGAAGAAGCTGCGAAACAAATGAGTGTACAAAGTTACTGCCTAGACTGGAAGTAGGTCCATACATGTTTATTACTAGAAAAGATGTCTTTTTCCCGCAGTGAGTTTTGCAGATCCTCCTATCGACACCCACGCCTCCTGCCGCCGCCGGCAGAGCCAGCATCTAAGCCCTCGCCGAAAAGTCCAGGGCCATTACCACCAGGTCCACACATATCACCAAAACCACCTCCAATACCCCCAGCCCCATCCACTGGCTCGCCTATCCCTTGAGGCATTCCACGCTCTACATTCCCATAATCATCGTCATCGTCGTCATCATTGTAGAATTCGGGCCTCATGTTGCGGCGTTCGTACCCCCTACCAAAGTGCGGTACTTTGAAGAGCTTGGCCCACTGATCACCGTAGACTTTTTCCCACTCTTCGACATCACCATATGCTTCCGTCAGCAACTCGTAGTATCCCGCTTGCGCCGACACTCGGTCCCTTTTGTTGAACCGGCCGTTAAGAGGGCTGTTGAACCCATTGTTGGACCGATATCGACTGAAGATATACGCCTCCAACTCGCTGGGCGGCTGGACGAAACGTTGTGCCTGGTCGGCTCGCATTGGCTCAAGACCATGATCTTTCCTGCGCTCATTGTGCCTTGCAAGTAATCTAGTTCTCTCTTTCACCCAAGCCTGGGCTGTTTCTGCCTTCTCTTCGTCGGTGGGGAAAAGATGACTTTTGCCTTGTGCCCTTGCGAAAGGATAACCCCTGAAAGACTTTCCACCTTTGCCGCGGCGCCTAACGGAGAAGGGATCCATGTTTGGAAGAAGTGAGTTTTGGTTTGTGATGTCACTGTCAAGCGGGAGTTGTAGCTGAGTAGTTGTGTTGGCGTAGATCGATGTAGAAGAAGATATCGTAGGAAGCTGCGCTAACTATGAGAGAGAGATCTTATATACGAAGCAGCTGTGACTTATAGTTGTGAAGGATGATCATGTGCTGTTGATGAGGCTGGAAGTGACGCTACGTACACTGCTACGTTCGTCAGCTGAACCAAATGTCACAGACGCCATTAACAGTCTATCACTGTGACAAGACTCATACATTCGTTATGGGCCCATTGAGCGATGCCACATAGATATTGCGTAGCGAGCCGCACACATCAAACATACAGCCCATGTCTCAGACTTCGTTCAGATGAGAGTGATCAGGGAAGCAGATAGAAGTCATTAACTCTACGGAGTAAATAGGCGTAAAGATACTTTTGTCTCAATACCTATCTCTGCAGGTTTGAGTGCTCATACTGCTCTCGTCCGCTGCCCACTTTTTCCACGTTTCCCGTCTCTGCTCCATACCCAGATACTCCGATCTCAGAACCATGAAACTCCCCTCAATCATGCATGTTCCAAGCGGAAGCCTTTCCATCCGGAGGAGGCCCACGCGGGACTCGGCTATTATCTCGGCCTGTTCTCCGTCCTCTTCGACCACCGCCCATGTGCGCAAACCGGTCTTTGTTAGCAGCCAAGAAAGCAGGATCCTCCATATTCCATGGATGCATGCCTTCGGGAAATATGCCTTGGGGGAAACCTCTGCCACTCCCCATCTGCCCAAACATGGCTTCTGGGCCTTGAGGACGCATGTCGTGTCGTCTTGTTGGTCGCATAGGCATACCTCTACCCGCACCCGGCTCTCCTGTCCCTCCTGACTCTCCGCCGCCGAGCAAATGTTACAGTCCTGCGAAATGTTTCTTATTGTGCCGCTCGGATGAGTACGCAAATTCCATTTTGACCCTAGCCAGCATGTCGGGACTCATATGTTCTATCTGTTCGGCCGTTAATTTCCCAAAGGGCCAGGGCTTGGGTTCCCATCCTCGAAACGGTCGTCCGCCTCGACCACGCCCGCGTCCTTGCCATTCTTCACCAAACTTTCCAAGACCCAGTTTCTCTCTCCGATCCTGGAATTCCTTCATCTGTGCCTCCTCTGCCACTCGTGCGTCGACATGTCTACGGTCCATGCCTCTAGGATCTCTGGGACCAGGTGTGGGTGACATCCATTCGTTTCCGCCGGGCTCCCCGTGGTGGAAGAGTGGAGGTGGAGTATCGCTTCTGAAGAAGTTGAATAGGCCCATAGTGTGTATTGTGTGCTGCGAAAGATGCTGGTTGGTTTTGTCGACTCTGGGTCACAAGATTCTGCTTGTACGTTTTTCGGAGGTACAGCAGGCGGTGTGAGGGTCGGTGTTGCAGAAGACGTCGTGGTGCTGAGAAGTTCGTACTGTTTTTATACCGAAGGGCTGTTGTGACGGCGCAGTCCTGGAATATGGAAGTAGAAGATCATGGCATACTGTTGATGATGAGAGGGAGACACATCAGGTCTGTCACTCGTCACCTGCACAAAAGCTGTCGTTGTTGTGATCATCTTTGTGATCATTGCCATGAAATTTGAACGCTGTCATAATATATACATGTTGACAAGCATGACTGGTGACGGCCAGCCACCTATCAACAGCTATTCTGAGATGTCTCAAAAGAATGCTGTAATTCCCTCCTTCCTCCTCAGAGCGATGTGAAGGGAGATGTATACCACGATACCAAGACCCAGCATACCAGAGATGACGCCGAAGCCCATGAGGTACTTTGGCTTATCGTCGGCAGGGAAGAGGTATGCGCCGTAGATCTGGGCAAGGTTGCCCATCGCGTTAACAAGCGCAATCGCAATAGCCCTAACTTCCGGCTGCATGGATCCGAAGGTCGCACTAGCGAAAGACAGCGATACAGCGTTGGAGGACCAGAGTCCAGCGGCCATGAGAACAAGCAGCGCATATCGTGCCTTGAATTCGTAGACGAAAAGTACGCAGATCGAGGTTATGAGTGCGAAACCGAGCCAGCCTGCAATGACGAGACCACGGTGGTTGGAGATGGCGTCGGCGTAGTAGGTTGTGACTGCTGTGCAGACGAAGGCGACGGCGTAGATCGGAACAGTCATGTATTGAGCGGTGACTGTGTCGGTGTATCCGAGACCGGTCATGAGCGTTGGGTAGAAGTACGAAAGAGTGGAGGAGCCGACAATGACCTGACGTTTGTTAGTCGAATTCTTCATGATTCGTACGACATGACTCACCATATAACCAAGGATGAAAGAGATAGTCCTCCAGTCGCAGATAGCAAGACGGAAGGACTTTCCCTTCCCCATCCTCTCATCGCCCTCGGTATGTGTTTGGACACCGCCCTCCTTGAGGCGGGCGATAGCAATAGCTCGCTCGCGGTCGGTGAGTCGCTTGGTGTTGGCGGGGAAGTCCAGCAGGATAAAGTATGCGCACATCGCCCAGACAATGGTCGCAGCTCCCTCGATGATGAAAAGCCATCTCCATCTATTGCACAATTAGTCATGAGGCATTTCCAATGTTCAGGGCTTGTTCCTTACCCGCGAAGACCGCCAGTACCCTCCATGCCGCCAGTGATGGCACCTGCAAGAAGACCGCCAAATGCGCCACTGAGAATAGCCGCAGACATGTATACACCGAAGCGCTTCGACTGCTCATCTTTCTTGTACCAGGACGAGATAATGAGGAGGATACCCGGAGCGAAACCGGCTTCGAAAACACCAACGAGGATTCGGAGTGCGACAAGGTGCTTGAAATCGTGGATGACGGCCATGCAGCATGTCAAGGCTCCCCAAACAATCATGATGGCGGGTAGGTAGACGGAAGGCTTGAGGCGAACCAAGAGCATGTTCGAAGGCGGCTCGAAGACGACGTAGGTAACGAAGAATACAACCAATGCGATGGAGTATTGCTCAGAGCTGAGCGAAAGGTCATCAGCCATACCGGCGATTTTCGCATTTCCGATGCTAGATCTTGTTAGCTATCGCTACTACGTCACTTGAAATATAACTTACTTCGTGCGATCCATGTACGATAGCAGGTACATCAGCCAGATTGTCGGAAGGAGAAACAGGTCGATCTTGCGGACCAACTTTGCTTCTTCATCCTTCGTCCATGTGAAATCTTCGGTGACCTCGACATGCTTAGTGCTGTCCATCTCTTTGAAGTCGACTGGATCTTGAGAGTGGCGTGTCGACGACATGGTGTCCTGATCTGCGGTTTGACAGGTGCGACAGCGTTGTGACAGGAACAAAGCTGCAGTGGAAGGAACCGACTTGCAGTGTTGCGGTAACCGTTGCGGATATCTCCAGATGGGTGCGACACCCGTGTAGCTTTATAGAAGGAA
>Ga0265780_10009561_pt1 | contig 11613 bp, 16 predicted proteins | sample P1T30metagenome_FD_192432 | JGI IMG/M metagenome (GOLD analysis project Ga0265780, IMG submission 192432) | Plant litter microbial communities from East Loma Ridge, Irvine, California - P1 T30 | ecosystem: Environmental > Terrestrial > Plant litter > Unclassified | place: USA: California... | reverse complement strand
TCATTTGTTTATTTAATGAAAAATTACCCAAATGAGATCAATAATTGCATGGATGTATATTTTCATGAAGCGGAAAGAGTAAATATTCTTAATTATAAAAATTGGGAAAAAGTAGTTGAAAATATGGCTAAGGTATCAGATAGGTATATGAATAAAGAGTTTTTTACTAATTATGAATTAAAGAGTTTTAAAGAAAAAATAGATAATAACTTTAATATTATTAACACGATTATGCTTGAAAATGAATTACCAATTAATCTAGATAATAAAACTAAAAAATTAAAAATTTAATATAGGCAAATAAAATGAAAACTAGCTGTGGAGTTTTAATAATCAATGAATATCAAGAGATTTTGGTTGGACATTCAACGGGAAATAAATTTTTTGATATTCCTAAAGGACTTCTAGATGAAGGAGAAAATCCTATTGATTGCGCAATTAGAGAGTGCCAAGAAGAATCATCAATTATTTTCTCTAAGGATGATTTAATTGATTTAGGTTTATTCAAATATAATAAAGAAAAAAACCTACATTTGTTTATGATTAGAGTTAAAAAAGATTTTATTGATATTAATTCTTTAGTTTGTACATCAATGTTTGAACATGTTTATACTAAAAAAATGTTACCTGAAGCTGATTATTTTAAATGGTTGAAATTTGAAGATGTTACTGTTGATTGTGCAAAATCAATGGGAAAGCTTTTAAGTTCACTAATTGAAAATAACGTACTAAATGGAACATTAAGTGAAACACAATATAATGAAGTTAATAAGTTAAAAATTTAAAGAATCTGATTTTAACTATGTTACTCTATTTTCCTTCAATTAAGATAATTAAGTGTGATTTAATTCCTAGTAATTTAGGTGCTAGTTATCTATTTTATTTTAAATCCACTATTAATTCTCCAAAACATTATCCATCTAATCCATTAATTGAAGGTAAAATAGAGTTTGTTGGTAAGTTTAATCAATATGATGAATTAAAATATTGGTTTAAGTATTGCCTAAATGAAGATAATTATAAAAATTTAAAAGGAAAATTAATAAGTGTTTTGGTAGATTTTAATCCTGACCAATCAATAAAATTTAAACTAGTAGGTTTAGGAAAAAAAGATAATGATGCATATTATCTTTTTAATAAAAATATGGATTTAAGTTCCGAAGAATCTATGGCCAAGCTAAATTACGAATTAATACCACAAAAAGGTAAAGAGAAAAAAAGAGTTAAAGTTTAAACTTTTTTTTCTTATCTTCTGTATTAATATTCAATTCTTTTTCCAACATAAAAGCATCTAATAAATTTCTAACATTTGGATTTGAGCAAACAATTGACTGAAAACCATATATTTGTCCCTCATCCGACTTTCTAAGTTTTCCATTCAATCTAAAGTGTATTTTATTATTCCGTTCAGTAATGGTTGTCATTGGATGATCTAAATCAATTATTTTAGAATATTTATCAAAATATTCTATACAAAAATCTCTAAATCCTCTTGTATCTCTAAAACGAAACATTGGGTGGTTAAATGTAATGCTTTGTCTACTAAAGTAAGAAGATTCTTCAATTAATCCATTTCTTGTTGTATAAAATGCAAAGTTGCTTTTAGCACGAAAAAATTTTTCATCATTTATTCTTGAATAACTTACATTCATATTACCCTCATTAATTCCAGAAGTATTAAATCCTATAGCTAATAGGTGTGCAGATAAAAGCAGATTATGTTCATCTGGAGGAAAATTTTTTTCGTTAAGCTCTGTTATAAATTCCTTAGAGCTTAAAAATCTAAAAATATTAACATCTTTATTATTTGTAGTATTTGACATTATTTTAAAATAGTTTTATGTTTATTTTATAACTATGAATTTAGTATAATATATTATGCAGAATTTAGCAAAAAGACAATGGGGCCCACAACTTTCAATCAAAGAAGCATCTGATATAATGATTGAATGGTGTATTCGTGCTCGTGAAAAAAATGTTTTAAGGAGAAAGCCTCCTGCTATCTTCTATGCATATATCGTTGATGATAACCCACCATTACAATATATGCAGAATGTCAGTTCATTGTTTAAATATTCACAAAAGGATATGCCTTACGTTGATCTCACAAGAGATAAAATTTTAAGATGCTTATCCGTTGCATTAAAAGCTCATTTCTTTTTATTCTCTGATAGGCAAGTTTCTCATGAGCCTTATTTCTTTACAATTCCATCACTAGATGAACCTAATACAACAATTTGTGGACTTGTATATAATATTGAAAAAGAAAATAAATCTATCGTTATATGTGAAAAAAATATTCTTACTCTTTTTGATAAAGCTAAAGTGCTTTATGAATTTCCTGCGGTTGTTATCGAAGATAGTTTTAAATGGTTTTCATTAAAAAATTGGTATAAGATAAAACAAGAAGCTAATCTTATCGAATCAACTGAAAAACCTTGGTTAAATAAAAAACAAGCACAGTTAATTCAAGATGTTAAGACTAAAGAAGAATTAACCAAATATGCAACAGTTCTAGATGTTCCATATGATATTAAGGATTATATCAAACCTTTAGGTATTGAATGGTCTAAAGCAATTAAGACTTGGTATTTACCTAAAGGGTTTGATGTTGATTCTGTCGCTGAATATATTGAATATATGAAAAAAGAACATCCACCTACAGAAAAAGAAAAAAATAATTAAAAAGAGCCAGAAGGCTCTTTTGTTTTTTTAATATTGATTAAATAAAAAACCTTACTATAATTAATTAAACACAAAGGAATTATTATGGTAGATTATAGAACACATGAAGAAGTTATGGCATCTCGTAATCAGGTAGAACATAAACTAGATATGATGAAGTTTATGACCATTGGTGCAGGATGTTTAATGGCTATGCCTTTAACTTCTGGATTAATTGCTACAGGTCTTTTTGCTGCTGGTATGTATGGTGTGGCTAAAGCTGCACAAAAACATTTCCATGTTGAACAAACATATAATGTTTTCATGGCATTGCATAGAGAGAAAGATATCCAATCAACAGAATATAAGCAACTAGCAAAAATTGCTAAACAATTTGAAAAAATTGAAGATATGAGTTTTTCAGAAGCTCATGCTTTAGGGGAAAAAGTAAAAGAATTAAGAGAAGCAAAAAATTATCGTACTTATCAAGAGTTTGCAATTAATGATAGTCATAAAAAACATAGTGGAAGAGTATTAAAATTTGCAGCATTAGGTGCAGGTTGCATGATTGCAGCACCATTTACCCCAGTATTAACAAGCGTTGGCTTAGTAGTTGCAGGAACTGCTTCGTTAGTATTAAGTCTAAAGCATAAATTCTTTGCAAAACATAATGGTGAATTACTCACTGCACTTACTAAACAAGAAAATATTCATTCAGAAGAATACCAAAAATTATCTAATATTGCCGATGAATATAAAAAAGTTGGGATAGAAAATTTATCTATGGCTAATATAATGGATAGAGTATCAGCTATAAGAGATATAATTAAAGGTAATAATAATGGTAATGATGTTTCTAAAAGAAATAGAAGTACTATTTAATTAACAAAACTAACAAATAAGAAATAAAATACCATAATTACAAAGGAATAAATTATGACACCAATGCAAATATTAAAAAATAACATGGAAACTTTTGCAGATAACATTTCTATTCAATTTAAAGATGTTAATCTCAATAAAGCTGCACAGAAAACTAAAGAAGTTGTTTTAGTAGGCGAAGATTTAGCAAATTCTCTAGTAAATGAAGAATCAGTGCAAGTTGTTGAAAGAAAAGGTGTTCGCACTGATTTTTTAAGATTGTTCCAAGCTAAAACTAAAGAAAATAATTACTCTATAGGATTCCATTTTACTTACATAGATAAAGAAGAAGAGGATTTTAGAATTGCTTGTTCTTTAAAAACATTAGATAAACAATTTGATCGTGTTAAGCTTAATGTATCTCATGATATGACAATTGAAGAGTTCAAGGAAAAAATTAATCCTTTAAACTTATTAATTAAAGAAAAGAATTTTTCTGTAGAAGAAATAGTTCAATTAGTTTCCGATTCATTCATAGAACCTGAATTAATCAATAAACCAAAAATGAGATAATGACTAAATGCAGCATTTATTGCTGCATTTTTATTATCATTTCAATGACTTCATCTAGTTGTATATCTATATTAAGATTTGCTGCTCCGCTTAACTGCTTATTAGTTATTTGTTCGTAAATTTCTTCTGCCATAGAATTTTCAATTGCTGAGCCAATAAAAAATAATGATGGTACATTCCAATTATTTTTAGAAAATGCTTCTTGTATTCTTTGTAATGCAAAATTAGCAGTTTTCCAATGCTCATCTGCACCCGCTGGATCAATACCACCTTTTAATTCGCCACAAGCTAAATAGTTTTTATAATTCTCTAAATTGACTTTTTTACTTTCATCACATTTTAATAGAATAAAATCAATTGATTTATTAATAAATTTAGGTTTCTTATTAAACACTAATATTTTATCTTCCCAAGATATTTGATTAATTAATTTTTTGGGATTTGTTTTTATAGAATAGCTAATCTTATTAATATTTAAATAATATATAATCTTATTAGTAAGTTTTTCCTGTGCCGCCGAACCTATCATATTTCGCATCATTCCACCTAAAGAATCACCACAAATCATAAAATATTTTGCAATTAAATTATCTAAATAATTTTTATTATTTAACATTGAATAATCAACTGTTTGTTTTATTAAATCATCAACAAACAGTTTATCTAAATTTGATAAGCTTTTTTTAGATAAAGAACATGCCGCAACTAAAAATTCATAACAAATTTTGTTTTTTAATAAATCATCTAAACTTGAGGATATTTTAATTGAGTTTATAAAATAATTCTTTTTTTCAATGAACTCTGAAAATAAAAGTGATTTCTTTTCTATTTGCCATTTAAAACCATTTTCAATAGCAATTTTTGTGGTAATAAGATCTGTATGTTTAATGATAGACTTCATAAGTAGTATTTTTAAGGACACTACTTATAAAAAGAAAAGATGCACATGTCAAATTTTAATGTTTTATTTTGACTTAATTATTATCTTTGATATTATTAAGTATATTAAGGAGCTAGGTATGGCACAATATACTATTGAAATTGATTATGAGGCTTTAAAAGCTTTTCCTGGAGTTAAACCCGTTTTTCAATCATGCATGCAAAATATAGTAAGCTTGTTTCATAATGTAAACATAATAAATAAAATGATATATTAGTCAAATTATAATTGATTTTATATTCTACTTAAGTTATAAATATTAGCTATTGCATTGAAAAATATCTCTATTTTATCAATTTTATAATAATTTAATCTCTGAAGTATCCTGAAATTCTTCATTTTCGCAAATAAATGTTCTATTTTTATCCTCTTACTTGATAATTCTTTATTTAAACTTTTAGCCTTAATTTTATCTTTCTTATATTCTAATTCATTCCTTTTTCTTGGCACCTCTATGTTGGATTGTCTCAATCCAACATAGGCTTTATCTCCTAATATTGATAGATTCTTATCTATTTTATCTGTTAAATTACTATATTACGAAAAGAATATCTTCTTGTCATGGATTGAGCTTGGATAAGCTTTACTTACTGCTCTGATATAATTTTTATCATTGATAACTACTTGAAATTTAATTCCATGATGGTGCTTATAGCCTGAATAAGTCTTATTGTTTTTACCTTTTCCTATCCTGATTGTTGTGCTATCTACGATGTAAAATTCATCTTTTTCTGTATTTAGCAAAGTAAACTTTGCTAAATACAGACTAATTCTGTTGATAATCCTGCTAATAGTTACATGATCTATCTTGAAAATATCTTCTAACAATCTATCAGGTAAATTGTATTTTAATTTGAATATTGCAATAGATATCTGCTCTATTAAATTAACTTTAAATTTTCTACCTAATTTATTTTTAAAATTAGATTTTATAACCATGTTTATTGAATAAATTAGTCTTTTATATTTCTGCATAAAACCTTGCATATTGGCAATTTTCATTGTATTATTCCCTTTAATTATGAAGATTAATCTTACTTATTCTATTACTGACAAAAATCTAATTCCTGACTTCTACTACGAAGTTTTGGATTATTATGGCTTATCTGCTAAGAATATAAAGAATTCTACTGTCTTTATTATTAAAAATATTTTATCTAGTTATACTTATGATAAAGTTTCTGACTCTTACATTTTAATAGATAATCTTCATTCTAATCAAAAAGATATGCTTGATTTTGCTAATCAAGCTACTGTTAAAGTTAATTCTAATTTAGCCAAAAATTTTCAAAAAAAACAAAAGAAAGAAACTGAAAATATTAACGATAATCCTGATAAGAAACCTATCGTTCTAAAACAACTTAAGTTTTATACCAATATTATTGATAAAGATACTTATTTTCAAATCCTAGATAAATCTATCTTAGAAAATACTCTAAAAATGAAAGAGGAAAACTCTTCATTTCAGGATCATTCTTTAATTCATAGTCATTTGGCTCAATCTGTTGTTCACAAAGTAGCTGATGATTTTACATACTATTTTAAAGCTTTAAAACAATATTCTACCAGTAAAGATAACTTTACTGGTAGGCCTAAAGAACCTGGCTATAAATCACAAAATGCTAGAGTAGCTTTTGATATTTCAATTCAAAGATTTACTGATGGTGGCATGATTCGTATCCTTAAAAAACACAAGCTTTTTACTGAGTATGATAAAACTAAATTAGTCTCACAAAGCTTAATTGACCAATTTAATTCATTCGATCTGTTAAAAGCAATTAATCAAGATATCTCAAATAAAGGTCTATCAGGTAATATTGCTAGTGTTAGAATTATCCCAGGTAAATTCAATAATAAACCAAAGATTGAATATGTTTTAACTTACGAAAAAGAGTTAAAAGGCTTTTATCCTGAACTATTGGATAAGTCTGAACTAGAGAAAGGTAAGGATTTCTTCAAGCTTAAAGACAGAGAAAAACTTAATCTTATCAAAGATTATTTCAATAATGATTATGCGAAAAACAATCCAACAAATCCAATCCCATATCTTATGGGATTGGATTTGGGAGTAGTAAACTTTGCTGCTGTTTCAATCTATAATCAGAGTAGAGATTTAAACTACATAGTATCAGGTAGAAGTCTCAAAAAGAAAATAGGTAAAATTGATAGTAAAATAGACTTATTTAAATCAGGATTAGTAACTGATGAAATCAAGGCTATCTTATCAAAAAAAGATAAAAATGAGCAATTAACTAGGCAAGAATTAAGTCAACTTAAACAATTTTACAAAGAACAAAGCTTGAATTCAAAGTTAGTAAAATATCAGATGAGAAAAGCTGATATAATAACTGATTTCTTGCATAAATTAAGTAAAGCTCTTATTCAAGATTGCTTGAGTAAAGAAATCAAAGTAATCATAGTAGGTAAGAATAAAGGTTGGAAACAAGAGATAAATACAGGAAGTAAAAATAATCGTGAAATGTATAATTTTCCGCATGCACGATTTATAGAAATATTGAAGTATAAGGCAATATTGAAAGATATTCTAGTTATAGAAGTTGAAGAATCCTATACCAGTAAGACAAGTTTTATAGATAATGAAGAATTATCAGAATATAATCCTGTCAAAACCAAGACAACCAAAGATACTAAAAATCAGTTGTTAGGTAGTAGGAAAGATCAAATATTTATAACAAAGAATGGAGTAAGATTGCATGCAGATATAAATGGCAGTTTTAACATAGTAAGGAAAGTGTTAAAATTATTCATTTATCAAAAGCAAATGGTAAGCTTGTCGTATAACTTGGTAGAGTTAAACTCCCAAGGAAAGAAAAAGTTTACTAATTTTTATAAAAAACCAAGCATAACTGCTTAGTTTTTTCTGTGTGCTTCTGGCAAAGCACTGAATAATTCTTTGAATTATGAAACATGCCTACTACAATATCCATTAACTGGTGAAGAAGTTATTAGTGTCTTAGAAGATGCTAAAAAAGCATATGACCAAAAGCAATCATTTGGCGGTATAACTAGTCATGCACTTAATCATCTTATAGAGTTTATGAAAGATGAAGAAAATATGAAATTAGTTTTAAATTATAAGACTAACAAGAAATAATTAAAGCCCCTTCGTGGGGCTTTTTTTTATTTGCATTAATTTTAAACTTAAACCCTTTTAGAACTATTCCGCACTGGGGAAAATGAGGTTCTGTGGAAAAAATCTATATATCCATGCTCCTTTAATGCTAATAAGTGAGCTTTTGTTCCATACCCTTTATGGCTATCAAAGCCATATTCCGGATATTTTGTCGCAATTTCAACAAGTTGTTTATCTCGTGATACTTTAGCTAAAATAGATGCTGCTGAAATAGCTGCAATCTTTGCATCACCTTTTACTAAACAATCGGTATCAACTAACATACGTGGTGGAACTTTATCACCATCTAAAATAGCATAATCAACACGCTTTAATCCTGCAACAGCACGCCTAAATCCTTCCATACGAGCCTGGAAAATATTCATCTCATCAATTTCCTTTGGAGTCATATAAATGATGCAGTAATCAAGTGCTTTTTCAAGAATTTCAGGATAAAGTGCATCCCGCTTTTTTTCACTTAATTTTTTTGAGTCATTTAAGCCAGCAATAGGTTTGTTAGGATCTAAGATTACAGCAGCTACAACCAAATCACCACATAATGGACCAGCCCCAGCCTCATCTAAGCCAGCACTATAAACAGTAAGGCTAATTTTTTCTTTAATTTGTTCTTCGTTTCGCATTAATTAATCCTATTCTTAAAATATAAAAGTCGACTACATGTTATCATTATAGTCGACTTTATTCAAGTTTTAATTAAATTATGGGGTTAGTTTAGAATTATTAGTATTGGTTGAAGTTCTTATTTTATCTAATTTATCCTGGAAAGAAACATCATTATTAAATAAATTACCTAAACTAATATATTTATCCGTAGTAGTGCTTCTTATATTTGGTAAGTCCTTTAAATCAGCAATAAAATGAGGCTCTGGTGTACTTTGAGTAGAAACAAATAAAATTTTTGTGTTAGGGTTTCTAATTGATTCTTTTTTAATTCCTTCATCCATAAAATCACCAATAAATATAAGTGCATCAACATCAGGACTTAACGCTTCATAAATAATTGGATTAAAAGAACTAGGAGTTCTTAAATTACCATTAATATTTTCAAAAGTTAAAGGCGTTTCTATTGCTGTTAATTCTTTTTCTAAAACTCTAGTACTAGTAAAAAATGATACATGTACTTTATCTTTTTCTAAACTTGGGTCCATTTTCATATTTAATAAATATTTTTCTATTGCATTTAAATCTGCTGAACTAGTTGCATCAACCGTTACTTTAATATTTTTCATAAATTTTCCTTATCGTTGAACTTAATTTAATTATAGGTTAAATATTTTCAAAGTCAAAATCATTTTTTTATTATTGTCTTTCTTTTTGTCTCTTGATGTATTAATGGATCAGAAATATTCAAGTTATATTTTGAAAGCCAATCTAACTCTTTAACAAACTCATATATTTCTTCTTTAACTGTAGGAGCAAAATTATTTTGCATAAAATTATCAAAACTAGGTTTATGCGGATAATTAATCATTTGAACTGAAAATAATGTTCCTTCTGATAAAAAATGTTCTGCTTTATGGTTATTGACTAATATACTTCGAAATATTTCTTCTGAAACTTTAAGCCCCATTAAATGAGTTACATTTTTATTTGTTTCATGTGAGCATATCAAGCTCATTTGAGTTAATAGCATTGCAGGAACATCAAATCCAGCTTCTTCCTTTACTTCTCTTATTACAGCCTCTTTTAAGGATTCATCCCCATCTACATTACCACCAATAAATCCAATTTTTCCATCCCAACGCTGTAGCATTAAAACTAATGGAACGATTGTGGTTCTGTTTTCTTCTGATATTTCATGATAATTTCTCCATATAGGAGTTTCGGTATAAATAGAAACAAATACTGCTTGTTTCTTATTATTAGGGTTACTACCAGTTTCAATAGTATTAATCATTTTCTTCTCTAAATGTTTAATACTATATTAACAAATAAAAGAAATAACTCAATTAAAAAATCCCCAATTAAGGGGATTTATTTTTTCGGTCAAAACCAATATTCTTGTGGAACATCTTTAATAAAAATTTTTCTGATGTTCTGCTTTATTGATAATGGTAAAGAAGTTTTTTTATTTTTGATCCAATTATCTGATTCAGAAGAATTAATAAAGACAATATTGTCTTTTATTTTTTTTAACTCTTCCCAACTTAAATCATCTAAAACTTTAACCAAAGACCAATCTAAATAATTTAAATTGGCAACAACATAGGTGCTACCAATAAAACGATAAATATATGCAGAAGACTCTTGAGCCTTAAAGATGATAGAAAAACCAACTTTATTAGGGTTTTGTGATATTTTATTAAGAATATCCTTTTTCATTTTGTTTGATCTATTTTTTAAGAAACTCATTTAATTCTCCTTTTATTATTATTTAATTGTCCAATCGTATGTATATCTTAATCTCTGCGAGATTTCCTCTTTTGTTGGCTTATGATTTTGTCCACCTGATGATTCAATAGCAAATGAACCCATAATAGAACCAAGTTCTGCACATTTTTGCAAGCTAAGACCTCTTGAGTAAGCATATAAAAAACCTGCACGTAATGCATCACCACAACCTGTTGGGTCCGCAATTTTCGCAGGTTTAGCAACGGGAACAAAAATTTTCCCATCATGAGTATGAATATTCAAACCTTTAGAACCTAAAGTTTCAACAATAAATGTTGTTTTACTGTTTAAGAAACCATCTAGTTGTTTTTTAAATTTATCTTGCAATAGTTTTGATTCATATTCATTTACAAAAATACCTTTAGCATTTTCCAACATTTTTTTAAATGGATAAATACCTTCAGCATCTCCTTCTAAAAGTGAAGGTAATGCTTGTCCAGGATCTAAGAAATAATCAACATTACGAGTTACTGCCTCTTTAACCATATAGGCAATAACTCCAGTAGACATCGGAGCAATATGCCATAAATTCAATTCACTTGTATTAGATGGTAATTTGGGAATTAAATTCATTGCACCTGATTTGCCTGAGGTAATTTGATTATTACTTTCATCAGTCATAATCCAAAAATGTGCAGTAATGGTATCTTCATGTTTAGTTATTGTTTCAGAAGAAATACCACATTTATTTAGATGTGCTTCGTAACTATGAAAATCATTTCCAACACTTGCACATAGTGTCACATCATCTTTAAGTAAAGCAGCATTGTAAGAAATATTTCCTGCACATCCACCAAATTCTTTTTTATAATCTTTAATACCAAAATAAACATTTAAGTTATTTACTGCCTCTGGTAAAATTCTAGAATGAAAATGCCCATCATGCATTAAAATCTCATCGTAAGCAAATGAACCTGTCAGTAAATAACTCATGTAACCTCCATTTAAATTAGTTTAGTATAATTAAAAAATAAAACAATTATTTGATAGCCTTATTTATTCTCCAGCATCCTTGCTCATTGAATCTTTA
>Ga0265780_10009560_pt1 | contig 11613 bp, 12 predicted proteins | sample P1T30metagenome_FD_192432 | JGI IMG/M metagenome (GOLD analysis project Ga0265780, IMG submission 192432) | Plant litter microbial communities from East Loma Ridge, Irvine, California - P1 T30 | ecosystem: Environmental > Terrestrial > Plant litter > Unclassified | place: USA: California... | reverse complement strand
TTTGAAAAAACGGACGGTGATGACATCTAGAGTCCGAGGTTTTTTGAAAAAGGCGTTTGGCAAGAAGGAAAGGTAAGAAGCAGTGAGATGATGCAAAGCCTTGCACGGTTTATGTCTGAACGATGTCTCTTGTTCAGCATAGCGCGTGTTTGAAAGACTGTTGTTTTTGTTCTTTGTTAGCCTGACATTGCTACATTCTTCCTGCGATGAGTTGGTAATTGATTCAACCACAACTCGGTGCATTTTTTCTACACTGACCCTACCCGCAAAGGTCAACGCTGTGTGTATATTCTCAATGAACACTCCAGTTCAGCACTGTACATTCACCATGGTCACAAAAGCAGTTACATAAACATGCTCATAAACTCTGCTTGGCCTCCTCCAGCCCATCATCATCAGTTCCATCCGGTGTGGAAAGAGATCTTGCCTCAGCCCCTTCGCTGTCAACACCTTATTCTTCACCAACACCCACTACATCTTCTGCAAAGATGCCGACTACCTATCACTCCACAAACTCCACCTCTAGCAACCTCCCTGGTGACGAGTACCGGGCGCTAAAAAGAGCACAAGAAAAGGCAGAGTTGAACGCACATTTTGCCCAGCCCTCGCTACCCTCTCGTTCCATCGCCAAAACAGCCTACCAAAAAGCTGACCTGACTCGGAACCGTCGTTCACAAATCTCAGAGGTAAAAGATGCAACCCGTCGCGCTCTGGGTGCTAGCTTCGACTTCACTGACGCCGGATACAATCATGTTCAGTGCTCATCGGCTGTTTCAAACCGTGCTTCAGCCGCCCGGTACGAAGAAGAAATCCCGATACGCTATATTCATGAGTTCGATAAAAGGTGGGTCGAGGATGATTTGAAGGACGCGGCTGAACAGTACGCTGCTGATAGTGACGGCTCTGCCTCGTGGAGAACACATCAGGCAATGCATGAAGATATCAAGCCTATGCCCTATCGAGACAATACTGCTCCGAGCTACCTTGCCCAAATTACTCCAAACTGTCGTGTTGATAGCGTGATGGAGGAGGAGCCTCGACCACAGCTTACAAGTAAGTGGAGCATTAATACCATGGATTGTGATAAGTAGCCGAGGAACGGTGTTTGTTGGGTAACTGCTCATGAACTGAACGGGTGAGTTGTAGCCATTATGTGTAATATATGAATAACATTTGTGATCGAGAAACAAGTTGACTTGTAAATATGTACATTGATCGATGGGTGATAATAGTATATATACATCCGAAAGACTTGTCCAAGTCGAGGTGAGCATGTTGAACGTTCAGTCAGCCATGTCATGCACGCCCACATGCTTAGGCGAAGCCGAAGAACTTCATGTCATCCGCACCCCGGATAGGTACAGTGTGTCCAACATTTTGAGCATATATACCCTGGACACTTGCACCATAGGTAGTCTTGGTGTAGCCACTTTGCGGGGTATTGTCCTGGATGCTTTGAGGCTTGTTGTAGTCGTAGCCGAAGACGCCAGACCACTCCTTCATCGTCTCCTGGTAGTTTTGAGGGCGGAGGGTGGTGTCGACGCTGCCATGGTAGATTTGCATCTTGGGGCGCGAGCCGGAGTAACCAGAGTACATGTTGGTGACGACCTTGGCCCAAGCCTGGGGTGTAGCAATAGATTTACCTTGGGCACAGGTGCTGTTCCAGGCGTCAACCGCACCAGATGCTGACACGAAGCAACCGGCGGGAACACCAGAGTAGACAATAGCGGCCTTGAAAATGTCGGGGTAGGTAGCTGCCATGACATTCTGGATAGAGTTAGTAAACATGCAGAGCTTAATGGTTGGACAAGCCAGAGAAGCGTACAGTCATCATAGCACCACTGCTTGATCCGGTGACGAAGACCTTGGAAGCATCGGCCTTGTAATTGGTGAGTGTCCACTTGACCATGTTGGCAATGGTGTTGGAGTCTCCGCCACCGTTGTGGCTGAGGGTCTGTTTGCTGCTCACATCCCAGCAGGTACCCTCGTGGGGCGAGCTGGGGTAGATGACGATGAAGCCATACTGCTCAGACAATGTGTGGTATGGGCTGCCGGTGTAGTATGCTTGCGCAGTGCCAGTGCAGAAGTGAATGGCAACGATGATTCCAGGGGACGCAGCGAGCTTCTTGGGAACGTAGATGAAGAAACCTGCTTTCGTGGGGGCGTCGAAGCTAGTGACTTGTGAGAGCGTGCCAGGAGTGACAGCGCGCTTGTCAAGAGATGCCGCCGAGGCGACAGACAGGAAGCTCGTGATGAGAGTGAGAAGACGCATGTTGTTGGTGGGCGAGGTTGATGGCAGTAGTAAGTGGGGTTCTGTGAGCGTGGGAACGGTCTCTCTTATAAGTTTTGTGATCAGCCGGAATGCATGTGCGCATCAGAGGAGGTAACGCATTGTAAGTATTTCCGAGAAACTGTCCCGAGAAACTATCCAGCAATCAGCTTGAGCGGATGCGATGACACGTTCCTCGATTAAAGTGTTTCTACCCCACATGCTCGGCTCCACACGTAAATGAAAGGATTGTGATTGCAATTCGCCGCCCAGACATTTTAAGAAGTGGTTAGCGGGCGGCATGAGGGTAAATTAAAAGCTTGTTTCTTTTAATCCTAGCTCGGCATTCTTTGCATACGAGGTGTTTCAGTCTTCTACCGACCCTAGAACTTTAAAACGTCTTTAGCCGACCGGAGAAACTTTTCAAAGTGCTCCGACAAGATGATGCAGGCAGTTGAGAAGCACCAATACAGGGCAAGCCCAGCATTTGATGTGCCTAGAGGGAAGCTGACTCGTGATGGGCTTCGCTGAAGCGGCGAGGATGGGACAACGGACTGTGCTAGTAAAGCTGAAAGGGCAAAGTTGGCCGAGATTTGTGCGACGATAGGCCGAGTCAGGTTCGTTCTTATCGTGATGTACATGACAAGCTCGCGTTGTTGTTTTGCAGATAGCTGGTCGAAAGACAGCCGAACGTGGTAGTGGGTACTGGTGGGTGGGCGGCTAAGCTCATTTCATGCGGTGCTTTCCAAAGCTTCTTCTCTCCGCATTACCAATTCGGTGTTCAGATGTTTAGCGTTCATCTTCCGGTCCAGATGCCTTCTCCTCGCCCCAGACCAGCAAAGGTAAGACCGCCCATTACACCGCCGCCGCCTAGATTCTTCCCCTCATTAACCGGCCTTTTCGCGACTCTGCCCTGTGCCTTGACGCCCTGGATTACTTTGTCGAGCTGCGTCTCCACGACCACGCCGCCCACAATCATCTCGCCCAGCGTGGCATGCAATGTCTCAAAGTTGAAGATTAGATCTAGTTCGCATACGTTCTCGAACAGGCCATCGAGGGCCTGGACAAAGACCTGGATCAGGTCGAGGAGGGCGAGGGGCGATTCGGTCGAGGTGGATATGACGATGAAGTAGAGGGTTGCGTAGTGGCGGTACGTCACGAGCGAGGGCGTATCGTTGTGCGGCGTGGTGGGAGTGGAGGATTTGGAGCTGCTAGCCAGGAGAGGGGGTAAACTGGGGCGAGGTCAAAATTGTATGTCTTGGAGCCCGAGGGAAGGGAGGAAAGGGGTGAGGCCTACGGGAGGAAGTTGCATGCTGAGTTTGGACGGTTGGCGACGAGGGTGAAGATCTCCGAGATGAGACGTTGCTGGACGCTCGTTTCCAGCTGTGTGTAGAATTTTGTCAGTCGCGGCTGGCCTGCATTGTTGAAGACTAGTACGGCGTTGATCATGGTGCTGTCAATTGGGTGTTTGGTGTTGCTTGTCTAGGCCTGGCGACGAATGGACTATGCGGGGAGGGGCATGGAAAGAGAGAGCGAGAGGGGCATGGACAGAGACGCGCCGGGGTCCATGCTTGGAGCTCCCATTGCCATCCATCCCTCCAGCAACACCGCAACCAGCTTCCCCACAATATCCAAACTCACTACCACCAACACAGATAGCTAAGAAATAAGAAGAAGAGAGAGAAAGAAATGAGGCCAGCTACCCGTTTCACCGGTGCCGCCGTCTGTCGAGGCATGCGCAGTCCGCTCCGTCCCCAATGGGCTGTCAATTGCATCATGGCCAGCAGTGGCCCAGCCATCCGCCATGCAATGCCCACTCGGAGCCTACACATATCAATGGGCATGCGAAGCATTATGCCCGATGCCGAAAACCCAAAGCCAAAGCAGAGCGAGGCCCACGATGAGCCTGGCAAGCCTACCGAGCTCTCGATAGAAGAGTTCCACGAGCGTGCAGACCACTACCTAGGCGAGCTGCTGCAGAGGTTAGAGGAGGCACAGGAAAAGGACCCGGCCATTGAAGTCGACTACAGCGTAATACATTCGTCTTTTGCTACACACATGCCGTCGGTTGCTAACATGGGCTAGGCCGGCGTCCTCGAAGTCACATCCCAGCAGAACACGTTCGTCCTCAACAAGCAGCCCCCGAACAAGCAAATCTGGCTCAGCTCCCCAATATCCGGGCCTAAGCGATTCGATTGGGTCGTCGCACAGGAGGGCATGGACTTCAAGGAAGGGGGTGGGGTTGGAGACTGGGTGTACATGAGGGATGGAAGCTCCCTCACTGACATCATCAGAAAAGAGCTGGGCGTTGACGTCAGCGTTGACGATGAGGTCCCGCGCTGATGTAGCATGGCCGCTCAGTAGGTAGGACATGGTTAAGCACGTTGTCTAGTCCACGCCATGGGGAGGACATCACACGAGGGACACACACACCCAGGAGCTCTTGTATTCCAACCCATGCTAGTCACGAAAAGTAGGATATAATCCCAACCTCTCTCCAAACGCCGGTGATATGTAACGCGCCGTAGTGTCGACGTGAAGCAAGTGCATACGAGTCTAGGCAGTAATAGCAACCGTCTGAGCCGCATTGTCGGTGTCGGGTGGGAGGTCGGACTGCAGCGTGTTAGTATGGCATTGGTCTACCAAACCAGGCTCGACGTCGCATACTGGATCGAAAATGATGCGAATCATCAGACTGCAACTAGGGCAGCGCGCAATATTCTCGCCGTCGCGCATGTCGGAAATGGATATCTCGAAGCGGTCGCCGCAGGGGCATGGGTGGTGGTAGATTTGAAGCGTTTCGTCGAAGAAGCAGTCTTCAATCTCTATCTCGTCGTACAAGTTGACTTCCTCGTCGGCCATGATGACGGTGCGCGTGCGGTGAGGAGAAGAAAAAGATCGACGGTTTGGTCTTGGGCTCCCTCTCTTTCTCCCACCACGAAAGTGGCGGCGGCGGGGAACTTTTGGCCGCAGCGCACCTCCGACGCGCTACCGTAAGCCTCGACCGACCCCCCAGACCGTCTCTTGCAAGCCAAAGGTACACCACCCACACGCATCTACACATACCTACACATACCCGTCGCGCGACGTCCACCCTATCATGAGCGCACACCTGCCGAATTAACCCGCGCCTGCACCTGACGTGCGCCTGCGCCTGCACCCCCAATCATGGCCGATGTCGAGTCTGCGACGGTCAAGCTGGCCGAGCTGCTGCGGCACCCAGAGGACCTTGACAAGATCCCCGCCCTCAAGGCCGAATTCACACGCAAGAAGGCGGCTGTAGACGGCCAACTGCGCCATGGGCTTAAGGAGCAGCTTGAGCTGACCCAGGCGGGCATGAGCAGCATCACCGAGGGGCAGCGGACCGTCAACCTGATCAAGGAGGAGATGATGAAGATAGATAAGCTATGCGCTGAGGCCCAGAATATGATTCAGGACTTCCCGCATATCAACCTTGTGGCTCAGACACACAAGAACTTCGAGTCGGTCGAGAAGATGCGCCATGACATTGAGACCTTCGAGGAGCGGCTGGAGCAGCTTGAGATGCTGCTGGCCGAGGACGCCCAAGACCCGGCCAACCAGCCAAACCTGTTGCAGGTCCACTACGGCCTTACCCAGCTACGCGATATCCGGGATGAGGCCATGGGCCAGATCAAGAACAGCGACAGCTCTACCGAGCTCATCGACAACCTCACCCTCGAAAGTGGTGTTACCGTGCAAGATCTCTTCACCCGCTTAGACGATGTTGTCGAGTGGTTCGACAGACACATTGGGGAGGCATGCATAAACCTGATTGAGTTGGTGCAGTCAGGCAATGACGGCATGGTCGTTCGCTTGGCCATCATCGTCGAGGAGGAAGAAAAGACGGACAAGAAGATCAAGGCCCTCCAAGACGCCCAGAGGGAGTTTGGTGACCTGGCCTCACGCTTCAAGTCCATCACCCAAGGGCCCAAGGAACTCCGCGGATACAAGGAGAAATTCATCACATCCATCGAGTATGTGTGCAAGGCCCTGATGGACGACGTGCGAGAAAAGTTCATGGAGGACCCCGAAAAGGTTGAAAAGTACTTCAAGTGGTACTTCAACAACCTCAACACGGTAAAACTGGGCATGGTCAACCTTATGCCCAAGAAGTGGAAAATATTCGACACCTACACAAATATCTACCACAAACAGATGCATGACTTCCTCATGAGCTTCGCCGATGACGAGGCCTTGGGCCCACAATACCTGCTGGCCGTCATCAACTGGGTGGACAAGTACTACCTCAAGATGCAGAAGCTTGGATTTTCAGAAGAGCAACTACAGCCACACGTCATCGACAACCGCAGTCCCGAGTTGATTCGTACATACCGGTCCGTCATCATACAGGCAGTCGACCAGTACATGGAACGGATCAACAACCAGGACAGGAAGAGCTTCCTTGACCAAGACAGAACCGCATACGAAATCAATCCTGATGGCATCTTCCAAACGAGATCGCTCGGCGATGTCTGGACACTGTTCAGTCAAAATATTGGCGTTGCAGCCAGCAGCCAGCGTCCGGATGTGGCCGACGGTGTGGTAGACGCCATGTTTCGCGCTCTCATATCACGACAACGTATTTGGACTCAGCTTATAGACGAGGAAAAAGCCAAGTACGTTGGGGTAAACCCTACCTTGGACGGTGACGGTGTAGCCGTCTTCCAGGAATGGCTTGTCGCAATCGCAAACGACCAGATCATATGCATAGATGACGACGTCGAAGGCAGCGGCCGAGCCTCCTTCCTAAGTGTGTTTGAGCGCGAAGTAACGCCCATTGTTTCACAGGACTATATGATCGACAAGTTGGCCAAGAACATCGACGAGGTGAAGAACGGCTACATCGACATCTCATCGCACTGTATCCAAACTTTCTGCGAACTCATTTTCCTGACCGACTTCAAGCCCATTCTATCCAAGTTCTTCACACCCGAATGGTATAGCAGAACGGATATGGCCTCCATCATCATTACATTCAGAGACTACCTGTCCGACTATGAGGACCAGCTCCATCGCTCCCTACGCGACTTGATTATAGACTCGCTCGCCGATGAGTTACTCGTGCAGTACCTTGGAGCTGTGCGCAACAAAGGTGCCAAGTTCAGGAGAACGGATCAGTTTGCAGCCAAGATGAAAGACGATCTCCTCACTGCTTTCGAGTTTTTTAGGGCGTATGGTGAACAAGGTGCAGACATCATGCAGCGATGGCGTGCTGTGCAAGAGTTCCTAAAACTCCTTGAATGCGATAAGTCACAGGTTCAGTTCGCATATGTAGAGTTCAAGACTGCATACCGGGATGTCACTATTACCTGGGTGGAAGCGGTGTTGAGGACAAGGGATGATTTCGATAGGTCCATGTTGAACGCAGTCAAGGCCAAGGCGGCGGAGCCTATTGCGGAAGATTCGCCCCCTGACCCTATCATGGGAAAAGTGAAGTAAGGTGGAGAATCCAGCTAAATCTGGCTTCGAAAGTGTCATCAGTCCGGCGTTTGAAGGTGTGTTTCTATTCGGTCAGTACAATGGTCACCGTTGATAGTGATTTACCAGCAGTTATAGAGCAGTGCCCTATATCCTCGATCGTCACTAGGTTGAAGAATACGAGGCCTCTAACATACCAGAGACCATTACTTTCTCGTATTGACCTGTACCTCTTCCTACATTCCATTCAACCGTATGATCAGGCATTGAGTAACCCAACAGCAATCCAAAATCTTTAAACACACGCTGGGCTAGTCCTATCGTGGTTACAACTATGTTGCGGTCACCACTTGCACGCGAATTGAAGCACATACAGATTCACATCGTCTCTACAATGTACAGCTTGATATCGGGATCACTAGCTCCACGGCTCCCTTGCAAAATAACACGCTCGCAAAAGAATGTAGATTCAACCCTCCGAATATGACATTTTCGACTTCACATCTCAGCCTCATCCTGCATAATTATGCATGTTGGCATAATTGGGTAATACTGATCAACGGGCATGTTTCAGTGTTCCTTGTCAGCGGGTATGCTCTGCGCCACCAGCAAACGGACATTGAAGTTTGAAGAAACAACCTAGTCGAAACTAGGTTAGTGCCAGGGGAACACAGGCGGTTACCAGTGTCTCAGATTGAGAAGGAGATGAATGCAAGCCTGTTGCCGCTCCTATCAAGATAAGTATAATATACTTGCCGCGCTTTTCATTTGTTTGCGGTGTTCTCGCCATGAGTTTCATAACGCAGAATCGTAGCCCATATCAAAGTTGCATGATCTGACAGGTGTATTCTTGCATTGAAGAAGACTGGGAAAAGCGGAGAATAGTTTGACCTTGCGCATGAGCAAAGCTGTGTTATCAACAGCATGTCCATTAGCATCCTTGTATTCCCTAGGTTGCAGAGCACGCAACCCTATCCACTCGCTACAACCGAACGGCAGATCACTATCCTAATCTCCGCTATCGCCCCAGTCTTCGACAGCAACACTCACGCTGCAAGGGTCTTCTAACCAATCTATATCCTAACACTGAGGGAAATGAACAAATAAAATCCATCTCTGGACAAGGCTGGCGCGTCCCATCCCACACCTGGTCCCAACCCGCTTCGTCATCAATCGTTAATGTGCGACCCGTATAAGACCCTCTCTACCTCCGACACAGAGATTTTCTTTTTCTCACCTTCGATCTCATAATCAATAGTACATTTTACTGTTAGCAACTCTTTTCAAGAGAACACGTTCATTACAACACTTTTCATAAACTTTCACTTTCAACAACGCCTTCTACCATATACCCCGCTTCTATTCAAACGATACACACAACACTAAACAACATGCGTTTCTCAATCGTCGTCGCTTCGCTCATTGCAGCCGTCGCTGCTCAGTACCCCGTCGCTGATGCCTCCTGCGCAGCCCCGGTTACTGTCACTGTCACTGAGTACGTCTCCCTGTCCCCCACTTTTCCATTGAATCAACACAACTAACAAGATCAACAGGACTGCGGCACACACTCCCGTCGCACCCTCAAGCATGTCAGCCTACTACCCCACTACTGCGGTCTCCTCGCTAGTCCCCGAGGCATCTACTGTCGGTACTATTGGCACTGCCGCCCCCACCGGAACGGGCGCTACCTCTCCGCCTCTCCCCGAGTTCACCGGCGCTGCTTCCGGCTTCAAGGTTGGCAGTGCGCTTGCCGGCGTTGGCGCCGTTGCTGCTTTTCTGTTGTAGAGCTGAGTGTACAGGATATATGCAAATATGCTCAAGAGGATAGCTGTGGTTAACCTTAAGGATTACCGTTCTTGTTTATCTTTTTGAAATCACAATTAGAGCTGCGTTTACGCTGGTTCGTTTTTCCGCTATAAATCTTTTCTCCTTTCCTTAAATTAAGTGAATTTGAATAGTCTACGTATAAAAAGACAAAGTACTAAGAGAATCTACTATAATATACTCTATAAGGCCGGCCCCCTCCTAGGTAGGGGGGGGTTATCTCGTAGCAACCTATTTTATGAACTTTCTTAATTTAACACTAGACAATACTAATAAGTAGCACCTACCTAGTAACTAACTACCTACTAGAAAACTAATAAAAAAACTACTATCGCCTCTAATATTCTACCTCTAGTATCCTACCTCTAGTATTCTACCTCTAGTATCCTACTCTCTACCTTCTATCTTCTAGCTTCTAGCTCTTATCTTCTATATATACTTCTTACTTAATTATAACTCTAAGCTAATCTTTAAAATAATATAGTACTAATAATATTTAGGCTTTATTTCTTTTACTAAATAACTTCTCTTTAAACACTTACTTCTCTTTAGTTATAATAATCTTTATACCTCTTCTTACTTAGACTTAGTATAATAAGTCTTATTACTTTTTAATAGTAGACTTTATAAGTTTACTATTACTACTATTTATCTAGATTATTAAGAGAAGAATAAACTAACTAAGCTATAAGACTTAGTAAGCTTCTTAAATATTTAGCTATACTATAGTTTCTTTAGTATTTTAAACTTTAATATATTTATTTATTAGACTATTAAAGATTACTACTAAGTTACTAAACTTAAGATTAGAGATATTATATAGAATAGTAGTTTTCTATAGTAGTTAGATAATAGAAGAGTATATATAAGTATTAGTTATAGATTAAATAATAGCTACGATAGGCGCTAGGGTAAGTAGAGAGAAGATAAAGATAGTCTTTTTACTATTAAACTTAGATATTTCTTTTAAGTTAGTAGTATAGTAGTAGTAGTAGTAGTAGTAGTAAGAAAGATACTTACTAATAAAGTATAGTAGATAATAGTATAATAAGAAGAAGAAGAAGAAGAGAAAGAAAATAAATTTATAGTACTTTTTAGTACTTTAGTAATCTATAGTTACTTCTATAGGCTACTACGTCTATTAGTAATTAGTTATATATAAAATATTTTAGTACTAGATTTTATTATAGCTCTTAGAGCATTAGGCTACTAAGTCTAAGGCCTAAAATATTTTAACTTCTATATCTTATATCTAGTATAAAGAGTATTAATATTTATTATTCTCTATATAGTTTTTACTACTCTACTAGTAGATAATATTAATAAAATACTCTATAAGTCTCTTCTAGATAGAGAGAGAGTTATCTTATAGTAACCTATTTTATAAACTTTCTTAATTTAATACAAGATAATACTAATAAGTAATACTTACCTAGTAACTAACGATCTACTAGAAAACTAAAAAAACTACTATCGCCTCTAGTATTCTACCTCTAGTATTCTACCTTCTACCTTCTACTCTTTACTTAATTATAACTCTAAGCTAATTTATAAGATAATATAGTACTAGAAATCTCTTAAGAATAGAAGCTAATATATTTTTTAATAATCTTTTTTATTAAAATACTCTTACTATGTAATATAAACTTTGTTTAAATAACTATTATAAATACTAAGTACTAATATAATATTATATTACTAAGACTTAATAGCTACTAATAGGTAGCGAAGATAAACTATAATAACTATAATAATATCTATACCTATATCTATAACGCTATAATATAATTATAATACTAATACTACTAAGTAATTATAATATAGTAAAGATAGCTATCTTAATACTATCTTCTATATATAGACTTTACCTAATATCTAATACCTAATACCTAATACTAATATTAATACTAATACTAATACTAATACTAATATTAATATTAATACTATTCTCTTCTCACTAGCTATTACTATTACTATCACTATTATTACTATTATTACTATTATTAACTAATACTATCTACTTATTACCTATTAGTATATTACTACTTACTTTAATACCTACCTCTATACCTACCTATACT
>Ga0265780_10009557_pt1 | contig 11615 bp, 13 predicted proteins | sample P1T30metagenome_FD_192432 | JGI IMG/M metagenome (GOLD analysis project Ga0265780, IMG submission 192432) | Plant litter microbial communities from East Loma Ridge, Irvine, California - P1 T30 | ecosystem: Environmental > Terrestrial > Plant litter > Unclassified | place: USA: California... | reverse complement strand
ATCGCTTATGCATGAGTGTACAGTCATCGATAGAGAACAACGTATGCCTAGGCAGATCTTTCCAAAATCTAAAGAGATCTTATTAGCCATTTTCGGTCATCGGGTATCCGTCACCCTTTATCTCTATCTCGGTCATCATTTTATACACGACTTTGCCATCCATTCTTCATTGCTAAGCATCAATTCTTCCTCGGGCATGTCAGTCAGTACATAGCTCTTGACATCTATTACATTCGCACGCAAACGGTCTACATCATAGAGACAGCTACCACGGAAGAGGGCCATATCCACACGTCATCATGGTCGGCCTTCCTAACCCGCTTTCCAATCTCTTGCATCCACACCGAAATGCCCCATCTCGCACACAACGAAATAAGAAGGCCGAAGCCGACGGGCAGCATGCCGACGCCGAGGAGGATGACGAGGAGGGAGAGGATACCGCTGAACCTCAAGTAGCATCAAGGACATATTGCTCAAACGAGATATTCAGTTTATTCAAGATGATGGCTGCTGGTAAAGGGAATCAGAAGTCGTTGGCGGAGGAGGTGGACAGTGATGAGAGTGAGGGAGATGAGCCTGTGGCAACTCAATTTACGAGCAAGGACATGCCACAGGCTGGACAAGAGGGCGCGAGCGGCCTGCGTCATGCTGGCTCGAATACCAACATGCAGATTGGAGGAGCGCTATACGACGACGATGACGATGATGTGGATGATGAGTCCAGGACTGCCGTTGATGAGCACGACAACGAAGGCGGGTCAGAGGCTCTTGAGACGTGGCGTAAGGAGCATGCCCCAAACAACTCGGATATGGATGCCCAAGGACAAAGCCTCGCAGGTGAGTATCATATTTAGGGGTTATGGACCAAGCTGATGCCCAGCCCTGCACCTGGGAAACATGAAGTCGGATCGTCCCCCAACGATCAGGTCGATGTCATCTTATAGGACAGCTGTCGATAATCGCTCTGACTCGGAAGACGATGATCCCGAACTTGGCCCTATCGAAGAGTCTGCCCCTATCCTGCCCCCGATTGATACTTCCAACCTCTCCTCATCTCCTACTGCTCAACCAATCAAGTCCGCCAGTAGTGATAGTGACGAATCACCTTCGGTAACCCAGCATGATCATAATGAATTGCAGATGCAGTGGGAGTCGAAAAAGGAGAGGGAAATGACCGAGACTCAAAAGTTACAGGTTATCATCGAAGAGTTCGGAGAGGTTTCTACATTGATGGAGAACCTTGATGGTACCGATGGGCCTTCTGAGAGAATATTAGCAGAGAGTCATGGAAGTTTGTACCGGTAAGCATTATCCTTCCTACACGTTGCTAGAGCTGATCAAGCAGAGGAGTGATGACCATCGTATGTCGAGCGACGATGATCTGAACATCGACTGACAATCCAGGGAAACCTTCATCTGACCACCCATCGACTTCTATTCCACGCGATGCTACCGCCAGAGTCCGCATTACCACACGCCGACAGCGGAAGTGGAGAAAGCAGCAACCAGCACCACTCTATTATCCACAGTGGCCCAGTCACGATCCATCGACCTGGAGTTCTACGACCTGTCCGTCGATGGCTCGAGTTGACTGCTGATATGGTCACTTCCTACCCAAGAGCCGACGAGTCGGGTAGGATCCGACCCATCCGATGTGTTCTCTGTGAGCCCATCCTTCTTCCGTCTCTTGCAATAATCTCATCTCAGTGTCTTCGGTTAGAAAAGTCGATCCATTTGATCCTGAACACCCAAACGATTTCCGAATGGTCTACGAAACGGCGAATGGTGTCGAGCGAACACACATGTCTGTCGATACTGAACAATCTGCAATGCAATGGCGACGAGCTTTCGAGGGTGCATTATTCCGACATGCTCATTCGATGTGGAAAGCCCAACATGCCAAGAAGATGGGTCTAGAACCAGGTGCAGGCGACGATGATCAATGGACGATGATGAGGGCTTGTGTCCCGCTTGACCGAATTCGGGTCTCGGGGATGCAGGATTACCATAACTTTGTCACTCTACTTGGTCTCGAGATCGATCTCAAAGGGGAGACAGTGGACTTCAGTCCCTAGAACGACCTTGAAATCGACCATGATGGTCACCAAGATCACCCTCAGGGATCCCTGCCCACCATCGGTATCGAGCGCACCGAGTCTCCCGCTACAATGGCTCCTCCTAATAATCTTCGATCACCCCCATTATCGCCTCCTGCTGTCGATGGGCATGGACGATTCCCCTGCGACCAAACAAAGAAGCTGGTCTCTCGATTCTCGTCGATGTCGCACTCGTCAGCCACCTCCGAGCTCAAGGCGCCATCCCCTTCCCGAACGCCATCGCAAGTAAGCCAGATGAGTACAAAGAGCACCGACGGTACCAAGTCGCCTGGAATAGATACACCCACCAAGAAGTTTTCACTACGAAACACTCTCGATAAGCTTGCGCCGAGTCACAGTCATAGTCGAGATCCATCTCCTTCCGGTCAGCCCAAAACATCTACCGGTCCTCAATGGCTAGACTCGACTATACCTGGACCACTCGCTAAAGCGGCTGGAGGTATTATCTCTGGTAAACCCGAAGACTGGGGAGAGGTAGGTGAAGAAACAGAGTACTCTTTCAACGTTGCCGTTCAACAAGAACAAACTTGGTTTGTCGGATCACTTCAAGCTGCTGTCGCCGAGGCCAAACAAAGGCGATACAAGACTGGCGTCAAGCGACCCAAGATGGTCTTGAATGTCGCAGGTTACGATTGTCTGATCACGGACGAGGATCTGGATCACACCATCAAATCCCATGAGGATACATCCTCAGACTCTGGCGAAGAACATAGCAGTCCGGACGAGATGGAAGATGGTCCAGATGTGGGTAGACCATCCATGTTGAAGGTCAAAGCTGCTCGAAAAGCCGAAAAGGCCAGTATGGCAGCCAAAATCTTTGGTCTGAACGAGTCCGAAGGGATTTGGCGTAAGTCTGCTACAGCTCCTTAGGACCAAGCTAATGTCTCAGTAAAGCGAGGTTTCGTGGTCCAGGGAGTCATCCCATACCGAGGCCATTTGATCGTATCGCCCAGGTTCCTTTGTTTCTGGCGTCGAGCCACTTTCGGACGTGATATCAAGGTATTTACCATTCCCTAGTGTCGTTCAATATGCTAACGGGCAGTACCGATTCAAGTCGTCCGACGTCAAGGGAGTTGTCGAGTCTTCGGCTGTCCAGATTGGTTATCATGGTCTAGCTCTCCACATTGCTGGACATCATGATCTCAAGCTAGAGTTCAGGTTCAAAGCCTCTCGAAAAGAGGTGAGTTCATTCTAGTTAATCACCGACTCCTTTTGACGACTAGGCTATGAAACATATTCAAACCATTATCAGTCTCACGAAAGAAGGTGAAAGCCCCCATTCTGACGAATCAAGTCTCGAAGCTCCGCCCACTCCATCAGATGCCGATAGCTCGATACAGAGCGTCTTATCCGCTCCAGTAGGGGATGCAACCGCAGCGCCCAATCGTGACCACCCAGCAGATATCCTAGCTCCGCCAAAAGAAGCTTTGTTCAAGACTCGAGCCTGGCCCGATGAGGCACTGGCATACATGCCCTTTGTCGCCAATAGGCCAAGGGAGAGTGCTACTCGACTCAGTCCACGAACATTCGCAATGCTCACTATCGGATCTAGAGGGGATGTTCAGCCATACATCGCCCTGGCTTTGAGGTTGAAGAAGGATGGACATACCATTGTCATTATTACGCATGATGAGTTCAAGGGATGGATTGAAGGATACGGGTTGATCCATCGACAAGCTGGTGGTGATCCTACTGCTCTTATGAAACTAAGTCAGGAGCATGCCGTGAGCTCTCATCAATCCTCGCGTAGAATGTCGCTCATATCAGATGTTCTCGCCTGGTTTCTTCAAGGAGTCTTTGGGTTCATTCCGTAAATGGCTTGACGATCGTGAGTTGTCCACCCAAGGTGTTGGCATAGACTAATCTTAGTCCTACTCGATGCATGGAACGCATGTTACGACGCCGACGTTTTGATCGAATCACCATCCGCCATGGCCGGTATTCATATCGCAGAGGCCCGTCACATCCCCTACTTCCGAGCGTTCACAATGCCATGGACCAGAACAAACGCCTACCCACAAGCATTTATGGTTCCTTCATTCGAGATGGGTCCATCATTCAATTACTCGACCTACGTTCTATTCGATAACATCATCTGGGCAGCTACTGCCCCTCAAATCAACAGATGGAGAAAAGAGCATTTGAACCTCAAGTCTACGGACATGTCGAGTTTGAGTATTACCAAAGTACCATTCTTGTACAATTTCTCTTCGGCTGTTGTTCCCAAGCCGCTGGATTGGAAGGATGATATCTCTATTACTGGATACTGGAATTTGGAAGACAGTGATACTGACTGGTCACCTCCCGAGGGTCTTGAGCAGTTTATGAAGAAGGCCAGGGATGATGGCAAGGCTTTGGTTTATATTGTGAGCTACATCCTGCTCTTCCCAAGTATTAGCTGATTTTCAGGGATTCGGCTCGATTGTTGTACCCCGACCAAATGCAATGACTAAGAGTATCATCAAAGCTGTTGAGAAGGGTGAGTCGAGCCCTATCTCCATGTTGAATTCTGCTGACAATCTCAGCGGACGTCCGAGCAATCATTGCCAAGGGATGGTCCTCCCGAGGAGGTGATCCAGCCAAGGAAGGCGGTAATATCGAGTTCCCAGATAGCTGCTTTGGTCTAGAAAAGGTTCCTCACGGATGGTTGTTCCCAAGGGGTACGTTGACTGGTTCTCTCTGTGTTACCTAGCTGATTAGCAGTCGATGCTGCTCTGCATCACGGAGGAGCAGGAACTGTTGGAGCAAGTTTACGAGCTGGTATTCCCACATTGATCAAGCCCTGGTTCGGAGATCAGTTCTTCTGGTGAGCCCGTCTCCAATTTGCATTGATACAAGGCTGATAGACAAGGGCAAACAGAGTAACGAAATTGGAAGTAGGACTGAAAGTTCCTTCCCTTCGTTCGGACGATATCGCCCAATGCTTGCATAAAGCAACTACATCAACTTTGATGATTGAGAAAGCAAAGAGGGTTGGAGAATTGATAAGGAGTGAAAATGGGGTTGATAACGCCGTTGCTGCTATTCAGTTTAATATCGTCAGGGCTGTTAGTGATAGGAAGAAAATGACGTATCAGAAGTAAATTAGTGGTAGAAGGTGAAGGGGTTTATAGTCGCTCTGTATAATTTGGTATTGAATAGGGATCGTTTGCTTGCTACTGGTATGCACATTTCACTGTGTCCAACTCTGGTCATACTCCATGACTACACTACCTACCGCCTTTGACCATATCTGAGTATATTCACTCTCCTCAGGGCGCGGATTATTCATATCCAGGGTCGCTTATAAAACTCGTCGGAGATGCCCGAAAGTCAGATTGCACCTTTATCACACATTCACTTTCACCTATTTTCGGGTCTCGTGTTGTATATATTCCCCTTAGTCCGGTCCGAAGGTCAGCGCTCAGGTCTTCCCAAGCTATATTCATCGAGGTCTGATATATTTGGCCGTGCTTGAGATAGCGGACAACACTTCTAAATCACCATGCCGAGGGAAGTAAGAGGCGAGCGTCAGCCACTATTGGAGAGGATCGATGAAGGATCATTCAAGTCTAGTGATCATTGGAATCTAGCCGGCTTGAGTCAGAAGCATTTCTGGGTATTGGTACGCTTATTCTGGCTTGGAAGAGGGTCGATACTGATATATAGCTGATATCGATATGGGTTACTACCCTCTTATCTGCTTTCGATACTACTGTCGGTAAGTCCCCTTAAATGAGTGGAATTGATGGGTAGTCGCCACTCTCTTAGGATCGATCTCTTCGGATTTCAATGAAGCTAATAAAGCTTCATGGCTCGGGACGGCTTAGTACGTGTTCTAACTCTCAAAAGCTGATATATAGTCTACTTTCAGTCTGCTGCTTTACACCGATCTACGGAAGACTATGTAATATTATCGGTCGTAAAGCGAGTCTACTAGTGGCTGTCTCGTTCTTCAGTATGTCCCTCCCTTCCGACGAACAATTTGAGCTGAGGATAGGTTTCGGAACTACTTTGTGTGCTTTTGCCCCTAGTATGAACACTCTAATAGCGGCTAGGGCTATCGCCGGGATCGGAGGTGGGGGAATCACTTCTGGTAAGTCATATCTACTGGTCGTCTTGGATGTCGCTCACGAACAGTCGGGAGTACAATTGGATCGGATTTGGTACCAATGTAAGCAAGCTATGTCCATTCGGAGATTTTAGCTGATAGACAGATCACGAAGAGGAGTCTTCCAGGGATATGCCAATATCTTGTTTGGAGCAGGTGCTGGGTATGTAGCTGACCGATGAACTGAGAACAGCTGATGAGTAGATTGGGTGCTCCAATGGGTGGTCTCATTAACGATACTCTCGGATGGAGATGGGCATTTTACCTTCAGGTCAGTCTTTAACAGCTTGCCGTTGGATAGTACTAATACTCAGATCCCCCTGCTGGCAATCTCAGGCGTCCTCATCTATCTGAAAGTCGACTACGAAATCGCCCTTCAACCAGGCTCGGCGACACCTACAAAAGAAACCCCTCGACAGAAACTCGCCAGAATAGATTTCCTAGGTTGTTTCCTGCTAGCTGGATTTGTTGGCGCTTTGTTATTGGCCGTATCAGTCAAAACCTCTTCCATCGGGGAGGACGAGATCGGATGGTCGGATCCGCTTATCGTTGGACTATTTGGGGCCAGTGGGGGGTTGTTCTTGGTCTTTTTGCTTGTCGAATTCAAGTTTGCCAAGGAGCCTGTACTTCCTCTGGAGTTATTGCACCGGAGGACAGCTGTCAGCGTTGCTATCCACAATTTGGTTTTATCGATCCTTATTTACGCTATGGTGAGCGCAATCTTACCTGAACCTCGTAATCAACTCACCTCCCAGTTGTACAGCGTACCCCTGTTCTACACGGCTGTTAATCTCATGTCGGCATCTTCGGCTGGTAATCACATGATTCCCAACGCTTTCTGCGCAGCTGGCGCTTCCTTGGGATCCGGCTTCTTGATACGGGGAACAGGGAAGTACTACTGGTTAACATTCCTCTCCGGGTTATCAGCTGTAGTCAGCTTGGTAATGTTTTCTTTCTGGACGAGGGATAGCCCAGAGTACGTCTAACGTATCTCCGGTGGATGGACGGTGAGCTGATGAGTAGATGGCTACTATGGGCTAGTTTTGGACCTCTAAACGCGGCTGGTGGAGCGGGGACGACCTTGACGATAGTTGCCCTCATTGCAGACGTCGGGCGGGATCACGTTGCCACTGCTACGAGCTGTACGTTTGGTGATTGACCGTAGCTCATGACAGTATCTTACCTGTTCCGAACCACCGGCCAAGTCTTGGGAGTCAGTCTATCAGGTGCTTTAACGCAAGCTATCTTATCAAAAGAGCTAGGCGAACGGATAACAGGTGAAGGTGCTGAAGAGGTATGTTCTCCGTCACTTTGGCTGATGTGCTAATTGGGTAGATCATTACCTCTATTCGGCAATCGTCCACTTCAATCCGACACCTACCCCCTCACCTTCAAGAGGCAGCTACGGCTTCATACCAAAAAGCTCTTCATGCTGTATTCGTGGTGGGTGTCGTCCTCACTGTAGTTGTAGTGCTGGCAGGTCTGGGGATAAGAGAGGTTGATATGGATGTTGCCGAGAAGAAGATTGTTTCAGACGAGGATGATGATGAGTAGGCTTTCAGGTCACGAGTGCTGTATCAATTAGGTGCGGAATAGATGGTGGAGAGGGGGTGGTGAGGGTCAGGAGTAGGAACAAGGTTCAAAAGCTTCAATCGATCATATGCATTGCTGTTTCTTACTACCTTTCATGTCATCCCAAAATTCTTCTCGCTTCGCATGAGTCATTGATGACCTACTGGCCATCTGCGTGCTTTCCGGAAGGTGCGACTCGAAGCTACTGGTCAGCTCGGATTGGAATGTATGAGAGGGGCTTACACCATCAACGTAGACTATGAATATGAATCATGGTGGCAGCGAAACAGGTCAAGTGACAAGTATTGAAAGAAGGAAATGGGAGAGAGAGGGAGGCATGGTCAGCTAAGTCCTCAACTAAATATCTGATTACTCACAGTGTCTAGCGACGGCTGAAGAGTCAGTATCGATCAATACTGCTTAAAGGAGGACTTACCGAAACTAGCACCGACACAGGCAGCCCCAACGACAAAGGCCATAGGGTACAACTCAACAGGGATATCTACCAATCAGCGCTCTTCCCCCACTGCAGGCAGATGACCAACCTCGTAGTCCAAATCGGAAGATCTACTGATCAGCTATATCCTCAACGAGAGTCGGGGAAACTCACAAGCTTGGATTTCCCACCTCGGGATTCTTGGGTGTTGAACCTCTTTCCTACGTTCAAGACGTTTCCACGCGATAGGGAGAGTGGGGTAGATGATCGAACGAAGGCTGACTGAGCATTTGCTGGTCGAGCGACTGTTCGGGAAGCTGATCTGATTGCTGATGAGAACATGTTTGGTTGTATGAGTATTATATACTTGGTGTGTAAGATGATGTATGGTATATGAGTTATAGTATGTAATGGCCAGGCTATCTATGGCTAGCTTACTCTCACCCGATCCCGGTTACTACATCTGGATCGACGTCATACTCCATTTAACCCCGCGGGGAGGATTAGGCACGAGAGAACAGCTTAGGCTAGGCGTATTAGCAAACGCTGCACGACCCTTCCCCATGCTCGTCCTCGATTCTCTCTGGCGCTTTACATACTCAGGCGTAAAAGATGGTGGAGTCCGTTGTCAGTCATTACAATGTCATGCCGCCGCAATACATATTCCAGCGGGCTTCCATAATGGCGGAAAACCTACCTTCATCAATTGTGCTCGATCAGCAAGCACCACTTAGCGTTAGTCCTGAATGTCATGCCAGGTTCATTCTCTGACATTGCAGCTGTATGCCTACCTCAAGCAAGGGAGTATCGGCGACACCCCCGACCCCAGACCTGGTAAGCTGGCTTCTTACAGAAACCTGAGCGACTTCAAGCTGATGTAAGAAGCCGAAGCAGTTCCTGTGGAACTAGCCAAGTGGGAAATGTGGAAGGAGCTGGAAGGTCTCGACAAAGTCTCGGCAGAGAGACTGTATGTGTCCATTCTTCAAGCGGTAAATTGATCATTAGGCAAGTGGCGCGTAGCTCATCCGTAGATCCTTCAAGCGTCTGCTGCCCCGGATACCAAGCAATTGCTGGCGCAGCTAAACGCGTTGTCTAATATCCGCTTGTCCAAGCAACCCTGATCTGCTGGGCGTTCTTTCCATGTTCGTAAAGGTCTGCTGGCTATGCAAAGTCTGCTTCTTCATTGCGAGATTGGCTTCGAAGATTGAGGCACCGTACCTGATCTTCCGATTTGCATGATGTAATTTGGGTCCGCTTGCTATCCGCACCGCACATTGACCATATCCTACGGCATTCCCAATGCAGTCCCGGCGTTAGAGGACTCGACAGCATGCTCAGTCTCGATTATACTGCGACCCTGCTATTATAAAGACCGCGTGGGCATCATGGATCAGTTGACCTTCTCAGTTCTACAGCAGGAAGGTGCGAGCTGATGAGGGTGACAATCATACTACTCGACCAATGTATCCAGTATGTCACTCATATCTGGGCTATGAGCTAGCGACCAGGGTTCATAGACTTTATTTGGAACGCCAAGTGGCACGCCTGGGCATCTTAGCGAGCAACAGGCGACTATCAAACCGATCGACCTGGCACGCCACATTCACAGCGGTTGGTAGCTGGCCAATACGTAGGAAGCCTGTGACATCAGGTCAGTTACAAATGTACTCTACGGAGCAGGCCCAATGGGATGCCCAAGTATGAAGCAGAGAATTGATATCACGCGGACCAAGATTCACTGCTCTCTTCACTTATCTTTGCCCTCAGTCCAGGGGAGCGGTTAGGCATTTCCGGATGGTGAAAATAGGCGTGCAAGCTGCCCCACCGTCATCGGCCAGCTTAAGCGGCACTTGGCTTCCACCCTACTAAACACTTCGATACTATCACATCTACTTAACAGTACATACATACATATACAATGTCTTACGACGCTCAATTCAACAAGGCCGTTGAGATGGTCAAGTCTCTCCCCCCTTCCGGATCAGTCCAGCCATCCCAGGAGCAGAAGCTTGACGTCAGTCCTCCTTCACCGTACCTGGTATGAGCTGACATCTCAGTTCTACGCAAACTTCAAGCAGGCCAACGAGGGTGATGTCAACACTTCCCGACCTGGTATGCTTTTCCCCGACATGCGAGCTCAGAGCTGATAGTAGGTATGATGGACTTTGTCGGTAAAGCCAAGTGGGACGCTTGGAAGAAGGTCGAGGGAACTAGCAAGGATGATGCCAAGAGGGCTTACATCGAGCACTTCAGGATGGTACGTTCACCCCGGACCATATGAATGAGGCTGATGAAGTAGATGCTCACCAAGTCTAATGATGAGTCCGCCAAGAAGCTCTTGGCTGAGCTTGAGGGTGAGTCAGAAGTGGTACTGTCGGATTGCGCTGACACGTTTAGCTGCTGGACCTTCTGCTTAATCTTTGCGCTCCTACAAATCAGGATGCATCAAGTATACTGCTAAACGCCTAGTAACCTCCTTGGCTGTACTGATTAGGATTGATTGCATGCCTGACTGGGTTTCCGCCTGATCTGCCGCTTGATCGTACTGAACAATGATGGCTCATCTGTCAACGTATCCTCTACACAGATTGGCTGAGGCAGTAGAGCAGCGCCACGGTACTCGCTCCCTTAGGTGGACCGGCATAGGTGGTTCTTCGGTCTTAAGTCCAAATCCAGAACTGCTGCGGCCTGCCCATTACAGACACTGGACATCGCGTAGAGCGGATACTTACCTAGCGCAAACAAAACAAAAGCCCAGGGCCCAGTAAACGCCAGATGTTGATCATCTTAGGCAAAAAAGTGTATCGTAAACGCGTGCATGATGTATCAATGACAAGATCTATCTATCCTATAAAACCCAACAACTCTATCCAGCTTAAGCTCGCTCAACTCGCTCGAGATCCTCCTTTAGCTCGGAAGACTCGTAGTGAGGCTTTTCACCGCTGTAGCCAAGACCAGCAGCTGGTGGGAAAGCACCGCCAGCGTTGACCTCGACCTCTCGCTCGATCTCTCGGGAAGCCTTGGTGGCGGTCCATCGTCGTCCGTCCTTGTTCCAGATCCAGATGGCCCATCCAAAGATGTAGACGAAGCATGGGACGACAATGAAGAAGGAGACCTTGACTCGGCCACCCTCGGAGATGGCACCCTGCATAGGAGGGAAGACGGCTCCACCGGCAACACCCATAACAAGAAGACCGGCAGCTCGTCGAGTGTGTCGACCTAGACCGGTGGTACCGAGGACGAAGATGACTGGGTACATGATGGATTCGAAACCCATGACGGCGATCAAGCAGACGACACCACCGATACCAGAGAGGGATCCGATGAGGATGACCATGAGGAGAGCACCAGCGGCACATGCGGCGAGGAGGATAGGAGCAGAAATGACGGAAAGGAGAGC
>Ga0265780_10009556_pt1 | contig 11615 bp, 15 predicted proteins | sample P1T30metagenome_FD_192432 | JGI IMG/M metagenome (GOLD analysis project Ga0265780, IMG submission 192432) | Plant litter microbial communities from East Loma Ridge, Irvine, California - P1 T30 | ecosystem: Environmental > Terrestrial > Plant litter > Unclassified | place: USA: California... | reverse complement strand
CCCGATGCTTTGGACGCACTCTCGATCCACGACCTGATGCAGTGGCGTGCGCGCGCCGCGCGCCGTCACAACCCCGAAGGACAGACCCGTGGATCGTAACCTGCGCATCCGCATGCTGCTCGAGGCCGGCGACCGCGTCACCGGTCCGTTGCGCGCCATTGCCGGTGGATCGAGCAAGGCCGCGCAGGCGCTCAAGCTGACGCGCGACGGCTTGCGCGAGATCGAGCGTGCGCAGGGCGATATTGCGGGCTTCCGCAAATTGAAGACCGGCCTTGGCGATACCGGCACAGCGCTCGGGACGGCGCGGACGCGCATGGCGGGTTTACGGCAGGAGATCTCCGCCACCGACAAGCCGACCGCGGCGCTGACCCGCGCTCTCGCCAAGGCGGAACGCGAGGTGACGACGCTGGAGGCGACCGAGCGCAAACAGGCGCAGTCGCTTCAGGAAATGTCGCTGCGCCTCCACACCGCCGGCATCGATACGAACGACCTGGCGCGTCACCAGCGGCGGCTGCGCACCGAGGCGGTCCAGACCAACCGCACGATCGTCGAGCAGACGGCCGAGGTCGGACGGCTCGCTGATCGCGAGCGGCGCATGGCGGCTGGCCGCGCGCGCTTCTCGCGTATGCAGGGGACGGCCACGGGACTCGCCGCCGGCGGTGCCGCGGCGATCGGCACAGGCGTGGCGATGGCCGCCCCGCTGATCGGCAGCATCAAGGCCGCGCAGGACTTTCAGTCGGTGATGACCGACATCGGGCAAAAGGCTGACCTGTCGCGCGCAGCGTCTGAGCAGCTAGGCCGCAACCTGCTCGTGTCCGCGCGCGCCGCCAACCAGATGCCCGCCGATCTGCAAGCCGGCGTCGATGCGCTCGCCGGGCTCGGCGCGAAGGTGCCCGACGCGGTCGCCATGATGAAGCCGATCGGCCGGGCCGCGACCGCGTACAATGCCGAGATTGCGGACCTGTCCGCCGCCGCGTTCGCCGCCACCGACAATCTCAAGGTACCGGTCGCGCAGACCGGCAAGATCATCGACGTCATGGCCAGCGCCGGCAAGGCCGGCGCGTTCGAAATCAAGGACATGGCGCAGTATTTCCCGGCGCTCACCGCCGCTTATCAGGGGCTCGGCCAGACAGGCGTCGGCGCCGTCGCGGATCTGGCGGCGGGTTTGCAGATTGCGCGCAAGGGGGCAGGGGACGCCGCCAGCGCCGGCAGCAACCTCGCCAACATCCTCCAGAAGATCGCATCGCCCGCCACCAACAAGGCGTTCGAGAAGATGGGCGTCGATCTGCCGGCCGCGCTGAAGAAGGCCTATGCGGAAGGAAAGACGCCGCTCGAAGCCATTGCCGAGCTGACCAACAAGACGCTGAAGGGCGACCTGTCGAAGCTCGGCTATCTGTTCGAAGATGCCCAGGTGCAGCAGGGCCTGCGCCCGCTGATCCAGAACATGGAGGAATTTCGGAAGATCCGCGCCGAGGCGGGCAAGGCCGGGGGCACGACCGACCGCGACTTCGCCGACCGCATGAAGGATTCCGCCGAGCAGTCGAAACAGCTCAAGGTCAACGCGACCACGCTGGCCATCACGCTTGGCGCGCAGCTGCTGCCGACCATCAATGCGATTGTCACGCGCGCCAATGCGTTCGCGACGTGGATCGGCGACGTCGCCAACCGGTACCCCAATGCGACCAAGGCCGTCGCGATCGGCGCCGCGGCGTTCGCCGGGCTGTTCTTCGTGCTGGGGGGCGGTGCGATCGTCATTGCCGGCCTGGTCGCCCCCTTCTCGGCGCTGGCGTTCGCGGCCGGCGCGCTCGGGATCGGCATGCTGCCGGTCATCGGCATCGCGCTCGCGGTCGTCGCCGGCATCGTCGCGATCGGCGCTGCGGCCTATCTGATCTATTCAAATTGGGGCGCGATTGGCGGATGGTTCGCCGGGCTCTGGCAGGGGATCAAGGGGACGTTCGCAGGCGCGGTCGACTGGTTCGCGTCGCTGCCGACCCGCTTTGCGCAGATCGGCCGCGACATGATCTCGGGGCTGATCCGTGGAATCTTCGGCATGTTCGGTTCGCTGAAAAGCACGATCGTCGGCGTCGCGTCATCCGCGGCCGGCTGGTTCAAGGCCAAGCTCGGCATCCATTCGCCCAGTCGCGTCTTTGCCGGCTTCGGTGGCAACATCGTCGACGGGCTGACCAACGGCATCGCCGCGCAGGAAGGCGAGCCGGTCAGGCGCATGGATCGCCTCTCCAGCCGCCTGACGTCCGCGATCGTCACCGGCAGCGCGATTCCCGCGCTGGCGATGGGTGGTGCCGCCGGCGCCGCCTCCGCATCGCCCGGCGCGGCGAGCGCCGCACCCCGCAGCTACACCATCCACATCAACCAGCAGCCGGGCCAGGACGCGCAAGCGCTCGCCCGCGCCGTCGCCGACGAGCTGGACCGCCGCGACCGCGAAACGGCCGCGCGGCGCCGGTCGTCCTTCGCCGACACCCCCGATTACGAGACCGTCTGATGCTGCTCGCGCTTGGCCTGTTTCCCTTCTCGATCCAGACGCTCGCCTTTGACGAGCTGGCGCGCCGCGCGAGCTGGCGCCATGCCACCTCGGCGCGGATCGGCGCGCGCGACGCGACCCAATATACCGGCCCCGGCGAAGAGACGATCACGCTCCCGGGCACCGTTTATGCCGAAATCGCCGACGGCCGCGTGTCGATCGACGAGCTGCGCCGCATGGCGGACAGCGGCGACGCCTGGTCGCTCGTCGACGGCCTCGGCTATGTCTATGGCGCGTTCGTCATCACCGGCATCGACGATCGCGCAAGGGCGTTCTTCCCCGACGGCACGCCGCGCCAGATCGACTTCGCGATCGACCTCCTGCGTGTCGATAGCGACGTCGCATGATCGCCAACATCGCCGCCGTCCGCGTTGTCGTCGACGGCACCGACATCACGCCGCTGCTTGAAGGCCGCGTTGCGCAAGCCAATGACCGCCCGCCGCGCCGCCGCCTTGTCTCGCTCGGCATCACCGAAAAGCGCGGCGAGGAGGCCGACCAGCTCGATCTCGTCATTGACGATACCGACGGCGCCGTCGCCCTCCCGCCGACGGGCGCGAGGATCCACGTCTGGCTCGGCTGGAAGCAGGGCAGCGACGTCACGCCCGGCCTGGTCGACAAGGGATGGTTCATCGTCGACGAGGTCGCACATGGCGGTCCGCCCGACCTGATCACGATCCGCGCGCGCTCGGCGGACTTCACCAGCGACCTGAAGACCAGGCGGGAAAAGAGCTGGCACGGCACGACGCTCGGCGCGATCGTGACCGAGATCGCCGAGCGTCACCAGCTGACGCCGCGCTGCGCCGCCAGCCTCGCCGACATCGCGGTCACGGCAAAGGCGCAGAACCGCGAAAGCGACCTCGCCTTTCTCCGCCGCCTCGGCCGGGAGCGCGGCGCGGTGGCGAAGATCGCGCGCGGCGTGCTGATCTTCTCGCCGATCGCCGCCGGCACGACGCCGTCTGGCAAACCGATCGCGACGGTCACCATCACTCGGCGCGACGGCGATGCCCACCAGTTCAGCCGCCAGAAGCGTGACGACGTGCCGGGGGTGAAGGCGACGTGGCACGACCGGAAGTCCGGCAAGCGCGAGCATTTCGTGGCCGGGAAGGCGGAAGGGGCGAGGACGTTATCGCGCGTTTATGCCAACGCGGCGGAAGCGCAGGCCGCTGCCAACGCGGCGAATGGTCGCGCGGGGCGGGAGCCGGTTTCGCTTCGCCTTACGCTCGCGTTGGGGCGGCCCGACATTCATGTTGAGACGAGGGCGAACGTCAGCGGCTACAAAGCCCCGATCAATGGTGCCGCTTGGCTGGTAACGGAGGTCACACACTTGTTTGGTGATCGGGGCTATTTGACGGACCTCAAGCTCGAAGCGGCTTGAAGCCGTCTTTCTGGGAAAGCCGCTGGACCGCATTCGCCCAGTCTCCGTTGCTCACGTCGGCGGTCTGGAAGCCCGAATGCTGATATTCCACAACCGCCCATTCTCGAAAATTCAAACGGCAGTTTAGGGAAGAGCGATTGCGAACATATGACCAGATCGCTGCCATTTAAGTGGCGTTAAAAAGTGACTTATGGTCAAACAGCAAAATCGTGAAAGCGACATCTAAATACCGAGAAATCCCCGCATCTACGACGCACCTCTATTTCACGGCGTCAAGAATAAGATATCCCTTTCAGCTGCTGTGAGAACGTCAGGGAAGGATGATAATCCAGCTTTTTTATCCATGTCGACCGCGTAATATGCTGGATTGTAGAAGTTACGCAAAGTGAACCGCATGAATCTTAACGGGGTCAAAGGGGCGCCTACAGGTATGCGGCACCCTTTGTACTGACCGAGGGTAAGATGAGACTTCGGATGATCGACATCGACATGCTTATCCTCAGATGATGAGTAGTCGAACCTAAACGGAAACTTTATAGAGAACTCTCCTACTATGTCCCCGTAGGACAGGTCATGGTCGTAATACTCAGGGGCGGTGTCATACATTTCAAGCATAGGGGAAGGAAAAAAGGCAAGGCGATGCGAAGAAAGTTCGTTGTTCTCGAAGGTGTATAAAAACTGAACTAGCGCGCCATCAAGCATTCTAACATGATAAGCTTCAGACTTTCTTAGCGCATCGTAAATCTCGAAGTAGGGCTTATCCTTAAGACTGACTGACAAATTCGGTGCGTCTGGTATCGAAATCTGCGTCTGTGAACCCACCGTTTTAACGGAAGGAAATCGCTGATGGTCCGATAGCCCCTCCTTCACGAGAACGCTGATGATCTCGTTGATTTGTTGGCAGGTGTTGCCGGGACTCACTGTCCGAATATCTGTCTGAGTCGCCGACGCAACGCTTCCGGCAAATCTTCGACGCGAACGTCACCGCTTTCCAGGGCCTCGATCGCGCTCGTGAGGTCGCCTACTTTCGCGTCGAGCCGTTTCCTTTCGGTTCGCGTAAGATCGCGGTTAACGATGCGAAGTGCTTTTTTCGTTTCCTCGTCGGGATAAACAAAGTCTAGTCGATACTGTTGTCGCTGGACGCGCTCAAACTCGGCTTTGAGCGCCTGCATGCGAGGCCCAACACCAAGCACCCGTACCCATGCTTTTGATCGGGTTATTGCGGTAAACAGCCGATTTCTAATTAGCGCACGGGTCGCAGGGATGATTGAGTCAAAGCAGTCGTCAGCGTTGATGATGTATACCATGCCGGCCTCATTGCCCTTGGCACGAAATATGCCTGTAAAGGTAACAACATCTTTTTCAAAAAATATATCTGGTGAGGTTGAAACGCCTGCTAGCGAAGAGTTGATACCTGCCCTCAGAAGCATGTTCCGGGTGGCTCCTACGGCCTTTCGTGTAGTCAAGGGGTCAGGATTGATAACAACAATATCATCTGGAAGAAGCTCTTCGCTTTTCACGTTGTGAATAACCGATCGGGCTAACCATTCATCCTGCTCATCCCTCGAAGCAAAGGCATGAAACTGGATAAGGTCGTCAACAGCCGAATGGCTTTCTAAAAATATCGGACTGGTCTCGGGTGTGCGCTCAAGGGAGACAAATTGACCGTCTTCGAGGCGGCCATCCCGAACCCGGTACCCAACATCCTCCCATAGCTCGTTTTGTTCGAATATTTGAATGAGACCGTCTGGCTGACGATAAATACCAAAGCCTAGCGCGTGTGCGGTAGCGAGCACCGGGCGCGAGTTCCTATAGCATTTTTCCAGAATGATGTCCTGCCGGGGCTCTCCTAGTGCGGGCGGTGAAAACTCGACGATCGGATTGCCATTTGCATCGTTTCCGAAAAGCTCCTCCGGCCCAGGTAGGGAAGCGTTAGTGAGACTTTGAAGTTCGTCATAGGCATAGATTAGCCGGTTAGGGGGCTTCAAAAGGGAGTAACACATTCTGAGGAATGAGCTGGGTAGATCCTGAGCCTCGTCTACCAGAATTGCGTCATATGTGCCCTCTGCATCAGACGCGTGGGTCAACGCTTCTTCAGTAGCTCCACTAAACTCTCTCTTCTCGCCAAACGCGTCTTGCGCCGAACGAAAGTCACGATACGGCAATGAATGACTTTTGGTGAAATTGTAGTAGATGCCCTGAGAGCTAGGCGACCCCCAAGAATGAAGAATCTGTATTTTTGACCAGTCTGGTTCTTCGCTTGTTTGCTCGTAAACAAATGACGTAACCAACCTCTCAAATTGCCCTTTAAGAGATCTTGTATTAAACGTGATAGCGATCAGCCAGTCAGGATTCTGCGCATGAAGGTAGGCAACCTTCAACGCAAGAACTATGGTCTTTCCGGAGCCAGCAAGACCCCGAATGCGTTGGACACCCGCAACGGTCTCTACAACGGCCGCGTTTTGATTGGCATCTAGAGTAGCAATCGACTCGTTCAGAGCGTGTAGCTTTGCTCCACGCGAATTTACATTATTGATCGCGCGTTTACGGCGGCCCTTTCGAATCGTTGTAAGTGCCTGAATCGCTGACGCTAAGGCCGCATAACTGCGATTATCGTTCCACGCGATTTGGCCAATCACTGTTGCAAGCGTGCCTGTATCTGCAACCGGCGCATCTGGTAGGCCAGCAGTCCCAGGAAGAGCTGGAGCAAATGTAACCGTATTGATTGGTGCAGCTAGCACCCTACGTTCAACCAAGGAGGGATATTGCATCAGCTTCGACTGAAGCTTTGCAAAAAGATCGTCTTGACGATCACGGAAGTCGCCGAGGTCCCGACCTTCAACAAGGTCGAACGCAACGGCCCCCTTCTCCGGGCTTAGTAGCAAAGCATCGAATGGAAAGGCACCTTCGGGAGTGCCAATGACAGGATACCCGATGTAAAGGGTTCCGTGAAGATTGGGCACTAGCGTCAGTGTCTCGGCCAGTTGCCTTGCCGAGGCTGGCTTGTTCGTGCTGCCCCATACCGTGTCGATCATGGCTCCCGTTTTGCATGCCAGCCGCGCTTCGACAACCTCCTAGGTCTGGAACGTCGATGACTGATCGGGCAACGTGCTGGTGTCGGATCGCGTCGCGTCGCGTTTGCGACACCGAGACTATAGCTAACGCCGAACAGGCGATGTTGAGCAGCAGCTAGTTTTGGCAGACACCCCCCTATTTTTGTAGGAGATGGTGTCGTACGGATCGGAACATAATAAGAACGATATGAGTCGGCGTTATGGTGTCAGTGTTCCAGTCTCAGCCCTGTTGCGAGCGCGGATGCGCTCGGTGTGAAACCGCCTGCGCTATGCTCGCTGTCGTGCGGGACGATCGTCATGACCGTCTTCAGATCCGACTGGAGGCGTTTCGCCGGCGGCCGGAGGCTCGAACACGAGCGGCCCTTGAAGAAGCCCGAGCCCTCTGGGAAGCAGCAGTGCGAGCTCATGCGCGAGAGCTTCCTGCGACAGCCCCTCCGACGCCTTTAGAACGCCCAGAAACATACGCTCCAGTGCACGCACATCCGGCAGCAGTACCTGCATGGTTGCGATCTGCACGGTCGGCTTAGCCGGCGGAGGTAACGCTCCTTCGCTCGGGTCGTCGATCTCGCCGGTCAAGTATTCCGCGGTTGTTCCGAGGGCTCTGGCGATTTTGTGGATATAAGAGGACCCTAGGCTGATCCCCGCCTCGAGCTTGCCTATGGTCGGCTGGGTGACGCCGACCATCTTGGCGAGCTTCGCTTGCGACAGCCCTAAGGCACGGCGCCTCTCAGTTATTCGCTCGCTCGTATGCATACCTAGTAAATATTCCAACAGGAATTGCGGGGTAGCAACGAATACGCATTGACTGCGCTATTCTTATAAGAATATGCAGCGGTATGGAATTGACCATGACACCGCAGCAAGCGTTCAGCGAAGCGCTCCACCGCGCCGGTTCGCAGGCTGCGCTGGCGTCGATCGTCGGCAAGCGTCAACCGGCCATCTCCAAGCGCCTGAACGGCTCCTGCCGCGCCGAAGCTGACGAAGTTCTCGTCATCGAACGCAAGCTTGGCGTGTCGCGTCATCTCCTTCGTCCCGACATTTTCGGGGAGATAATCGGGGAGGCTGCCGCCGTCGATTGTAATCGATCCGCGCTTTTCCAGGGGGAGGCGTCGCTGTGACCAAGCCTCGCATCCCCGACACCTTTCCCGACGCGATGATCAAGGTTCTCGCGCAGATCAAAGGGGAAGGCGCCGCTGCCGCAGTCGGCAAAGCCGTAAGCACCGTTTACGCGTGGGCCAACCCGAACAGCGACACGTTGCCGTCGCTTCTCGAAGCCCTTGCGCTCGACACCGCGCACCGGCTTGCTGGCGGCGAGGGTGCGCCGTTCCGTGACGCCTTCAGCCATCAGCTCGGGATCAAGGTCAAGCAGGAGGATGCCTGCCGACGCCAGCTGGTCGCGGACTCGATCGACTTCGTCCGCGAGGCAGGTGAACTGACTTCCGCCCTTTTCAGCGTCTCCCAACCCGGCGCCTCCCCGCTCGATCATCATCGTGCGCTGGTCGAGGCGCAGCAGGTTGACGGCGTTCTGCGTCGCATTCGGCGGCGCCTGCCCAATTTCCTTCGTCCCGCCATGTCGACGGGGCCGCGGAATGCCGGGGGGACCCATCAGTGACGAAGAAGAGAAACTACACGCCCCGCGTTCCCGCGACGGTGTGCCCGCACTGCCTGACGCGATCGATCGCCTATGACTCGGTCGAGATCGACCGGCTGACGCGCGAGATCCGCTATGTTTGCCAGAACCCCGATTGCGGCCACACCTTCGTGGCGCAGCTTGGCATCTTCCGCACGGTCCGGCCGAGCATGATCCCGAACCCGGCGATCCGCCTGCCGCACGGCCAGTGGCGCTCGAAGCCCGCGAACGACGACAACCGCGTGCCGGCCAATGACGACGACCAGCCCGACGCGGCGGAGGTATCGCCAGCCCCCGGCTGATCCCCTGATCTGACCCCCGCGGCCGATCCGCCGCGAGCCTCCTGAACCATCCCCCCGTCACTCCGGAAGATCCCGCTTCCGGCGCCGTCACCCCTTTGTCTGGAAGGATTGCCCCATGATCCATGTCGCGATGCCCATCGAACGACGCCGCCCGGCGCCCTCGGTTCTCCTGCCGCTCACGCCTGCGCGCTATTTGCGCCTGCGTCGTGTTGCCGCCGGCCTGTCGGTCGATGCGGTCGCGCGCAGCATCAGCGCGAACAACCAGGCCGAGGCACGGGCGCTCGTCATGCTGCTCGAAACCGAGGGATCGACGGCGCGCTATCGCGAGACCGTCGAGGCGTTCGCCGATGCCTTCCCGATCGATATCGACGTATATTTTCAGCTGCGCGACACGCCGGCCGAGGATCATCCCCGGATCTGCCGCGGCTGCGGGTGCAGCGAAAGCGATCCGTGCGTCGCGGGCGACGGCTCGCACACGTGCGGCTGGCGCGGGCCGGCGACGTGCTCGCGCTGTGTCTCGGATCCTGCAGCGGCGGTGCTCCAGTGATCGCCGCCGCTGCAACCAGCCGCTCGCGCATCGAGCGCCGCATGCGTCACCGCCGCGTTGCGAAGGTCGTCGTGGCGATCGCGCTCGCCGTGATCTGGGTCCCGGTCGCGATCATCATGCTTGCCGCCGGCATGGCGGATCGGCGCGGTTGATGGCCCAGCACATCCTTCACGGCTTCGGCATCGGCTTGCTCATGGGCGGTGGCACTGCAGCGCTCGGCGTCATCGTCGGGTCGGTCGCACCGCAATGGCAGCGCATCTGCCGCCTCGCCCTCGGCAACGTCGAGCCGGTCATTAACCCGGCTGTCGAGGAGGCTATCCGATGAACGGCGTCGAACGGCAGCGCTTGCCCATAGGCTATCGGGCCCTCGCGGTCGGCGCGGCGTCGCTGCTCGGCTGGATGCCCATCGTCGCATGGTGGGCCTTGTGACGCCGCAGCAGTCGCCGTCTGCCGCGGGCCACTTGCTTTGCGACGGCCTAGCTGGCGCCGTCCGCCGCACCTCTTCGGACGTGTTCGCCGGTCTTGGCGAAACGCTTTCTACAAGAACGCCCACTGGCGCGTCCTCTGGCCTCCAAAGCATCTGCAGGAATTCCATGGTGATCAGCACCGCTCCCCCCGAAGCACGCGAAGTCCAGTCGTCCACGGTTCTGCAGAACCGTTCCCCAAAGCGGGAACAGCGCGGCCTCCCGATCGAGATATCGCGAATGATGGGGCTCCAAACCGCGTACGAAATCCTTGGCGGCAAGAAGGCGCTGGCGGATGCGCTAGGGGTCTGCGTTCGAAGCCTGAACCACAAGCTTAATGCCGATCGCGGCGTGTCGAACCTCGACCTGTTCGTTACCGCCAGGACGCTTGAAACGCGCGCCGCGAAGATGATGCAGCATGCTGCAAAGCTGCGCGCGGTGCTCGCCGAAACCCCGCTCGAATCGGCGCAGCGATGAGCGCGCGCGCCCTCGTTCGCCAGGCCGACCTTGCGCGCGTGTTCCGAGCGGCTGCGAAAGTCGGCATTCCCGTGCGCGTCGAGATCGAACCAGGCCGGATCATCGTAACGACCGGGGCAGGGGTCGTGCCCGCCAGCGCGAACAGCCTGGACGAGATGTTCGCGTGAAGAGGCGTTGGCTGCCCAAGCACGTCAGCACGTTCCGCGACCGGCATGGCAAGGCCCATTACCGGTATCGCCGGACGGGCTTCGTCACCTATTATTTCAAGAACGAGCCGGGGACTGACGCATTCCTGGCCGAGCTGCGTGCGTGCAACGAAGGCGTCAGCGCGCCTGCGATCGAGGCCGGCGCCAATCGCGCCGCGGTCGGCACGTTCGACGACCTGCTGTCCCGTTATTACCGCTCGCCCGACTTTCTCGATCCGGGTGAGCGCACACGCGTCGTCTATCGCGGAACGCTCGAGCGCTGGCGCTCGCGGACACGCAAGGGGCGGCGGTACGGCGAGATCATGGTGCGCGAGCTGCAGCCGCGGCACGTCGAGGCGATGCTCGCCGAGCTGCTGCCGCACCGGACGTCGGCGAACATGCTTCGCAAGCGGCTCTCCGCCCTGATGAAGTTCGCCATGCGCATCGGCATGGCCAGCTCAAACCCGGTCATCGTTACGCGGCCCTTCAAGATCAGCGGGGGCGGGTTCCACAGCTGGAGCGAAGAAGAGATCGCCGCGTACGAACGGCGCCACGCGATTGGCACGGTCGCCCGGCTGGCGTTCGATCTGATGATCTGGACCGGCCAGCGCGGCGGTGATGCCCGCAAGATGGGTCCCGCCAGTGTCCGCGACACCCGGCTCGAACTGACGCAGGAAAAGACGAAGGTCTTCGTGTCGCTGCCGATCATGCCCGGCCTGGCGGAGTCGATCCTCGCGACACCGACGGTCGGCGCCTTCTTCGTCGTTACCGAGTTCGGCAAGCAGTTCTCGGTGAAGGGCTTCGGCAACAAGTTTCGCCAGTGGTGCGACGAGGCCGGCCTGCCGAATTGCTCGGCACACGGCCTGCGCAAGGCCGCCGCGCGGCGCTTCGCCGAAGCCGGCTGCTCGAATCAGGAGATCAAAGCATGGACCGGTCACACGACCGACAGCGAGGTCGCGCGGTACACAGCCGCCGCCGATCAGCGCACGCTTTCAGACACCGCCGCGGACAAGCTTTTGGCT
>Ga0265780_10009553_pt1 | contig 11617 bp, 12 predicted proteins | sample P1T30metagenome_FD_192432 | JGI IMG/M metagenome (GOLD analysis project Ga0265780, IMG submission 192432) | Plant litter microbial communities from East Loma Ridge, Irvine, California - P1 T30 | ecosystem: Environmental > Terrestrial > Plant litter > Unclassified | place: USA: California... | reverse complement strand
CGAAGCTGCAAGCTGACATCGACATCGGCCAGATCCTCCAGACCGGCCGGACCATTGCGCTGCCGGCGGCAACGACGCCAGTAGGATGGCTCGCTACCCCGAAAGGCATGCCGAGCGCAGCCTTATTGCCGCGTGCGGAAGTCATCGAAAACGACGCCTCGGCGCCAGCACAAGGTACAGCAGGGCAGGGTAGTGGTGGATCGCTCGAACCGAGCAACCAGCTCGAGCAGCTGATCGAAACCATGGAGCTTGATGAAGAGGTGGCGATTCAGTATTTCGACAGCAAGATTGGCGCTGGCTGGGAGAATGACCCGGCAGCTACCGCAAAGGCAGTCCAGATGCTCAAGGACATGTCCAAGGTCGGCAATGTCTGCGTCGGGAAGCTGATGTCCATCGTCGTCAAAGTGGCAGCGATGGAAGTCGATATGGCTACCTTCAACCGCTACGTCTTCGCCAAGTACGGCAAGGGCTACACGTCCAAGCCAGACATCCTGGCGAAGATCGAGCTCGAGGTCGACGGCCTGGCAGCCCGCTCGCGCGACGACGTCATGTCCGTCATCGCTGATGCCCTCGCACCAGTCTAATTCAACAATCACTGCGGCCTGAAAGACCGCAACGCCACGCATCCACAGAAACCGCCTGCAAGGGGTCTCTGTGGATTGCGACTGGCTTTCCCATGCGCCGCATCGGACAGCCTCACCGGAACGACTTTGACAGCCGCCAAGCGGCAACTTACGGAGTCCCTACATGTACACGCAATCATCAACCCGACAACAATCCAAGCAAGCACCTATCGTATTCATGCGCCGTGACGATCCTGAACCGTCGGCCATCTTCGTCGCAGGTGAGTGCATCTGCAAGGCCTGCAAGTCTCCGGACCTGAGCTACTACGCGTATCTTAACGACGCAAAATGCGGCTCCTGCCGCCAGTATCAGAACGAGCCTCTGCTCGCATCATAACGACAACAAAAATCGAAGCTGAGGGGACGCCCCTCAGCGAAAGATTGCACGAGGCCAAGATTTGCGCTACTCTACGCAGGTCGCTATGCGGCAACTGCCCCATCAAAAGCGTCCCGCGCTCATCAAAGTAACTTTCAAGTGTTCGGCACTCGAAAGTTCCACACCGCTCCCGAATTTCTAACGCCGGTTTTCGGCATAATTCGGAGAATTCCCAATGCAAGTTATTGGCCTGCAAGCTGGCGCACCGGCGCCGTCGGCAGTTATCGTCGACGCATCCCTCGCCACCATCAACACCGAAACCGCAGCACAAACCACCGCAGCACCTGTAGCAAAAACCGCAGCCAATCCCCAGCCCCTGATTCAGGTCGTCTCGTCCGAGCCGGTCGAAGTCGCGGCAAAGGACGCCAGTGCACTGAAGCGCACGCCTGGCATCGTCAAGCTCAAGTTCATCGAGCCTGGCAATAACCCACGTAGCTTCTTCGACCCGAAAGAGATGCAGGACCTGACCGAATCCGTGCGTGTGCACGGTATCGCGCAGTCCGTCCTCATCCGCCCGATCGGAGATGGCAAGTACCAGGTTATCGCCGGCGAACGCCGCTATCGCGCAGCTACGGCTGCGCATGGCGACGAGTACGACATGCCAGTGCTGATCGTCGAGTGCACCGAAGAAGAAGCGGCCGTCCTCGCCAACATCGAGAACACCATCCGAGCAGACATGTCGCCGACCGAAGAAGGTAAATCGGCGGCACAGATCCTCGGCCAGGTGAAAGGCGACCGTGATGAAGCGGCCCGCCTGCTCAGCTGGTCCCGCGCAAAGCTGGACTCGCGCGTGGCGCTGATGAATTGCTCCGAACTGGTCCAACAGACCCTGAACGAGCGAAACATCAAGCTTGGCCATGCCGAGCTGTTCGCAGCTCTCGCCAAGGAAAGCCAGGACAAGCTGCTACCGGCCGTCCTCGAGCGTGGTTTGACGGTCAACGACCTCAAGTCGCTCATCGAGAAGGCCGCCGCCCAGTTGTCCGCAGCGATCTTCGACAAAAGTGATTGCGCTGGCTGCCAGCACAACTCCAGCGTCCAGGGCACGATGTTCGAGGCCTGCATCACGGACGGGAGCTGCACCAACAGGGCCTGCTACACCGCCAAAACCGAATCCGCACTGGAAGGGATGAAGGAAGCGCTCAAGGACGAATACCCGGTTATCCGGATCGTTCGTGCAGGCGACAACTTCGCCCAGGTGCGGATCAGGGCTGAAGGTGCAGGTGGCGTGGGCGAAGCGCAAGCTGAAGCCTGCCGCGGTTGCAACAACTTCGGCGCCGCCATCAGCGCGATCCCGGAGCACCTGGGCAAAGCGTTCAAGGATCAGTGTTTCGATCCGGTGTGCAACCAGAAAAAGGTCGCGGATAACATCCGTACGCAGAACGAGGCGAAGGCAGCGCTTGCGAAAGCGAACGCCGGCACCGCCGAATCGAAGGACGCACCGAAAGGCGCTACTGACGACAAGGCAAAGGCCAAGGCCGCTCCGGCGCAAGCCACCTCGGTAAGCGAAGGCGACAAGGTGAAGGAATACCGTGTCAAGGTCTGGCGAAAGGCGATGAAGAAGGAGGTCACCAAAGAGTATCAGCTCTCGGTGCAGTTCCTGATCGCCCTGGCTGTGACCGGGAACATCCGCCACGTGAACCAGACCGGCATGACGCAAGTCTTGGAACGCCTGACGGGTGAGAAGAAGGCACTGGACCTGTCGGCGGTAGCTGACCAGGTGCAGAAGCTGGAATCTGACAACCTCGACAAGGCAACCAAAATGCTGGCTGTCATGGCGATGGACGACATTCCTGAATCGGAACTGGTCCGCCTTGCAAAGCACATCAAGCTCGACCTGACGCAGCACTGGAAGATGGACGCCGAGTTCCTGAACCTGTTCACCAAGAGCGCCATCCAGCTGATCGCAAAATCGGTTGGCCTGGACAAGGCGATCGGTGACGGCTTCACGAAGCTGTTCAACGAGAAGAAGGAACCCCTCATCACGGCCCTGCTGGCGGTGGAGGGCTTCGACTACTCCGCGACTATTCCTCCGGTCCTCATGTACAAGTAATAGCAATACGAAAAGCGCCGACTCCGGCGCTTTTTTTTCAAACAAATTCTAGGAAAAAATCATGTTCACAGCACTCGCCGGCATCATCGGGGAAAACGAAGAAATCACCGTAAAAATCACGGGCGCAGGTAAAGACGGCCGTATGAAGGTTGTCGTCATGCCGAAAGCAGAGAAGGGGTCGAATCTGGCCCTCGCTCAGCCGCTCGCACTGGCTGCCACGCCGCAGGAACTCGACTCGGGTTTCGTCGGCACGCTCATGGAATTCGGTGCCTCGCGCACTGGATTGAAAGAGCAGGTCGCTGTCACCGCCACCATCCTTTCGGCTGCCCAGCAGTCCGAGGCCGGTAAGGCCACGAAAGCGCTCCAGTCCAAAGGATCGAAGCCGGAACCGAAGTCAGAAGCAGCCGGAAACGTCGGCGACGAAGACGACGACGACCTCGGCAACGACGGAGGCGAGGGTACGGGCAACGACATCCTCGACGAGGGTGCGCCTGCTACTACCACCGCACCCGCTACGCCGCCCGCACCGCCGAAGCCACTGGCGACAGCGAAAGCGAACGACAACGACGACCTTCTGGCAATGATGTAAGGAGTACCGACATGGCTATCGAAACCAAAGTAATCACCCGCAAGTTTTCCTTCAACGGCGCAGACCTCCCAGATCCGGGTCCGGCCTTCACGCCCGAAGAAGTGAAAGACATTTACAGCAACCAGTATCCGGACTTGAGCACCGCGATCGTCAACGAGCCCTCCATTAAGGACGACGTGATGACGTACACGTTCAAGCGCAACGTCGGTACGAAAGGCTAAGGCATGGACAGGGCTCGCCTCGACGCGATCCTGTCCGGCCAGCGCACACTTGCCGACGGTCGCAACGCTGAGAAGTCGGTAATCGTCGCGGATCGCGAAATGGTTGCCTGCACATCGGCTATCAGCACCCTCTGCAAAAAACGCACTGGCGCCCGGCCGCTACAGCTGCAATCGTCACAACTACCGGCTATTTTTTAACCGGCCCGCCCCCCCTTCACACAGGGGGCTTTCTTCTGCTCCAAGCATAAGAAAGCCCTTACGGCTTGCTCCTTTTCTTACCGCTTCGCGGAAACGTACAAGGAGTAGCACATGCAACTCAACAATACGGAATTGCGCCTTCTCGAAAGTGCCATTCCAACACAATTCCTACCAACCTTCTTCCAACTGCCGGCGCTTCATGAGTCGGTCCCCCGCACCACCCGCGTGGTGCAATACAAAACTGACTTTTTTGCACTGGGACGCAATCTCCTGGATGCAGGAGTTATCGACCCTGCTGACATTCCTGACGACGTCGTCGGCCCTCAACAAGTAGTGGCGAAAGGACTGAACGCGTGGGTAATGCGTCGGATCGGAAAGCTTCAGTACATGCGTTTCGATATCGAGTTACTCGACGCGGAATCTGCAAACATTGAGGTGGAGCACCCAGATTACAACGGACAAGTCTTCAACGGCCCAAGTCTCGCGTTTCGTGGCAATACGGCGGATCTTCGATATGTCGAAGACGTCGCTCGCAAGATCGAAAAATCAGTGCCCGGTCTGTTCTTTGCCGCCTTTTCCGAACTAGTGGCAGCAAGCTACCGGACGGTGGAAGTGCAGCACCCCGAGCGCATCCTTGAAGGCGAGACTTCGTACTCCCTATGGGGTAATGACATCCACTCCGTCAAGGACGATGAGGCCCGACAGGAACTCATTGATCGCTTCGGCGAAGAGGACGAGGAGCATCTCGATCGCTACATGCCCGAAGCAATCTTGGAAGCATACGGGAATGGGTTCTGCTTCAGCATGACCACGAAAGCCCGCCCCGCGGTCAGTAAAAAGAAACGCCCGCGTTTCCCTAACTGGAAGCTGAGAAAGCTCTCGCGTACTGGGAACAGGAACGTAGCTGCCATTGCAAAAGGCCTGCTGGGACTGCGTCGCGCGGCACACCGCGTCAAGCAGCTCGATGCTCGTCTTCATGGCATCGAGGGCCTGCGCTGCTACTGGGTCGCATGCATCCTGCTCTTCAACAACGATGACCGCTGCTCGCAGTACATGGATCAGGAAGGCCAGTACCTGTGGGAAAACGGGGATGGCACAGAGCTTCACACCCTGGAGCAGCTGCCTGAATCGGCCAGCGACCTCGCAACTTACTTCAACAAACTCGACGCCCTCCTTGACCTGGTTGCCCAGATGGACGCGTTGATCCCCTCAATTTCGTATTCAGCACACGCGGAGTAAAAAAATGTCCCACTCGATGAACAACTTCGGCATGCAAACCGGAGAAAGCCCAGCCGTCCTCTCGCAGGCGATCATGGTCTATGCACGACAAAACCCTAACGGCACTGCCGGGACGGAGCATGTATACGCGACGCTGAACAAGGTCGAAAACTTCGGCACGGAAGCACGCCCGAATTTCCAGATCACGTCCGGGCAACCGCTCACGCGTGAGGCAATCGTGGACATGTTCGGTACCCTGGCAAAGGAGCTGACGCTGAACGTCGACTTCCTGCCGGAAAACGTCCTGAGCATCTCCGCTGACCATATGGTTTGGTGGACACCACCATGTGAGCGCAACGTGTTCTTCAACAATCGCGAGCTTGGCAAACGCGGTGGCAAAGTACCCCATCCGGGTCTTGTGTTCGCAGTCGTGAAGGACAGCTGGTATGTGTTCTCCATAACGGGGACGGAGCGTCCGAAACTGGACACGCCGCTTTGCCACGCGCCGTACTTCAACGTCTACGACGATGGCCTGATCTGTGCAGGGTCGGCAGCAAAACCGAAAGGGATTGTTGCTAGTGCCATTCCACAGTGGGACGCGGCCTTCTTCGACAGCGAGTTCACGCACGTCAACGGCGGCAAGATGAAAGCCGGCCACCCGAGGGGCGAGTACGCGATGTGGAAGGAGCTGCTCGATGGCGTCTACCCGAAATTCCCCGTCGAGTATCTGGTACCGCAGGGGACGACGGTCGAAGGCCTGATGAAGGCGGTCCGCATCCGCATGGGGAAACACTGATGGACAAGCGCGACATTGCTCTGCAGTTGTCCTGCCCGGTCGCCAGCGCCCCTAAGTTTTCGGACCTGGCGCCACTCGATCGCAACGGCGAACGCATCGTGCTGGCCTCTAACGGGGCCTTCCTCGAAGTGTGCCGGCCGTGGGTGCGCATCATCACTCAGGTCGGCCCCGCCCTTGCAATGACTGTCCCCTTCGGAGAATTGAAGGAGACGGTCGATTACAAGGCTGGAAAGCTGCCCCGCGCACTGCTCGAGGAATTCGTCGAGTGGGCTCAGCGGGAAAGCGAAGTCGAAATCGGCGCGGTCATCACCTGGAACGCAAACACCGGTGAGTACGCTTTGCTCCGCTCGAAAACGAACCACGCTACGTCCGGCTCCCTCGACTACGAGCTTCCCACGCTCGAAGACGGCGTCCACATTGTTGTGGATTGCCATTCGCACAGCCACCACGCGGCGTTCTTCTCACACGTTGACGACAAGGACGACCAGCACGCAGTCAAATTCGCGTTCGTGGTCGGCAACTGCAACACCGACAAGCCAACGATCGCCTCTCGCCTTTGCGTGCGCGGCATCTTCAAAAAACTATCCTGGAAAATTTAAACAATGAAAATTGAACACTCCATCCATGCGCCCTTGCTCCGCGAAACCATTAAGGTTGTCGTCGTTGGCGCTGGCGGTACCGGCTCGGCTCTCTTGCCGCGGCTCATGCAACTGCACTTCGCCATGAAGGAACTCGGGCACCCGGGCGGCCTGCAGGTGACGCTGTACGACGACGACATCGTGTCGAAGGCGAACATCGGCCGGCAGTGCTTCTTCCCGCAGGACGTCGGCCAGTACAAGGCGACGCTCATCATCAACCGGCTCAATCAGTGCTGGGCGACGAGCTGGGAAGCTGTGCCGAAGAAGATCAAGAAGTCCGATAGCATCAACGCGGACATCATGATCGGTTGCGTCGATTCCCGAAAGGGACGCGCCGCAATCATCGGTGCAAGCAGCGGGTACCACTGCTACTACATCGATGCCGGCAACAACGAGAACACTGGCCAGGTCGTAATCGGCGAGCTGTACGAAGGAAACCGCAAAGCGGTTCGCCTTCCTCACGTTGGCGACCTGTTCCCGGACATGGTCAACGCCGAGCTCGATGCGAAGGACGACAAGCCCAGCTGCTCCGTAGCTGAGGCCCTGCAAAAGCAGAGCCTGGTGATCAACAACACGATGGCCAACGAGGTGTTCAATCTGCTGTGGATGCTCATCCGCAACGGCAAGCTGAACTACTCGGGCAAATTCGTGAATCTGGAGTCCGGCCACGCCCGGCCCATCGCTCTCGACACGGAAGTGTGGGCGCGCATGGGCTACAACGCGCCGATCCCCAAGGAAAAAAAGAAGGCGGCCGCTGAACCAGTCGCCGCGTAAGGCAGCGCCACTCCCTTCGGGGGTGGCGCATGTCTCTCCCATCCCTCATATCCCTGCGCCCGCGCAGCGGTATGCTCCCCGACAGCACTCCGAATTTATTAGCCGGCCACCGGCATCGAATAGGAGTCGCAAATGCGTGATTGCAACGGCAGTATCGAAGAAATTGAAAGTGCGCCGGTTGAGCGCACGTCGTTAATAAACCTGCCGGACCTTGGCAGCTACGACAAAATCCTCTGCGCGGTCAGCGGCGGGAAGGACGGAATCGCATCTTTGCTGCTCCTGCTCGAGGCGGGAATTCCAAAGGATCGTTTCGAGATCCATCACCACCTGGTCGACGGCCAAGGCCCGAACTTCATGGACTGGCCTGTCAGTTCAAGCTACGTCCGGAAATTGGGCGAAGCGTTGGGCATCCCGGTTATCGAAAGCTGGCGTGAAGGGGGATTCCTCCGCGAGATGCTGCGCGATGGCGATCGTACCGCTCCCGTCTCCTTCCAAACCCTCGAAGGTGAGGTGGTTACGGTGGGCGGGACGCGCGGCAAGCCTGGGCGACGTCGTATGTTCCCGCAAGTGACAGCTGACCTGCAGCAGCGCTATTGCTCGTCGGCAGTGAAGATCGACGTATTTTCACGAATCCTGACGAACGACCTTCGCTTCAGGGGCCAACGTGTTCTTGTTGTCACAGGCGAAAGAGCAGAAGAGTCGACAAATCGCGCGAACTATGCGGTGTTTGAGCCGCACAGGGATGACCTGCGCAACGGACTCCGCTACACACGCTATATCGACCACCACCGACCTGTTCACGGCTTATCGGAACTGGAAGTATGGGACGTCTTGAAAAGACACAGGATAAATCCTCACCCGGCTTATAAATTGGGATGGAATCGGATGTCTTGCCGGAACTGCATTTTTTCCGGACCTAATGAGTGGGCAACGGTAAGGCTGTACATGCCCAAGGCATTCGAGCCAATTGCCCAATACGAAAGCGAGTTTGGCGTGACAATTAAGCAGGGCGAAAGCGTCAACGATCAAGCAGATCGCGGGGTTCCCCACATCTGCCAGCTCGAAACGCTGCTGCTTGCCGAGAGCGATGACTATTACGCCGACATCATCGTTCCGGAGGGGACCTGGGCCTACCCCGCCGGTGCATTTAAGAAAGGCAACGGCCCTTGCTAAACACACGAGTTCACCCGCAAGGGTGGACTCGTTGTGCTTGCTACTACGCAACGACGCAGCTACAATCCAGATGTCGCTCTGCCGGCAATGTCCCTTGGCTTACACGCCACTCCCGCTAGTTCAGCGCGGCCCCGCCGCCGCCTCGCAAGTTCTCCACCCTCCAAAGTAACTTTCTCATCCATCTATTGATAGATGAGCAACATCCCAATTTCATCATGTCGGCTTTCCGGCAATGTACACATGCCTTTATGGCATTCAAGAATTCAACGTACGTCATTCCATAGGGGAGTGAAGACGGTGGATAACTCGTTCAACTTTTTCGGAATTAACCGAAGAAAGGGATTTCTAAAGAAGGGACCAAAAATGAACGCACAAAAAAAACCAAACCAAAAACCGAAGGTCGTTCCAATCAGGAAACGCTGGTGGCATAGCCCATTTTTCCGCACGCTGGTGCACGTGGTTTCGACCGCTGCAACGGCTGTGGTAATTGGCCTGGCTGCCTTCGGGCTCGACCTTTTCGCCTTGTGGATGGAGGCTCAGCACGCATCGAAGTTCCTGGTGTCGGGCTTTCATCTCTTTGCGAACGCGCTGTTCGTCGCTGACTGCGTGTGGTTTGTGGGCAACGTCATTCGTGGCATCTACAACGAATGGTTCAAGTAAGCTTGCGTCGGCACCGTGTCAGCACTGAGCGGTGACGTCCTAGTGCCCACCAACAGGAGGCCCGTCTCGAAAGAGGCGGGTCTTTTGTTCTACTACGAACTGGCAATCGCTGCATTGCTTTTCACAGCTGCACCGTAATTGACACCACGACCACAAGGTGCTACATTCCGATCAAGGCATAAAGTGATCGAAGGAGTGAAAAAAATGAAAGAATTCTTACAGTACACAAAAGAACTGCTTGCAGAAGATTTCCGCGCGCAATTCGCGCCGATCCTGGCAATCCGCAACTTTATCGTGCACTACGCTTACGGCAAGCCTGCACAGTAATCAGAAAAATCTCCAGGGCGACGCCCTGGCAGCAGAACCGCAACGGCCCTTTCGCAAGACTGGGCCGTTTGTCTTTTTCAAGTCTCCGGCTTCTCAGGTCACCCTGACAAGCCCTCCGGGCACCTCCATTTCCCCCGCCGCTCCGCGGCATGAACTGGAGTGCATATGCAATCACAACCGACCCTCGCACGCGCTGGCCTTCGCAGCCGTGCCAGCCTCACAACCTCCGCCGAGCTCGACGAGCTGCTCGACCTTGCCGGCTTGACCAACGGCGGCCGCGCCCCGACCCCAGCTCCAACGATTCTGGCAATGCCCGCACCAGAGCCGGCGCCGCTCCCGACCTCCCGCAATGACCTGTTCGAGTGCTATCGAGAGTATCAAAAGAAAATCGCGACCCTCGCGCTCGACCTGCGAACGATCGAGGCGCACCTGTTCGGCAATCACTGGAGCACGGTCATCAACACGCTGGAGACCAAAACCCCGGTGGACATCGCTTACCTGGCGATGGAAAACCTCATCGTGCAGGCCGAAAAGCAGTACGCGCCAGTTGGCGGCACGCTGACGATCGACCGCAACGAAGTTTGGCGGGCCCTTGGCATCGATGAGCGCCGCCACTGGAGGGGAGTAGACAAGGATGCCCCAGTTCCCTTCGACCTCGAAAAACTGCATGCACACCTGGTCGACACCTACGGCGGCGACGCCGGCGAGACAGCCGCGTACAGGCAGCAGGCGGCCGAGCTGATCATGTTCTTCAGGTTCGAGGACAGTGAGGCAATGGCGACCACGAAACGACATGTGGCGTGCACAGTGCGGATCTGGTCCAGTCACAAGGACTACGCGCCGAAGGGCACGCTGGAAGTCAGCTACAACGAGCACACGCGCCTGTCCAAGGCCTTCCAAGCACTCGCCTGCGCGATGGCCTGGGCGAACCTTCCGGACCTGCAAGCGGCGCTTTCACGAGCACCCATTAGCGGCTACTGCTTCACCTTCAAGTCGCGCCATCGTGAGACGTTCCCTGGACTGAGCGTGGTTATGTTCAAGGACAAGTGGACTTTCGAGTTCGACTTCAAGGTGGCTGAGCAGCTGCGCCTGTTCCTCGGGCATTACGGCGCATAGCAAACCCCAAAAAGTAACTTTCCCAACCCTACGACAAGCCCCTATGGGCTTGTCCATCGCCAGCCCGATGGACAAGCCGCACGACCAGCGTCTGCGCTCCCAGTTCTATTGCCGCCACGCGGCACCTACTGGAGGAACACATGCCCCAACAAGCAATCGCAACAAGCACCAGACGCGTCAATCGCGGCTACGACGCCGACGAAATTGATGAGCTTCTTGATCTCGCCACCCCGGCCCGGCCGATGGCGCCCACGACAACCGCTGCAACGCCGATCCTCGTCACCACGCTACCCAGCGCAAACGATGACGCCACCAGCATGCCGAAATCCCGTAACGACATCTTCAAGCGCTACGCCGCCTACGAGGAAGCGATTAGCGCCGCCAGCGCAGCACAGGCGAGCGCGGAGCGCGAAGCCTTCGGGTTCAGCCTCACCAGCCGCCCGCGCACGGACGGCATCGAGGAAATCGTAAAGAACGCCATCAGCATGATGGTCCACGAAGCGCAGAAACAGTTCTCCAATCGCTATACGTCGCTGTCCATCCGGACCAGTGACGTGCTCGCAGCGACTGGCCAGGAGAACTGGCAGCAGGCTCTACAACAAGCTCCGTCGCGCCCGCGCCGCGGTATGCAACCGCCACCAGTTGAAACGCGGCCGGAAGTGCCCGTAGACCTGGACAAAATCTGGGCCTATCTTGAAAGCACGTATGGCGGTGAAGCTGGGCAGATCGCTCTCTACAAGCAGTTGGCGCCCATGCTGATTCAACGGCTCCACCTCAATGACAAGGACATGCGTCGAACGGCCAGTGCCGTGATCGCATACCAAAACATCAGGAGCACCACGGCCAGCTTTGGCGCAA
>Ga0265780_10009552_pt1 | contig 11617 bp, 14 predicted proteins | sample P1T30metagenome_FD_192432 | JGI IMG/M metagenome (GOLD analysis project Ga0265780, IMG submission 192432) | Plant litter microbial communities from East Loma Ridge, Irvine, California - P1 T30 | ecosystem: Environmental > Terrestrial > Plant litter > Unclassified | place: USA: California... | reverse complement strand
GAAAAATGAATGCTATACTCATGGAACGAATACCCCAGATATTTCTCGCTGACACTACTCTGATACGGTCCCAGCAGGAAGTGTGTCAGTTTGGGCTACAACCTTCCATATCCCCCTGCGTACGTTGACCCTTGGTAGCACGCGAGATGCGATAGCCAGCCTGGAGTATTCCTCCTCCTCTTCTTCCTCATCCGCCATACTCCCGATCCCTGGCACTCTTCAGAATGCTGCCGATTTCTCGTGGCTTCTATGACCGTCAACAATCCGAAAGCTGGTCGTAACAATCCGAAAGCTGGTCGTAAAGAGGTTGTCGGACGCAATGCTGAGCATGATCAGTCTGAGTTATGTGAGATCCTGGACATTCAGACGGAGCATGAGAGATTTGTGAGTGTTGTGCAAGCAAAGTGCATTTGTGTGCGTCCCTGCGCGTTTCCCTTTTTGCGACTGGTATGGAACGACGGCATTGGTGATGGCCGGAGCGCTTCGGCGAGAGACTTTCGTAATCGATGACAGTGCAGGTGAAGGAAGGAGCCTGAGGCATCACTCCGCAGGTAGATCTGCTGCACAGACCTACGAAGCCCCGTAGTACATTGCCATGGCATACATTGTATCATGAGGAGAACTGAGCGACGAGATACTGACTAACCGAAGTCGGACTGAGCGGCGCTCCCAGATCCGTAATGATGAAGTCGATGAGATTCGGCGCCGTAACGTCCACCATTGGATTCCGTCTCTCCATATCTTCCCCCAGTTCCGGTCTTCCTCGGCTATCAGTCTTGAGTTCGTCAGGAACGGGTTTGGAGTGCGACGGGAACGAAAGAGGAGGTTCTGGAATGGTTGAATCGGGATGACGGGGCATTGGAAGATCGGTCTGGGATAACGGGAAATGTCGTAAGAATTTGTATGATTCGGCCAGGGCGTAGAAGGGTTTTTGGAAGGCTTTGGCGACAAGGGCGACTTGGTAGGTGCCCACTGCTGAGACGAGTGCCTGAATGTCAGCTGTGCCAATGATGGCGCGTTGAACACCTACACCACTCTCTACGACTGCCTCAGAACCGACTAGCACGAGATCGACTCGCTCCATGATATATCCAACAGCACTATCGAGGACGACGGTACATGGTATACCGTTTGCCGTAAGGATTTGATGCGTCTTCACACTGAAACATCAGCAGGTCGAATAGCAGTAAGATCAGGGGACAAACCCGAGACATGATGGTCGAGCTTCCGTTACGTAGACTTGTATGCGCTTGTTCTGGGCATGTGCTTTCAATATCGACTGAATTACGGTTCTCGAGTAGCTGTGCGTCAAAATCTACTCAATCAGCGGCTTCTCTGAATAGTGGAAGTAGGCGTACCGTGGCATCATCGCTGAGAAAGTCAACAGCTAGAGCAGCGATCTTCTCTCGGCATTGAGGGGCAGTCGCGTTGCAGAACGACCGTCCTTGAGCGATAAGACTACGCTTGTATACGGGGAAGTCCTGCAATGTCAGCTTCATTCAATACAGTGTCGAGGTGAACCTACCAAATCGCCCGGACGAGAAAGTGAGAAGAATCTTTCCCAAAGCTGACATCCTGCTCTGACACCAAGTGATGATTGGGTGTTCATAAGCGTTTCGCGGCCAACCTTGACATCTTCAGCGAGTCCAAAACTGGTGGTTGCTATCCGTCGTCAGCTTCGTGTGCAGAGCTAGAATCCGAGCTCGCTCACCCGTCGAAGACTCCATGAGCTCCACAAGTGCCAAGATAGCGGCGATAGGATGTGGTACCTGGCTGATTAGCCTACGGGACACGCTCGAATGATACTCACACTATGATTTGCAAGTGCTTTCCTGTAAGCCGCAACAACGTCAAAATCTTTGTTGACACGGGGCGCTCCTGACCTGGCATGCGAAGAAGGGCCGGCAGCTGATAATGGCGCGGGTGGTAGAGGAACTACAGACATGTTGATAAGGTAAAATATAGGTCCAACGGGTGAAATAGACCGCTACAGTTGACTCGTTTCTACATCCAACGGATTCAAATCCCCCCATGGGGATGATGATGATGATGACTGACCTTTGGGTAACGATGAGCTGACTTTTGACACCGATCATATACACAAAGAGAACAACAAGATGCCAGCTTGGCAAGTCACACCCATTCAGGCGGTCAAGAAGGTATGGGAGAAGATCGCCCCTCTGCAATTGGCAGAGCGAAGTTGGGATAATGTCGGTATCATGATCGGTGCGTCGTTTGCGATGAGTGGAGGTGTAGTCTCTGACTTGAGGTAGAATCGCCTGTTGCCAACCCAGCCCATAGGCAGGTGCTGCTGACCATCGAGTATGCTCATCTCTCTATCACGTCGATGCCCAGCTGACAGATCAGCTTGACGACGGCCGTCTGTAACGAAGCCCTCAACCTCCCACAGTGTTCAGTCATCGTCTCATATCATCCCCCTGTAAGCTCCACTATCTCGGCTTTAGGGCTCACCTGACTGCCAGATCTTCCGAGGTCTCAAGTCTATGACCTTGGCTGACCCACTCCAAGCCTCCCTACTACGCCTATCAGCCAAAGGCATCTCCGTTTTCTCCCCTCATACCTCTCTAGACGCTACCCCGAACGGGATCAACACTTTCTTGATCCAGCCGTTCGTGCAGTATGCCAAAGATGGAGCGTCGGAAGTAATCACTCCCCCTGGCGAGAAGGTCGCAGGATTCGAAGGTGCTGGGATGGGCAGAAGAGTGGATCTAGGCAAAGGGCTAGAAGTCAGCGATGTTGTGCGGATTGTCAAGGAGCATCTCAGCTTGGAACATGGTATGTCGAATCGGGGAGTCATGGGACCAATGAGCTGATAGTCCAGTCCAGGTCGCTACACCACAAGATCAGCTGCCCATCGAGTCGATAGCAGTCTGTGCTGGATCAGGTTCGTTTTGCATAAATCGAACACGGCTAATGTACCAGGAGGGAGCATACTCAAAGACGCCCCAGCAGATCTATTGCTCACCGGAGAAATGTCACATGTAAGTTTGCTATTGATGCAGTATCATCGAGCTGATCGTCAGCACGAAGTGTTAGCAGCCGTCGCAAAAGGTCAGACCGTAATCCTCACGAATCACTCGAACACCGAACGACCATACCTATCGAAAGTCTTGCAGACATGGCTACAAGATGAGCTCAACAAAGAGCACCAGAGTCTCGATCGATATGATCATACAAGAGATACGGAAATTACGAGCATCGACGGAAAATGGGAAGTCCTGGTTAGCAAAGAGGATCGTGATCCATTACGTACTGTTTAGTTCAGCATCATATGCAAGTATATTATATGCAGTGTTAGATCTATACAGATCCAATGAGCCCTCTAGTCCCTCGACTCGAACACTTCCCTGTCGAGACCGCTTTCCACATTATCCCAGTCTACACCTTGGTTCCCATATACTCCTTCGAAAGTATCGATACTAGCCCTAGCGCAGAATGGCTGCAGCTGGTATAAGCTCGTCAAATGATGGACTTCGGTTAGACGAGGGCGGCGTAAAGCCGTAGTATCGTTGTCGTACACATTCAGAGGAATAGTCTCACGATTGGTCTGCGCGTCAGCTTCGATTTGTGTCGTTGTGCTGAAAAGCTCACTCCTGAATGTTTGTGCTCGCTCAAGATTTCGGATAATCGATCCATGATGGATTCTGGCAGGAAATCTTCAGGTGGATAAGCGGCGTCCGTAGTGTCCGTGACGAACATCCATTGATGACTAGGAATTAGCTTGGACTCGTAACAGGGGTTCATGGCTTACATCTGGAAATCTTCCGACTGGATGATCAAAAGTAGATCAAGAAACTTGCAAGCTGCCAATACCAGTGCCAAATCCTCGGAATTGTCGGCGGGCGGGTCGTCCATGGTTCCCTCAAACACCTTCAGTAACTCAGTGAGAATGACGGGCCAGAAGTTCGTCAGATGTTGGGGCGAAATTCGGCACATCAGTACCCTTAAACAGAGGTATACCTGACTCGTCAGCAAAAGTCACCTGGAGGTGACGACTCGATTCACCTCGCTATGTACCCTTGGCGAGACTACGTCTGTTCGTAAGATGTCCACTAGTTTCTCCTGGATACTAGGCAGCTGAGCGAGGTAGTGGTTTCGCTCGGCAGCTAGCAAGACAAAGGTCAAGCGTCTTAGATGGAGTGATCTCGATATCATTTCCTGTTCTCGATTGGTAAAGATATTAGACGATGGACCGGCGGTAATGCGGGCTGATGTTCAGCTGATCCTATATGATGTCCTGAAGGCTCACCTAGCAGCTCTCCAAACCGCTCTTTATCGCTATCCATCAAACCACAGATGAGAGGTTTCCATAAAGTAGCCAATGATAATCTGACTTTGAAGAATCGCTGATCGTTGAACGCCTCTCCTACTTGGAGGCGCCAGGCTTTGGTGGCAGAAGGCAATTTTGTCAATTCGAGCAAGACTCGAAGAACCGTTGCATCAACACTGGTTGTCAGCTCGACCCGATATCGAATATGCGGAAACTTACCTCTGACGGCGGAAGGCGGGTACGATCAGACCCGCCGATATTGAATTGGCAGCGTTTGCGATTTTGTCGTTGTCTGCCAAGAAAGCCCTTAAATTGGGCACGACCTTTTCTGCGACGAACGACTGGATATCTCGAAGTCCGTCCTGCTCCTCGCCTTTCTCACCATCGAGCTGCGGGGTTTCACGTTTCCAAACAACGATCTCAGCTGATCGGCCGGCATTCGACACAACCCCGTCTAGCAGTTTAAGGTAAACGTCCTGCAAATCCCGCCGCAGGCGGCGATCTTCCAATGCGCTAGTAGATGCCACGATTATGCAGAGCGTCGTCACGCATCGTAAAGCGGGGTAAAGTTGGACTTTGGTAGACGGGTTCGAGGTTGACATCATGCTTCGAGCGAACGCGAATAAGGTATTCCAGACTTGTAGGGCGATGGGCGCTTCAAGTCGGGAGATATAGACTTCCAGGAACCCCATCAAGGCCGGATCGGACCTGCACAGTCAGCTCGTGTACTTCAAGGTGGATGTGGAATGACTGACGAAATCTCGTTAGCCCTACCACCGCGCCCAGTGACGGCTTCGCTGATGATCTCGACCACTTTCTGAGCGGATGGCGCGAGGCTGTCGATGCAATCGAAGATGGCCTCATCCTGTTGTTTGGTAAGTACTGATTCAAGATAGCAATCAAAGACTTACGGCAATATCTGGCGATCGGGCAGCCCAAACCTGTACCGTGCTGCCGATGACAGCGCCAGAATTGGCTGTGAACATTCTGTCTAGAACCGACCTCGCTTTTACTCGGATCTGCGAGTCTGCTGCTGGAGTCACGCTGGATCCACTCGTCCCATCCTGCTTGGCCGTGACCGACCAAGTGAGTAAAAGCGCGTTGATAGCATCGTCTAGGTACTGGACGGTGTCCATAGTCTGTTCATCAGCTTCCGGTACCCAGAGAGCGAGGTTTGACATACCTTGTCGTGAATGGGAGCCTCGACTGTGAAGACCCCCGAAACGAGACCCATCAAGCCGCCTTCCCCGGGTGCCTTCGGGCCATCCTCGCCATGAGTCCTTTCCCGCCCGCTACTTATCACAAGCAAGACCAATTTCTCAAGTCCAGCCAACAAGAATAGTACCTCCGACTCCGTAAGTCCAGATCGCACGTCACTAATGCCTATATCACGGCTGATTGCTTTGAGTTGAAGAACATCCCGCCTCAATTGGTCCGAGAAACACTCGCAAAGCATCAATACCAGCGATGGGCGAGATTCAATAGATGGCGTAATATCCAGGATAAAATCGACCCAATGTCGAAGTGATGACCTGTTTTGAGGTGATGAGACCGCTTCGATGATAGCTTGAACAAGAGCCAGTTCGAATTCCGATTCAGGTACGACTTCCGTCTTTTCGAGAATAGATCGTTTACGTTGGTGTTTCAACCGGAAGGTATTGCTATGTGCCATTGCGAGTTTAAGGAGAGAGAGCATCTGCGGCTGGAGGAGTAGGTGATTCTGTCTCGTGCTTTGTCGGAGCTTCTTGACTAGGCAGTCCTTCACTGTGGTAATAATGCCGTCGGGAGTATCGTTATCTGCGATGAGCAATTGTAAGAGTTCGAGAGAGACACTATGAACGCGTAGAATTGCCTTGTAGTCGGTCACCGCTCGAGCCGAATTGATCTCGCTCGAAGGCTCGATGTCGAGGAAAGCGATGGCCCTTTCAACGATAAGTTCGAAGTAGGTCTTCGAGCCATCTGATATCAGCTCAAAATCTCCGAATGCGACCTACCAATTTGGGCAAGGTTGAGAATCGCGGGATGGACCGAGGAGGCCAATGAGGTAGTCCGACAAGCTTTCCTGAGGTCCTCACTTCCAGAATGCAGTGTCGAACAAAGTGTCCCTAAGAGGTACTTTATCATTTCATACTCCCGGTTAGTGACTAGTAGACGGCTGAGTATCGGGTCCAGTATACGGAAATGCGATTGTAGATTCGATTTGATCCATGATTCGGCTTCCTGTCGGACGAGATGGTCGGGGTCGTGAAGGGAATCCATAATCATCAGAATGGGGATGTGGAATAGCTCGCCCGGTAGCATGGAGTCGTCTGCCTGTCAGCTCAATTTCAAAGTATACGATGTGCTCACCTGTCAATCGCCACAAGACACCGAAAGCAGCGTAAGCTTTGTCGCGGCCTCGCTTATCCGCTAGACGCCTAGCAGTCACCGTTTCGAGTGTGTGTACATCCGAAAGCTGGTTACATTCCCACAGCAGCTCTACAGCTCGGGAGTGGTAGAACCCATAATCAGAATGGAGATATAGGAAGAGCTGCTATCAGCGTATTCCAAGACCGGGACTCACTGTATCTAGCATGACGGTCATGATTGATGAATGAGATTGATCGAAGTGGGATTTAAAGGCTGATGATCTGGTAGCTTTGAGGACCGATGAAATCATAGCATCAACGACCGAAAATGACTGTATATTGGAGAGACGTTTGACGATGGAACCGATCCATGCTCTACCCCGGACATCTTTCAGAGAAGGTGGCTCATGATCGAGCAGACAGTGAACCATCTCGAAGACGATCAATGGTCTTTCTGGCGCTAAGGTATCGTCGGACATGGACTTCGACGAGAGTTGGAATACCTTTGACACTATATGCGACGGAAGGGTGGCTCTCGCTCTCTCCATCAGATCTGCCAGAGGAGGATTCGCGCTTTGGTAGACTTGAGTAGTCCAAGCCTCTTCATCTTTGATGGGCGGTGTATCGTCAATGGCGGCTGACCGCGTCCAGAAAGACTCCGGGATGAGTTTCAGCAGCTGTAAAGCAAGCTGAGTCTTGGTGGTGTCGCCCTGGCTGGGTGCAGACTGCTCGTCAGCGAATGGCCAAGCGGTCCAACTTACTCCGAGGTCATCAAGTATTGAGTCCAATACGATGGGAATATGCAGAGACACGACCTCCTCTTCGTGTTGTCGGATAGAGCTGAGCACCCAAGCGAAAAGTTCTGATGGCTTCACAGTCAGTGCGGCCTTTTGCAGCGGTGCTATAGGGCTCACATGAGAGCCCTGATCGTCCGGTGCCGCCTTCAGACCAGTGAATAATATCTTCCAGATGATCAATGGTTCGACCGCTTCATACACAGCAGTGGCGGTATCAAGCATCTGTCATCAGCATCTATATATCGTTCTATAGCGACTCACCTCTCCTCGCATATCCAAAGGTACTTTCGGTAACCCAATTCGAATAGCCTCAAGAGCCGGAAATGCTAGCTTGTCACTCAATGATGCACCGACTTCCCATCGGTCCAAGAGAGACAAGAACACCTTGAATGGTTTCTGCGCATCATACGGTTGTGACTCGGCACCGACATTCTCCATGTCATCCTATCTGTCAGCTGATCCAGCAAGCTTCAGACATACCTTCAACACTGTGACGAGTAGATCCAGGCCATAGGTCCTGAAGTACGAAATCTGCTTCTCTGGCGATTCGTCCTTGCCCAGTAGCCATGTGTAGACTCTACGACTGAGTGAGACTTCCCGCTGCAAAACCACTGAACATGCAGCGCGCATCAGCAGTCGGCGGTCTTTGTCATCGGCCTCCCTGGTGGATCAGCAGACAGCTTCTTCTGTGACTCACTTGAAGACTTTGCCGTCCAGCAGGGTGATGCGCAACAACAAGTCCAAGCCATTCCTTCTGACTAGCATATTCTCATCCTCCAATGCAGCAGCTACTCCTCGAACCATCAATCCCACATCCGAAGAGTCCGCGCCCAGCTCCGGCGCCTTGGCCATCGATCTCGAAAGGTAGTTCAGCGTGGCCAGACGAGATGAGGGGTTCGAGATGAGGGTGAGAAACATGTTCTGTAGGAAGAAATTGGGTGAGACAGCTTCAGATAATTTCGAGAATAGCGAGTAGATCTATCCCATCAGCTCAAGCCTCAAAGGAAGACACTCACTCTATCGAAGAAATCACCCGTCTCCTCTTCCATGCCTGGCAACAGTGCCAACACCAACGCTTTCGTCGCTGGCCGCAGATCTTCGCCAAGGGGGAGGTAATAGGTCTCGTACAGACTGATCAGGATTGGTCGAACAGACGTGGCTGCTGCTTGAAAGAATGGGAATAAACCAGAAGACCATACGAGGAGGTCACGGCGGAGACCTTCAGCCTAGATTGTCAACAGGGTTCGGAAGTGACATGTCACTCACGCCAATAATGCTGAAGATATAGGCATAAACGTCCAAAGCTCTCTGATGCACTCCAGACGGTAGGGCTGGATTCAGACATTGAGCCAGACGTTTCGAAACAATGAGCTTTCTAGGTATTTCTGTGTAAGGTGGTGTTGCAGACTGTAATGTCTATTTCGTTAGCCCCGTCTATTCGTATGTGACCTACCTTGAGCAGTCGTGACAAGAAACTGATGAAATCCGCCCACTCGTTGACACTCTCAAAGCTAGCCAGACTCTTGTCCACGGCAGCAGCAAGTTTCTTATACTTTGCATCGCTTGCCAGTAAACTCGTAGCAGCCGCTTTCCCCGTTCTTCTCCTCTGTTCCGGAGTTGTTCTCCCGCTTGAAGTGGGATCCTGCTCGTCTGCGTAGGCAGTCTCGTGTGTTGCTGATGCGGAAGATGATGCTCTATTCCTTCCTGGCATCATGAGCTTTGCTAGTCGGCCATGAGAGGCTGGTCGGCGGAGACCGCTAGTTGGAGATGTTGGTCGAGAGGATGGGGAGGAGACCGTAGATTGCGGCGAGGTGGTCGAAATGGTCGGTATCGGACTGGACATTCTTGTATCCGAATATCCCGCAGCAAAGTCTGATGACTCTTCTGACCAGCTGGCCCCGCTTAAAGCTGTATACTTGGCTATGTATCAAGGAGGGAAGAGGATGGATGTATAGTAGAGAGTGTGACCTGCCAAGTGGAGGCATGTTGTTGGGTCAGCGAAGTAACCGTACGATCATCTACCGTCACTTCCCCACTTGCTATACCTAGCTTGCACTGCTTGTACACTGCTCACGGGTGCTATCATCTCCGGCAATAATCGGTATCGACCTCTAGACTAGGTCAGAAACGCCCCACGGAAACGCGCTCAACAACGGTCGCGTAAACAGATGACTAGAAGGCGGCATGCGTCTCGAGAATCTTGACGATGGTAGCAAGTGAGTTCCTCTCATCTCTCATATATAGGCTGAAACTGGTGCTGATATGTTAAGGCTAGAAGCAGCATGGCACGAAGCCCTCGCGAGCTCGCTGTCCTACTTTCGGGCTCTACTGCAGTCATCCAATTCTTCCGCCTGGAAACCGGTCCAAGTCTTACCCCTTACCTCGTCCACTACGGCTCATGACGCACCGTCACCATCGAGCAGTCAGGGAAAGCTCGGAAGAATCGCAGCCGATGATGTGAAGGTTTGCAGGCGATCTGGAAAGAACGGAGAAGTCTTTAGGGCTGTTGCCGAGGTGGACTGTGGGCCGGATGTAGGGATTGAGGACTTTCGGGGATGTTTGGTGACACCAGAGACTCGACCTTCGTGTAAGTCGGCATCATCACTTTGGGCTGATCAGATAGGGGACCGAATGGTAGAGGAAGCCATGACGGAGGATCTGGTCGATGCTCATACACGAGTCACTCGAACCCGGTTCCGATTGGGATGGCCATCTAGCCCAAGGGACGCTATTACAATATCCAAGACCCTCATAGACCACCGAACACTCGTGGACATTTCAACTTCTTTACCCCGCTCGCGACATGAGCCCGCCTATCTTCGCCCTGCACCGCCATATGTCAGAGCCCATGTCTCACTGCTAGCTTGGTTCATACAACTCCCGGGAAGCGCCACAGACCTCACACCAGGCAAATGCAGGATCACCTGCTTCTGGTCCTGGAACCCAAAAGGGGCATGGGCAGTTGGAGGAGGAGTACCGCAACACCTGCCTTCCCTGATGGTGGGATTGGTCAACCAAGTTCGGGATGGATCCGAGAAAGTACCAGTCCTGCTGGATTACGGACCTGAAGTGAGCTTTGGTGGGGTCTCGTACGATCCGGTTAGGGTGACTCTCAGCGTAGGCTATGCCATTGTCGCAGAAGGGCATCTTGGCGAAGGACATGTACCTAGGCGGCAGGTAGAAATCGGAATCTCGTCGACCGAGAGTTGGGATATTCAGATTCACGTCAAGACGCAACATGGAGAAGAATCACCTTCAACATCATGGACATCATTTGTCGGACAGTCACCACCAATCTCGCACGGCGGTCCTTCACCCAAGAGACTTATCGTCCGATTCTGCCATGCGGCATTGACCGAATACGAAGAGCTCGTTAGGGTCAAAGTCTCGATTGAGCGCACCTCTTCGTCGGCTTCGGGAGTTCGGATCAACGGTATACCTGTCACTATCGAGCCAATGAGTGTACATGTGGACAAGAGGCCTTTGTTGGAAGAGACTGCTAGTACGAGCGGGATATCTCTGCGGACGATGAGCACTATGGAGCCAATGAGCGTCAACAGGATGTCAAGCGAGAGGCGGCGTTCGGTAGATCGCTCTCAAGCCGCTGGGAAAGGCATTGCTGCTCTCATAAAACGGAACTACATTTGTATGTCACTTCAATAATCTCGACGATTCGCTCGACTGACTCTGTAGACTTCACTTCGCTTCTTCAGGAGCCCGAGCCGAAATGGCGATCAGTACTCGACTCAAGAGGTGTCGCAATTCATCAGCTGAACTCGATCGACAAGACACTAGTCGTCTTTCGCGCTGAAGCGGTCTTCGTCGGAGTTGGCATTTGGGATCTGTACGCCACCATCGCAAGCCCTGGAGCCAGATTAGTATGGGATAAAACCCACGATGATGCGAGTCTACTGGAGGATGTGAATGAGTTGACGGATTTATGGCATATGAAGACAAAAGCTGCATGGCCTGTATCGTAAGTGACTCAAGCAAGCATCGCTGATGACAGTGCTCGCGATTCGGTCATGCTTCGGACGACCTACAAATCACCCTCTTCCGTCCATCTCTTCGGTTTCTCAGTCGACGATGCGGATCTATTCAAGACAATACCGCCAGTCATAGATCCTACTGTGATTAGAACTCAGATCGATCTGCAAGGATGGTCCATCGAATCCCTGTCG
>Ga0265780_10009550_pt1 | contig 11619 bp, 13 predicted proteins | sample P1T30metagenome_FD_192432 | JGI IMG/M metagenome (GOLD analysis project Ga0265780, IMG submission 192432) | Plant litter microbial communities from East Loma Ridge, Irvine, California - P1 T30 | ecosystem: Environmental > Terrestrial > Plant litter > Unclassified | place: USA: California... | reverse complement strand
ATCGAGAAGTCCGGCACCACCACCGCGTCCTGGATCTACGCCTACGACAAGGCAGGCAACCGCACCACTCAGACCCGCGCAGGTTCCACCGGCGCCGCCGCCGGAACCACGACCTTCACGTACAACACGGCCAACCAGCTCACCGCCTCCACGGGGGCCACCACGACCTACCAGTACGACGCCGCCGGCAATCAAAAGGTCAACGGCGCGAATGGGCAGACCGCTACCTACAACAGCCGTGGAGCCGTCACTGGTATTGCTTCGTCGACCTACAGCGCCTTCGGTCAGGGCAACGCCCAAACCCTCACGCGCAGTGCCTCCGCGACCAGCTACACGGACGCCTCACTCGGCCTCATGAGCGAGAACACCACTGCGGGAACCACCGCGTACACCCGCACCGCCGGAGGTGACATCGTCGCTAGCCGGGCGTCGGGTGCGGTCAACGCCTACTACGTCCTCGATTCCCTCGGCTCCGTGGTTGGACTGTTCGACAAGGCAGGCGCCTTTAGCGGCGGCTACTCCTACTCGCCCTACGGCGAAAACCGAGCCAGCAGCAACACTGCCGCCACCAACGCCAACGCCCTCCGGTACATCGCCGGCTACTTCGACGCCTCGGTCAACCTGTACCGCCTCGGCTCGCGCTACTACGACCCAAACCAGGGACGCTTTACCCAAGCAGATCCCACTGGACAGGAGTCGAACCCGTACTCATACGGTAGTGGCGATCCCATCGCAAGCGCTGACCCCAGTGGCAACCTTGCCTTCGTCCCGGTGTTGGCCGCCGTGGGAGCAAGATTCGCTGTAAGTGCGGTTGGTCGCGCGATTGGTACCCGTGCATTCGCGTCAAAGGCGTTGGGGCCTTCGAGCAGGCTTTTCGGAAACAACACCTTCGCGAACAGCTTCGGATCACGCGCGGGATCCTTGAACCCACCCGGTCGTTCTGCTCAAGCGCGTCTTGGTTGGGGCGCAAAGGGCGACGGCGCTGGTAATACAAATGCCATGTTTAGGGGTAAGACCCGAGGTGGTACCTATATCGATATGTTCCAAGGGCCCAGGATTAGATGAGTTTTTCTAAGCAAGAGCAGGCAGTGAATCGAATTGAATCATTGCTTAGAGCGTTCGAAATGTCTTTTTCTAGACACGGTCCTACAGACACATGGAAGGCAGTCGTATTTCGACCCAATGGCCATTGGGGACGCGGAGCGGATTTATCCATTGCCATTGCGTCGGACGAACTTGTGGTGATGTTCGGCGGTGAGTTTCGAGAGGAACTATCTCTTACCGTGAATGAGGCTGAGGTGTCGATCACGTATGCGGAAAGCCTCGTAGGCGCTCTCATAGCTAATGGATTTACGAGGCGGTTATGGAAGCGCGGAGATCGCCTTATTAGGGCCGAGGCTGAAGTAGTAATCAACAAAGAACCTAAGATTTTCAAAGTTTACCAACTGGCCATTCCTTGTGGAGGGAGCATGACAGAGGAAAAATACCCACCGTTTATGAATAAAGTTTCATAAATTAAAACAGTCTTAGTCATACTCCGCGACAAGGAGCGCCGCCCAACTGGGCGGCGCTCCTTGCTAATTACTCTGAGCAACAGTCCTTGAAGGTAAAAAATTAGCAGTCTTCGAGGTTGTCCAGGTTGTTCGGCCCGTAGTCGTCGGAGTTGGTTGTGAGGTAGTCATTGCCCTTACGGGTTCCCACTCGGACGTACGTGGTCCTGCCGCCGACTGAGACGGAGTAGGCCTGTCGGTCCGCCTTGATGTTGATGACTGCCTGAGTTTTCGTGTGGCTCCAGGACGCTCCACAAAGGCCCGTGATGTCGCCGTCTCGGTCCTTCTTGCTCTTGGTGACTTGCTGGGTCATGGCTAACTCCTTTGTCGCCGAGGTTGCCGGGTGCTACCTCAATCCGGACTGTCGCAGGCGTGGCTGGAACATCCCTGACATAGCTGAGGAATTGTCGGAGAGCAAGCGTCGCTACGTCTCGCCTCAGCTCATGGTTAGTTGTCTTTGTGGGGTATACCCCAGCGCAACAGCTCCCGAGGGGCGCGGCTCGCGTGGCGCTAGAGCGCGTTCTGCGCCTTTTGCCTCAGGTATGTGTCAGGGTCTAGGGATGGTGCAGCACAAGACGCAGACCGTGGCCTATGTGCGGGTGAGTTCGATCGAGCAGAACCTTGGCCGGCAGCTCGAAGCAGTCGGTGACGTCGATCGAGTGTTCGAGGAGAAAATCTCCGGGGGATCCCGCGCCGACCGGGTCGCGCTGATCGAGTGCATGCGGTACGTGCGCGAGGGCGACGTCGTGAAGGTCGCGTCCATGGATCGTCTGGCGCGATCACTGGGAGATCTCCGCGACATCGTGGACGAAATCACGGGCAAGGGTGCCTCGGTCACTTTCGTGAAGGAGCAGCAAACCTACAGCCGCGACACCGACGACGCCATCGGCCGGCTAATGCTGAACCTCCTCGGGGCTTTTGCAGAGTTCGAGCGCACCCTCATTCGGGAACGGCAACGAGAAGGCATCCGCCTCGCGCAGGCAGCAGGAAAGTACAAGGGGCGGGCGCAGAAGCTAACCGCGGAACAGCTTGCTGAGGCGCAGCGCTTAATCGAGTCCGGAGTGCCCAAAGCGAAGATTGCCCGTGATCTCCACATCGATCGGACGACGCTGTACCGGGCGATTGCGCGCAGCCTGGACAAGGACTTGGCGGGGGAGTGACGGGGCGCCCCGTGTTGGTCTTGGACACGGGGCGCCCCTGCCCTTGCGGACTGGGAACCGCGAGGGCGCGAGGCCATGCGCGCCTCTGAAGCAACGGTAGGCCGGTCAACGACGGTCATGTTCCTGCCTTCCGCCGCCCGATAGCCAATCATCCGTCGAGGTGCGGAGTCGCCGAAGGTTGCGTGTTCTGAGTGGCGTCTGCCGCCTTCGTCGCTGGTCCTTGTTCGGTAGTGGCGGTCCAGGTGGCGAGCAGTCGGAGGTTGTCGGCGGCTTCGCTTCCGGGTGCTGCGGTGTAGGCGATGAGGAGCAACCCCTGGTGTGAGCTGAGTTCCATGGACTCGAACACGAGGTGCAGGTCTCCGATGACGGGGTGATGCACGTGTTTGTCGCCGGAGCGGTGCTCCCGGACCGTGTGGCTGGCCCAGAGGGTGCGGAACTCCGTGCTGGACATGGACAGCTCGCCCACGAGGTTCGTCAGTGATCGGTCGGCGGGTGTTCGTCCCGCGGCCGTGCGCAAGAGAGCGACGACCTGCTCGGCGACCTCTTCCCAGTCCCGGTAGAACTCCCTGGCGCGTGGGTCGAGGAAGATGTAGCGGGCGAAGTTGGGGGTCTTCGTGGGTGCGTCGAACAGGTCGAGGAACAGTGCCCTGCCGAGGCGGTTGGAGGCGATCACGTCGAGGTGGGCGGTCTGCACGATCGCGGGGGTGTCGGTCATGGCATCGATGATCTGCTGCACGACCGGGGTCACCTGCTGCGTCCGGGGAGGTGTTCGCCGCGGTCGCAGGGTCGTGCCGGCGTTCGCTGCGCGGACCAGGTCGCTGAGGTGCGTGGTCTCGACGTCGTCGAGTCTGAGGGCACGACTGACCCCGTCGAGGACGACCTCGGAGACTCCCGTGGCGTTGCCCCGTTCGAGGCGTGTGTAGTACTCGACGCTGATCCCCGCGACGAGAGCGACTTCCTCGCGGCGCAGACCTGCCACGCGGCGGCGGCCACCGAAGTCGGGCAAGCCGATGTCCGTCGGCGTCAGCCGTGCCCGACGGGACATCAGGAACTCGCGAATCTCTTTCGAGGTGTCCATTCGCCCGAATCTACGTCACCGCTCCGACCCCAGGGGGTCCCTGGCGTTAACCGGTGAGGCAGGGCCTGTCTGGTGTCCCAGTCGTGCCGTTCACTGGGGGAACCGAGCAGGAAGGCACACACTCATGAGCGACACCAAGGTCTACTTCATTACCGGCGCAGCCCGCGGCATGGGCATCGACATCGCCCGCGCAGCTCTCGAGGCGGGCCACTTCGTCGTCGCCACAGCCCGCGACGCCGCCAAGGTCACCGAGGTTCTCGGTGAGCACGAGAACCTGCTCGCCGTCTCCCTCGACATCACCGACGAAGCCGCCGCGCACGCCGCCGCCCAGGCCGCCGTCGAGCGCTTCGGACGCATCGACGTGCTCGTCAACAACGCCGGCATCTTCATCGCCGGGTTCTTCGAGACCATCAGCCCCGCGCAGATGCGTCAGCAGATGGAGACCAACTTCTTCGGCCCCCTGAACATCACCCGCGCGGTCCTGCCCATCATGCGCCACCAGCGCAGCGGCCAGGTCATCACCTTGAGCTCCACCGCTGGCCTCGTCGGGCAGGAGTTCGTGGCGGCGTACTGCGCCTCGAAGTTCGCTCTCGAGGGGTGGATGGAGTCCCTGCGGTACGACGTCGAGCCCTACGGGATCAGCACGATGATCGTCGAGCCCGGCTTCTTCCGCACCGAGCTGCTCGTCGAGGGCGCCTCGACCACCTGGCCCGAGCTGTCGATCGACGACTACTCCGAGCGCGTCTCCTCGACCGTCGAGGCGTGGAAGGGCATGAACGGCAAGCAGGGCGGCGACCCCGCCAAGCTCGCCGCAGCCCTCATCTCCCTGGCCGACTCGGACCAGCCGCCGCTGCGGTGGGTCGCCGGCGCCGACGCCGTCCAGACCGGCCTCGACAAGGCCCACCTCCTCATCGAGCAGGTCGACGCGCACAAGCAGCTCTCGTCGTCCCTCGCGCACGACGACGCCTGACCTACCCCGACCCGCAGGAGGCGCGGCCGCGACACCAACGCTGCCGCGCCTCCCGCCTTGCCAACTCTGTATCGGAAGAACGGACCCCATGACTCAGAAACTCACCGGCACCGTCGCCCTCATCACGGGCGCCAGCAGCGGCATCGGCCGCGCCACCGCCCTAGAGCTCGCCCGCCACGGCGCCTCGGTCACCCTCGTGGCACGCCGTGAGGACCGCCTCACGGCACTAGTCACGGAGATTGAGAACGAGGGAGGAACCGCGCTGGCCGTCCCCACCGACATCTCCGACCGCGCCCAGGCCGAGGCCGCGATCGCCACGACGGTCGACCACTTCGGCCACCTCGACATCGTGGTCAACAACGCAGGACTGATGATCCTCGGCCTCGCCGCCGACGCCGACGTCGACGACTGGGACCGCATGATCGCGATCAACCAGCAGGGACTGCTCTACATCACCAAAGCAGCCCTTCCCCACCTCCAAGCCGCAGCGGCCGGCTCGCGCCAGGTGGCGGACCTCGTCAACATCTCCTCTGTGGCTGGGCGCACCACGTTCCCCACCGCCGGGGCGTACAGCCTGACGAAATACGGCGTCAACGGCTTCACCGAAGCGCTCCGACAAGAGCTCGCCGCGAGCCACGTCCGCGTCGGCGTCCTCGAACCGGGCAAGGTCGACACCGAACTCGATTCCCACAACAACGAGGAGATCCTGGCGAACATCGAAGCCAACTTCGGAGGCTTCACCATGCTCGATCCACAGGACATCGCCGACGGGATCGCGTTCATGGTTACCCGCCCGGCACACGCCGCCATCGCAGAGATGTGGGTCATGCCCACGGAGCAGAGCTGAGCCGCGGCAGTTGTAACCGCTGAGCCGAAAACGATCGCTTTCGGTCTAGCCGTGCTCGGCCCCCGATTCCTGTGCCGCAACCTCCGACCGGTCCGAAACGAAGTTATGAACCGGCCTAGGTTTCTGGGATGGCGAGCAGAACGGCTTCAGACGAACGGTTGTACGTGCCCGGCCTGTAGCCGACGCGGGGCGCGATCGTCCTGCCGTCCACCACCAAAGGCGCCTGTGCAAGTCGTGGACTTGTCAAGTCGTGCCACGCTCGTCAGATGACCGCGACGAAGCCACGACCTAACCCCAGGAGGCAGCGCCTCTGGTCACTCACTGGCGCCGCCGGGAGCGCATTCGTATGCCTTCTCTTCGGGCTGTCCTTTTCCTTCGCCCACCACACCAGCTCATTGATCGGCATGATTCTGGGCGGGCTGCTCCTCATGCTGAACCTGGTCTTCGCGCTTAAAGCGCACCGGATAGTTCGACGATCCGAGGACTAAGAGCCGTTCTAGCTGCGCTACCAGTGTTCGATAGACGGTCGTTCATCGGGACACTTTCTCGGACCCGTCACGGTCAGCCGAAGTCAAGTAGCGCCTGGCCTGCGGATTCGCGTATGCCTGTCCCGCAAAAATGCCCGGTGACGGGGGTATAAACGCCACAGTCGTCGGATGCTCATCGGATACGCGCGTGTGTCGACCTCGGGGCAAGATCTCGCAGCACAACGTGATGGTCTTGCAGCGCTCGGTGTTGACGACCAACACGTGCATGTTGACCACGGCTTGTCGGGGACGACTCGAGCACGGCCGGGCCTCCGCGAAGCACTGGCTGCGTGCCGTGCCGGCGATGTGTTGGTCGTGACGAAGCTCGACCGTCTCGCCCGGTCGCTGCGAGATGCGACCGACATCGCGGACGAGCTGACGAAGAAAGGCGTGGCACTCAACCTCGGGGGAGCTGTCTATGACCCCACCGACCCGGTTGGCCGGCTGCTGTTCAACGTCCTCGGGATGGTGGCCGAGTTCGAGGCCGACCTGATCCGTGCACGAACCCGTGAGGGAATGGCGATCGCGAAGGCGGCCGGCAAGCTTCGCGGCCGCAAACCCAAGCTCACCGCCTCGCAGGAGAAGCACCTCGTGCAGCTGCACCGCACCGGCGCCCACACCACCAGCGAGATCGCTGAGCTGTTCGGGGTCGCGCGATCGACGGTCTACAGGGCTATTCAGCGCGCCAACTAGCGGACAGCCCCTCACGGGGCAGAGTCGCGCTGTGATGGGTTGGGGGCTTAGATGTCGTCATAGCCGGGGTGGGCGTCTGCACTGTCGATCGCAGCTTGGGTGGCCTCGTCTTTTTCGTCTTGTGCAGACAGCCAAGCGGTCACGTCACCCCATGGCACGCCAGCCAAGACCGTCGTGAAGCCTTGGACCTTCGTTGCCTTCTCCAAGGAGCTAGACGAAGATGCGCTGTAGTTCTTCAGGGAGAACTGGACAACTTTCAAAGCCTGGATTACTTCGTCGTCAGAGGGTTGCCACGTTGTCAGCAGGCTAGACAGTCGCGCCGTTCCCGTCGACCAGAACCCAAGTTTGGCGGCGACTACTGCTGTCAAAACGTGCAGCTTCAGGTAGCGGCGCTGCACGCCTGGGAGGTTTGCCGCGGCACTAGCGAGAGCGCTCACCACTCGTTCATCGAGACGAACCACGAAGAGATACAGGTCAAGCGAGACGGTCGAGTTGAAGATCTGTGCGTAGCGCGTGTCGTCTTTCAGGAGGCTAGAGGGCTTTCCACGGGCCTCATCTGGGCGAGCCAGAACTACGGCGGTTAGCGCCTGGCCCAAGTCTCGGATCGATACGACAGCTTCTCCCTTTGCGCGTTGCTCGCGGAAGCTGCCCTTGCGGCGGTCGTAGTAGATGCTTCGAGCTGCAAAGTACGACTCGATGTCCTTCTGAACGGCGTCAGTCGCGCGAAGAGAGGCTGAATCAACTGATGTCTGGCTGTTCGTTGATCGCGTGACGGCATCGCGCTGATTGTCGTCACTCGTGGTGAGAATTCGTACCTGTACGAGCTGGTCGCGGGCGGCGGAGTCTGGATTCTTCGCGAGGAAATCGTGGATCACGCGCGTGGTCTGGAGACCGTTGACGACCTTAGGAGCTGTCATGTGGACGGCCTCGCCTACCGTCGTAGCCACTTGGCAGATGAGGGTGATGCCGTTGTTAAGCCACCAGAACGGCGTGCCATCTGGCGATGCAAGCGTTTCGGAAATGGCTTGGTTGACTGACACCTGACCTTGGTAATCACGCACGTTCTCGTCGAGAAGGCTGAGTCGCACACGACCAGATCCGTCATCGACGAAGGCGGCGTAGTCCGCCAGTCGCACCAGAGTGATCGTGCCCGCCCCGCTGGCTAGGGATCGTTGATAGGCCAACGTGAAGTTCTCGGGTGGGAGCTGCCGGTGCCGCTGAATGAGCTGCGGAGCCATCTCCAGATCAACATCCACGCTGGTGACAGCCGGCAGCGCCTTGAGGACCCTCTCTAGCTCGTCAATCTTGGCCACCGTTTCGCCGTTTAGTGGCGACAGGTCGGACATGGTTCCAAGCGCCACCCGGAATTTCAGCTTTACGCCACGCACTGCCAGTGCGGACCAGGCAGCCCGTGCGATGTCGAAGCGATCGAGGATGGCGTCGTTGAACTCGGTGGTGGTCAAGTTGGTTGCAGGACTTAGGTCCATGAGCCGTGGCAAGTTGGCGATGAGCTTTTCGATCGCGGTCGTGCCCATCCCGTGCATCTTGGTCTGGATGACGACTACCTCGAGCTCGCCGTGGCCCTGCTTGGCGGCCGAGGGGAGCTCGCCAGCGACAATGTCGCTGTCAGGCTCCAGTGGCTCGTTATTGAAGAGTGTGTAGACGGCGTCGATACCTCCGTCCAAGGCCCCATCTGTCAGTCCATCGGTCAGTTGTTCGTCAGACGCATCAAATGAACCCCTCTGGATGAGGAGGTGTGACACGTACTGGACGAATGCGCGACCGGGATTATCTGGAACAGCATTGGCTTCGCAGTAGGACTTGAAAAACTCTTGAGCGAGTTGCTCGTGAGAAGTCGGCAAGATGGCCCCCGGTCGTTTGATGTGATCGACGCTCACATTAGCAACCGTGCTGGACGATGCAGGGCAGTGAGGGGAGGGGGTCCCAGAAGACGATCGGGTGGTGGACACCAGCGGGGCAGGTGATCGAGGGCAGACGGATTTCCGAGGGGCTGAGCCCGGTCATCATTGAGGACGATGTCCTGCGGAGGCAAGCAGCCCAGTATGGGTATGTGTCCATGGAGGGAAGGTCGCCTTTACCAACTGGGGTGATGCGGCTGGAATCGGTCCGCGCGACTGTTGCATGCTTCGGTTTGTTTGTCGTCAACGCCATCGTGTTCGGATGGTTGGTGGCGACGTACGGTGAGCGGTACTACCTCGTCGGGGCTTTCGATGACTTCGGCTTGCTTGGTCTCTCCGGTCTCGGGACCGCCGTGTTCCTAGCTGTGTCAGCGTTGCTCCTCGAGTCGCGGCTGCGGCGACGCTCGAAGGGTGGGCTGCTGGTGCAGGTGCGGCGGTGGCTCCTCTGGACCGTCCTTTGCGTCGGGGGCGTTCTCAGTGTGCCCTTGCTCTGGTTGGTGTTGGTTGTCTCGGGCATAGGTCACTACACGTCGCTCGGGGTCATCGGGGCTCACGAATACATCGTCAAGGAAACGACCTTCGATGAGTCAGCGTTATCTCTGTTTGTCCGTAACGGGCTGGAGATCAAGCGGGTATCCACGAGCGGCTTGTCGCTGACGAACGGTACCCCGTTCGAGGATGGAGACTTCACGATCGACCACGGACTGAATACCGTGACGGTGACCATCCCCGACGGAACGTTCACTTTCGTACCGATCGGCCCCGACTAACACGGCCAGGCCCTTTCCATCGTCCCGATGGCCGATCGTCTACCGGTAGGCCCCGGCGGACTGGGATCTCGCTGGTCTTATTTCTAAGTGCCCCGCTTGTCGACGACCTACGCTGAACCTGGCCAGCTGGCTCAGGGAGCAGCGCTCAAAGGAGATGTGATGAGCCTTACCATTCTCGAGGACCGCAAGATATGCGGGTTGCTGCCTCGGGAAATTACCTTCTTTGGAGCGCAAGCGTTGAGCCTCTGCACCGGTCTGCTCGCCTTCGCTGCACTTTGGACCGGCATGTGGTTCCTGTGGCTCGCGGTGGGCATGGGGGCAATCACCGGCGCGCTGCTCTTCCGCGTCACGTTCTATCTCCGCGCCTTGCCGTATGAGGCTTACGAGGAAGCGGCAGAGGTCGCCTCGGAACGTGACTGACGCCCACTAGGGGATCGGCTGCTGAGACCGCCCCGGGGTGGGTTGAGGTCTAGTCCTGACGTCGCGACCTGACCAGGAGAACGACTCCGTAGACGGTGGCCCCGATACCTACGGGCACGAGGAAGAACTCGAGTCCTCTCATCGATGGAGCCACTCGGGCGCTCAGCACGAGCGCCAGCCAGCCGATCCCGCCCAGGGCGGCGAAGAGCCCGATGACGATCCAGTACACAGGCCGTGGGTCTCGACCGTCTGGCAGCTTGTCGTTCCACATGTCCTCAGCGTGCCATCGCCGCGCGCGCTCGCTCGCTCGCTGGTCGAGAGTGCCGATAGGGGATCGGTGACCGGCTCGCTGGCCTACTCAGTTCTGTGGCCCCTCTGGCGCAGAGAGGGGTGGTGGAGTGGCAGCGAAGGCCATGAACGCCACAAAGGCACCAGCCACGTTCGGTACGAAGCCGAAGAGAGCCCACCAGGTCACGTCCTGCGGGACATACGTGTCGAGAGCGAGCGCCGCGACGCTGAGTGCTGCAAGACCTCCCCAGAGAACCATCGCGCACAGGCTCAGCTGGTGCAGGTCGTGTCGGCTCCCACGAGTGGTCCAGCGTGCGATCACGAGGACGGCACTAGTCAACAGGCCTGGACCGAGCGCGAGCAACCAGAGCACTCCGCCCACGATATTCAGCCGGAGGTGTGGCGGCATCCCTCGTAAGTAGTTGAACTCACCGCGTGTTCGCACCCTGATCGTCGTCCGAGTCTGTGCGCGTTGTCTAGCCGCGTCTGCTCCGCTGAAAACCTCGACCATCGTCAGTGTCGCGCTAAACGATCGATCACCGACGCGTCCTAGTGCGGTGCTTCATGGAAGACGTTGGCGACGCTGCGGTCTAAGCCGGCGGTAGCCTTCCGCCAATGTCAAGTCCTCGCCGTTGCCGTGGTTTCGTCGCGCTAATGCTCACCGCGCTTGTCGTTCCGGTCCTTGGCGCGTGTTCCGCCGCCGTGCCTTTGAGCCCCGCCGAGGGTGCAAACGACCCCGCGTGTGCCCAGGTGACGGTCCACCTTCCCGAAGCTGTTGGCGACCATGCTCGACGAGAGACCGATGCGCAGGCCACAGGTGCTTGGGGTACGCCGACGAGCGTTCTTCTGCGTTGTGGTGTCGAGTCGCCTGCCGTGAGCGATGACCCCTGCTACCCGGTAGCTGGCGTCGACTGGATTAGTTCGGTAGATCCGGCAGACCCTGAGAGGGGCATTCTTCGTACCTTTGGTCGCGTACCGGGCCTCGAAGTCGTCATTGACCTCACGCGCGTCAGCAGCGGCACAGTCGCGCAAGATCTTTCGACGGCAGCCGGATACTTGCCTCAGGACGGTAAACGCTGCCTGGATGCCGGCGATGTTCCCCTTGAGGAAGAAAGCGCAGCCCCTGGGGGCAGCGGCTAATCCCCTCAGAGCATGGGTGGCAACCATGGCCCGTGTCGCTGCGCTCTCAGCCAAGCCAGCGCCAGCAACAGCGCTGACAAGGGCGTGCTTGAACTCATCAGTGCCCGATAGCCGATGGTTCTTCGGTGACTCTCTGGGCGGGGCTAGCTTGAGCTCATGAGCATCGGAATCGGTGATCCCGTCGTGTTCCCCTCCGTGATCGGTCTGGAATTCAGTGATGCGGAGAAGGTCGCCTACGCCGCTGGTGTCGTGCTCGC
>Ga0265780_10009549_pt1 | contig 11620 bp, 10 predicted proteins | sample P1T30metagenome_FD_192432 | JGI IMG/M metagenome (GOLD analysis project Ga0265780, IMG submission 192432) | Plant litter microbial communities from East Loma Ridge, Irvine, California - P1 T30 | ecosystem: Environmental > Terrestrial > Plant litter > Unclassified | place: USA: California... | reverse complement strand
AGGTCCAGTAACCACGCTGGTTGTTAGGAGAATGTTCTGCCACATAGGTCGCTGCACCACCATATTCGCCACCCAATGCGAGGCCTTGTAACAGCCTTAAGATCAATACAGCTAAGGGCGCCCAAAAACCAATGCTTTCATAACTTGGAATACAGCCTATTAAAAAGGTTGCCCCACCCATTAATAGCAATGTTACCATAAAGGTATATTTACGACCTATAATATCCCCCAGGCGGCCAAAAAACAGTGCCCCGAACGGCCTTACCACAAAGCCTGCGGCAAATGTTGCAAGCGTTGAGAGAAATGCGGCTGTGGGATTATCTGAAGGGAAGAATTTTGTGGAAATTACCACAGCAAGGCTCCCAAAGATATAGAAGTCGTACCATTCTATTAATGTACCAAGGGAGGAGGCTGTAATTACCTTCCATATCCCTTTTGTAGATGTTGTTGTTTCGCTCATTGTTTTATAGATAGTTAAGGTTTATAGATATACTTGCAGTTGTACTAAAAATTCTCCTTTAAGGCTGGAGTTGTTTGGCGTGGTGTACACCGGCCTGGTAGAATATTGTGTGGTAATTTTTGCATGATGCCCGTCAATAAAAAAGTTTGCCCCTACATCAAACTGGGAACTGGCTTTATCAAGCGCATCAAAATTTTTGTGGGTAAATGCCCCAAACGGCTGGAATCTTACTATTGGCTTAACCGATGAATCGGGAATTAAGTAACCCGCCTGTGTGTACCATATCGTGCCGGTACCCATAGTAGGTTGTAAGTTACCGGCACCGGCAAGGGCTGCCTGGCCTGTAAAATCAGGGTTGGCAACCCCTACATTCATAATACCAAGGTTACGTAAGTAGTTAGGGCCAAAATCGTAATCATAAAATACGCTATAAGCAGTAATTGCACCTTTTTTAGTACCAACAGGCATATCTAAAAAGGCATCTACAGCGAATAATTTAATATCATGTTTTCTTATTTGCGCATCAACTGATGATTGTGTAGCATCGGGCGCTGTATAAAAGCCTGCACCAATATTAAATACTTTTTTAGTACCCAGGTAAGTACCTACTTCATAAGGTAAAAGATTCGACTCTATATCAAAAAACTGGTACTCAAAGTAACCGCCTTTGCTCCATTTGGTATTGCCATTGTTATCTACAGCTACCTCTTTAGCGCCTGCCGGTACATCTACAGGTACAAGGTTGGTAGCAAAAGGTTTATTGTAGCTTAAGCGGTATTCAAAATGCCCATATTTGCCTTTTGCAAAAAGCCCCATTTGGCGTGCAAACTGGTCGGAATTCTCTATAAGCGGCCAGTTGAATATGGGTGCATCTGCCGTTAAAAAATTAAGTGTAGATGCCATTGTAGACCTTGATAGCCCTGTGTAATAATGAAGCCCGCCCCCAATTGACAAACTGAATTTTTTATCGGCCTGAGGCAGCACTACCGCATATTCGTTATAAGCATCGTGAAAAAACATACCAGGTTTTTTACCCTGCCCATATCCGCCCGTTCCCGTTGTTCCTGCTGCACCGCCGTTGGTAAAGGTTTGGTTGTTTATACCAAAATGGGTAACAATAAGGTAACGCTTAGATATTTGCGCATATAGCAGTATCCTGAGGCGCCTGTTGCCAATATCGGTACTGCTGGAGGCCTCTTCGCCGTTTATCATAGTACCGGGATTCATTTCGGTAGAACGGAACCATATCTGATCCCAGATAATGGCTCTCATGTACTTGTTACCGGTAGAATCGAGGTTAAACTTTAGCCCCGACCCATATTCTGGAGAGCCTTGGGCAAATCCTGCTGCTGAGAGAAGTAACAAGCCTGCAATGGTTAATATTCGTTTCATGGTTATTAATTTGGGTTGTGAAATAACGTTTTCGATACAGCCAAATTCTAAAATTCAAACGAATAGTTAAAATAACAATATATACAGGTGTAAAGTGATATAGTTAATCTTTAAAACGCTCCCATTTTATAAGCATAAATTTATCGCCAAGCTCAGTGATAATCATGCCTGCGCCACTTAACTGTTGTTTGTTTTTAAGGTATTCTACAAGTTCTAAATGATTAAATATTTTGTAGGTTGGATGATAATCGCCGTGAGCCGGTTTTTTAACTCTAAACTCTTTTACCCAATTGCTAACGGTTACGTGCGATACACCAAGTATGCGCTCAATTTCTCTATAGCTTAGCCCTTCAAGATAAAGCTGCAATGCCTTGGTAACATAATAGTTATCAATTTTCTTACCTATCTTATTAACCGTAAAATAATAGTTACAGTCTTTGCACAAATACCGTTGCTTATCGTTAATTACACCACTCTTAACAATGTGGTTTTGCTGGCATTTAGGACAGGCTAAAATCTCCATATATATTATTTTTGCATAAATATACTAATTTAGCAATTATATAAAAATGAATAATAAAAAAATAATTTGATTTTTTTATTCAGTACGTAATTTTATACAGGATACTTTAATTATTCTATACAGATTTAATTATTTCTAAAATTCTACAATACTCTAATTCCAGAGTTGGAAATTTGATTTATAACTACAGCAAGAGTTAACGCATATAACTTATACAAAATGTACCATCACAGAGTTACCTCCCATTGGGTATTTACATCTTTAATTTATTTTATCACAGTTGTTCACATATATGTTTCAACATAAAAATATCCAAAGTCTGAAGTGAAGTCAAACTGCCCAAATTCATTGATTTCTAGAAAGTAATATTTTTTGCCTGAATATAGTAAGTCTACTGACCCTTTTTTTATATTCAGTTTTTTATAAACACAAAATTTTATTACTGTACTATTTGTTTATTCGTTCTATTTTGAAGGGATTACAAAATTAATGGGATTAAAATACATTAAAAAACTTGGAAAAATCATTCGTTAAATGAAGTGAAATTTCATTTTTTAATTTATCTAAATTTTTAGTATGAGTAAAGTGATTTAAGGAAACTCCATTTGAGTAAATAGTATCAATTGAACTAACAAAATTACTAACGTTATCATACTGTCCAAGTAACGATACAAGTCCATCTGCATTATCAATTCTTATAATTTCTTTTTATAATACAATAATCACCCAATTATAAAATTAAGTTTCTCATCAGTTGGATTATTGGAAAATAATAAAATCATCCTAATTACAGTTTTCAATTGTTGCTATTTGATGATACGATTCCTCAAAGTATGTTTTATCGTGTACTGGCGCTTTTATAATTATGTATCTAAAATCGAAATCAGAAATACGAGAATACTTAAAAATTATCTTTTTCTCAAAATCACTAATGCTATCCATGCAATAGGCATCCCTATTTAAATTAATTTCTTCTAAACGTTGCTGTTCATTTATTTTATATAGCTTGCAATCGAAAATATTATAAAGAAAAGAGCCTGTGTAATTAAATAGACCACTTGTTAATTCAATGGTCGAAGCGATATGGTATTGCTTAATATTTCCCAAGTTCAAATTATCTAACAAAACATTTTTTATAGCGTTTGAAATTACTTTATCCCTTCCCATTTCTAAATAATGCAAAAAAACAATATCTGGTTTAGATTTAACTCTGATAATTGTATCTTCAATAACATATGTCCCCAATTTATTTTCAGAATAATAACCATTGGTCTTGATAAAATCGAGCAGATTCAATGTGTTTTTTTTAAATAAAGTCTCTAGAGTATCTGGAAGATCAGCATACGAGCTATATTTGGTCAATCGTATCCTGTTATATAGCGAATCTAGTGAAAAAAAACTATCCATTTTTTTAGTATAGCTTTCGTTCATTTCAAAATTTTCATTCTTGGTTTTCTCAGCTTTTTCTAATATTTTAAAAAAATCTTTATCATTGATATAATTTTGAAAAATCTTTTTTTTGAAAAAGTTTCTCCCCACACCCTTGGCCGCGAGCCTATCTGCGAAAAATAGGAGTTTTTTAGTTTGGCCTAGCTTTATTGCGCAAACACATGCATTATACACATCCACCGAAAACTCAATTTTAGTGTTCTGAAAAGCATTTTCATATAATCTTAAGGCGTCAGAATAGTCACTTTCAACAATAGCCAATTCAGCTTTATTTACATAAGTATTATATTTGTGTCCCAATGATTCAGCTCCATGAAGACGCGACGAAAATATTGAAATGAAAATAAATATTCTAGTAAAATGTAACATATTAAGTGCTAAATTAAATTAAAATACATGATTGTAGAAAGCTTATTATAGCGTAACTCGCCATTTGTAACTTCAAGAGGGCTTTCAAAATTGTTGGTGTACAAACCGCCTGTGCCTAACCCCTGTGGCATTGGATTATTTTGTAAAAATGTCCATTGCGCAATGGCATTTAAACCAATGTTACTTTCTAATGCCGAAGTTATCCACCACCCTATATTGTATTTTTCTGCGAGGGTTATCCATTCGTTACAACCCCTAAAACCACCCACCAGGCTTGGCTTTAAAATGATATATTGGGGCTGTATTTTTTGCAGTAAGGCTTCTTTTTCAGATAGTCCAAAAATCCCGATAAGCTCTTCATCCAAGGCAATGGGTAAAGGAGTGTTTTTACATAGGGCTGCCATGCTGTCAGTTTGATTTTTTAAAATAGGCTGCTCAATGCTATGTAATTTAAAATCAGACAGCTGTTTTAACTTACTTAAAGCATCTTCTAAAGTAAAAGCACCATTAGCGTCTACTCTAATTTCAATTTGTTCTGGACTAAAATTGGCCCTTATAAAGCGCAATAAACCCAATTCTGTATCAAAATCTATTGACCCAATCTTAAGTTTAATGCAGTCAAAACCCTGTTGTAATTTGTCTTCAATTTGTTCTTTCATGTAGGCTTCATCACCCATCCAAACGAGTCCGTTAATAGGTATATTAGCCTCTCCTTTTGTAAAATCAGACGGAAATAATTCATAAGGAGTTTCACCTTCCAGCGATCGGAAAGCCATTTCAATCCCGAACTGTATTGAGGGAAACTCAATCAATTCTTCCCATAGTTTTTGTTCGCCTAAATAAATATTTTCACATGCCCATTTAAGCTTTTCTTCATAATCAGGTCGGTCATCCACACTAAGCGATCGCAAAATACCGCACTCCCCTATGCCCCGCTTACCATCTTTTTCAAGGATAATAAACCAGGTTTCTTTTTCTGTCATAACGCCGCGTGATGTACCGCTGGGACGCTTAAAATCAAGGAGGTATTTTTGATATTTTGCAACTATCATTGTGAAAAATTTAGACACGAATTTCACAAATTCACACAAATTAATTCGTGCTAATTTGTGAAATTCGTGTCAAAAAACTATAGATTAAGTGAAGAACCAATTTCCAAAAGCGTAAAGTTTTTGCCTTTATCAGCAAAAAGCTTTTTAGTAGCTTCATGGTTTATTTTGATGTAGCCAAAGGTATCGTAATGATAACCAAGTACATTATTACATTCTACAAAATCAGAAGCTATAATTGCATCCTCGGCATCCATGGTATAGTTGTCGCCAATTGGTAAAATAGCAAGGTCTAATTTGGTACGCAGCGGTATCAACTTCATATCATAAGTAAGTGCGGTATCTCCGGCAATATAAATGTTTTTATCTGCCTCAATCACAAAACCACCCTGGTTACCACCGTAGCTACCGTCCGGGAACGAGCTTGAATGTATAGCATTTACATACTTAACTTTTCCGAAGTCAAACTTCCAGCTACCCCCGTGGTTCATGCCGTGAGAAGTAAATCCTTTGCTGGCGTAATAACCTGCTATCTCAGCGTTAGAAACAATAGTTGCACCGGTGTTTTTTGCAATAGCCTCAACATCTAAAATATGATCGCCGTGCGCATGCGTAACCAATATGTAATCCGCTTTAAGCGTATTGATATCTATATGTTTAGCCAACTCGTTAGCCGTAATGTAAGGATCTACAATAATGTTTTTGCCGTTAACCTCTATACCAAGGCTTGCATGGCCGTAAAAACTAATCTTCATAATATTTAATTTAATGTGTTGTGTGTAGTGATTGCTGAATTGTCTATTGCTAATTACCTACTGCATTGCAAGGCAAAGCATCAGCGAAAGGAAAAACGTACCCAAAGCTACTTTTTTAAGCTCAGGGTCCAGCTCCCTTGGAACCGTGTTTTTTGCCACTGTCCTTAAATGAATAATGAATGGCAGGTAGGCTATTAAAAAGAAGTACTGCCCCACACTAAAGTTACTTAATATTGCAAAGGCAAGTATTAAAGCTAATGCCGAAACAATTACAAAGTAGTGGTAAATTTTAGCCTTCTCAGCACCCAATTTTACCACAAGGGTGTTTTTGCCGCTCATAGCATCGCTAACCTGGTCGCGCATGTTATTAAGGTTTAGCACTGCTACGCTAAGCAATCCTATAGAAATCGCCGGCATAATAATAAGGCTGTCTACGTGTTTGGCGAATAAAAAGTAACATCCTATAACGCTAACAAGACCAAAGAAAATAAACACGAACAAATCGCCCATACCCCTGTAACCGTAAGCGGAATTGCCCACCGTGTATTTAATGGCTGCGGCAACGGCAGCTAATCCTAAAAAGAAAAAGAACACCGAGTAGCCAAAATTTTCCCTGCCAAAAGAAAGGTAAATAAGCACTACGGCAGCTATCATTGTTAGTATAGACGTAATTATAATACCTTTTTTCATGGCCTGCACGGTAATTGCACCGCTTTGTATTGCCCTTTTCGGACCGATACGATGCTCATTATCAGTACCTTTTACACCATCTCCATAATCGTTAGCAAAATTAGAAAGCACCTGTAAACCCAAGGTGGTTACCATTGCAAAAGCCAATATAGCCCAATTAGAAAATCCCTGAGAAAATGCATAAAAACTACCTACTAATATTCCTGACACCGATAAAGGCAGTGTGCGTAAACGTGCGGCCTCAAGCCACGCTTTTGTATTTGACATTTTGTATATTCTAAATCTTAAATCTGAAATCTAAATTCTGAAATCTTAAATCTTCTCTACATCCAATGTTTATCCGTTGTCTCTACCTGCCACAGCCAGTAGTTAACAAGTTCGTTAAGTTTTGTAAAATTAGCTAATCCGAACGATATTGTGCCCCCTGCTGTATGCAATGTAACAATACCAACATCAGACCCCTTTTGCCAAAAAAACTGCTTTAACGATATGGTTTGTATTTTGTGCGGCGCAATATAATCGTTATCAACATCCCAGGCACCGCTTTGTTTTATAATGAAATCATCGCTCACAAAAAGCCTGCTGTTTCTAAATGCGAAGTAGATAAGTGTAGCGGCAAATAAACCGTAAATAGGCACAAAGATCATATATTCCTTTACGGATGGTTCTACCATGAAAGCAATTAAAAAATAGATGCCAATAGGTATAATTAAAAACTTAAACGATTCGAAAATTATTTTCCTGAAGTTTGGTTTAACTGCCACACCTTTTTCGGGGACTTTTTCCAGCAAAAATTGCAGCAACACGTTTTTCTCGCTTTCGCTGCAACCGGGAATTTCTATTGCCGTCTTTTTCTGGTCTTTATCATTAGCCTCGTTGCCCGATGCCTGCCGTATTTTAAGGTCGTTCAGGTTAAACTTCTTCTGAAAATAGTTACGCCCTACCGTTACCACCTGTACCTTCTCCGGCCGTATAATGGTGTTTTTTGTATTCAGCAACCCGTAGCTTAGTAAAAGGCCATTTTGCTGTTTTGTTATCCTGAAATTATAATACCTTACTATAGTACGAACAAGGTTAACAATCAGCGTTAAAAATATAATTGCCCCAACTATAAAACTTATGAATTTAAGCAAAACCTCGGCATTAATGTAGTCATCTAACGGACTATCATCATAGCCTGTAACATTTATAAACTCTTCCAGATTCTGAAAAATAGTTATCATAAAGGCCAGCAATACTGCAAAACTCCTTATGTAATTAGATGTTATCCCTGTTTTAATGAGGCTTAAAAAACTGATTTGTATAAAAGGCTTATTCGCAGTTTGGCGCGTGCGGGGAGTATCAGCATTATCTTCAATATCTTCGTTTACAACATCTTCTGCCCCCTCCAAAAGCCGTTCCTTTAACGATACCGCAAGGCTTTCTTTAATGGCACGTATAGAAACTTCTTTGCCGTTGCTACCCGCCGTATCAACCTCAAGCGCGTGTACGCCGATTAAGCGCTGTATAAACGACTGGTTGATGTTTACCTGTTGTATCTTATCAAGTGGAATTGCAATGCGGCTTTTATTCAGGATGCCTTTACGCACAACAAACTCTTCATTCTGCTCGTCTAAAAAAAAAGTAAAATTCAGGTATTTTAGGTAGGCAACTAAAGCAACTAACAGCACTACACCACCAACGGCAAGGCCTATGTACAACTTATTGTATTCATTTATCTTCCAAATCCAAACAATTAAGAATGGCCATAAAGCACGCGCTGTACCCTGAAAGGTATCGGCAAACATTACCACTACCCCAATAAGCGACTGGCGCTGAGGCTGGCTAAAGTTGCTGTTCATCCTGCTGCGGGTTAATTTTGCCCATAAGTAAATACTTAATCTTTTCGGCCTGGTCTTTATCAATTCCCGGCACCTGTATATCACTACTGTTACCCCCTGCGGTAAAAACCTCTACGGCGGCCAGCCCCAGTTTTCGGGATAGCAATCCTTCATGAACCGCAACATGCTGCACCCTGTTGTATGGAATTATGGTTGTAGTAGTTGCAATAGCGCCACTGCGGTAAATAACATCATGAGCCCTAAAGGCAAAACCCCTGTTCTTAAAGCTTATAACATTCATTAATATTGTGAATAGTAAAATTACTATATATACTATAGTTATGATTATACGATAAGGCTCTAACTCCTGAATATAATAAAACCCCGCACCCGCAGCTATTGCCAATATAGCAAATACCAACCCTATATTAAAGATGATGATTTTAAAGTAAGACGGATGCAGCGGGGTAAGCACTACATCTTCATACTTAGGCAATTGCGAGGTATCTATGGTCTCGTTTATAAAAGGCTCTTCCACTCAGGCTTTGTTATTTGTATTTTGGAATTTGTTTTTTGAAAATTAACTTACGGAATCCATTTTATATCCCTAAAGTTAGGCTTTCTTTTTTCAAGAAATGCGTCGCGGCCCTCTTTAGCCTCTTCGGTCATATAGGTAAGGCGCGTAGCTTCACCGGCAAATATCTGCTGGCCCACCATACCATCATCAGTAGCATTAAAGGCGAATTTAAGCATCTTGATAGATGTTGGCGATTTACCCAATATTTCCTGTGCCCACTCGTAGGCTGTATCTTCTAATTCATCATGAGGGATAACAGCGTTAACCATCCCCATTTCATAAGCATCCTGAGCCGAGTAGTTCCTCCCTAAGAAGAATATCTCACGGGCGCGTTTCTGACCCACCATTTTAGCAAGGTAAGCTGAGCCATACCCACCGTCAAAACTGGTAACATCGGCATCGGTTTGTTTAAAAATGGCGTGTTCTTTACTCGCAAGGGTAAGGTCGCACACTACATGCAGGCTATGACCCCCTCCCACAGCCCAACCAGGTACAACAGCAATAACCACTTTAGGCATAAAACGTATAAGGCGCTGAACTTCTAAAATATTCAATCGGTGCATACCGTCGTCTCCCACATAACCCTGGTGTCCACGAGCTTTTTGGTCGCCACCACTGCAAAATGAGTACACACCATCTTTAGATGATGGCCCTTCTGCCGAAAGCAGTACCACACCAATAGAGGTATCTTCGCGGGCATCTAAAAATGCCTCAAAAAGTTCGGCAGTGGTCCTCGGCCTAAAAGCGTTCCTTACATCAGGCCTGTTAAAGGCTATACGTGCTACACCGTTGCATTTTTTATACGTTATATCTGTAAATTCCTTTACGGTTTGCCATTGTATCTTATCCATATTGCTGTAATAATTTACCGTAAAAATAGGCAATTTTGGTTAAGGCATAAAATAAAAAGGAAGCATAAAACGCAAACGTGTTGCATTTCAAAATATTAAGTTTTCCAATACAATAAAATCTAAATTATAACTGTTAACCTTACTAAAAAACCTGTCCAAAAACTTTGGTTTAGTTATATTTGCGACTTTACGTATTTCCAAAAATGAGATTTTCACAACTTACTACCTATATATTTATCGTACTTTTCGCTTCGTGCCAAAAAGACAAAAACGATACTGCAAGTGCTGATACCGAACAGAATGTGAAGGATACTGTACTGCATATTACGCCACTTGATGTGAAGCTTAACAAGCTTACCTCAGGGTGGAAAAATACCAAAACCAACAGCGTTAAGCAGTTCTACAACAAGACATGGCCTAAGGACGAACTTAGTGGAGGTTTCCTTGTAGCAAAAAACGGACAGATATTGTTTGAAACCTACGGAGGCTACGCAAACAGGAAAAACAAAACCGAAATTAATGCTAATACACCTATTCACTTAGCATCTGTTAGTAAGGTGCTTACGGCGGCTGTGATACTAAAACTTATTGACCTTGAAAAGCTGGATATTGATGCTAAGGTAAATACTATACTGCCGGAATTTCCGTATGAAGATATCTCTATTAAAATGCTGCTGAACCACCGTAGCGGGCTACCTAATTATGCCTATTTTGGTGATGACCGCACAATTTGGGACCGTAGTATGATGAAAAATCAGGATATTTTAGATTTGCTCGCCCTGCATAAATTCAATCTTTATTTTAAGCCTGATAAAAAGTTTGGCTACTGCAATACTAACTATGCTATATTAGCTCTTGTAATTGAGAAAGTTACAAAAATGAACTATCGCGACGCAATGAAAAAAATAATCTTTGAACCGTTAGGTATGAAAAATACATTTGTATTTGATTATTACAAGGACAAGGAGAGTGCCTCGCAGTCTTACAAAGGCAACAATGTTTTGTATGACTATGATTTCCTGGATAATATTTACGGCGATAAGAACATTTACTCTACCCCGCGAGATATGCTTAAGTTTGACCTTGCCACCTACTCTAAAAAATTCCTAAATCCTAAGTTAGTTAAGCAGGTATTTCAGGGCTATAGCTATGAGCATAAGGGTGAGCGCAATTACGGCCTTGGAATACGTATGCACGAATGGAAAACCGGAGAAAAACTGTTTTACCACAATGGCTGGTGGCATGGCAATACATCGTCTTACGTTACCCTTAAAGGTGACACCGTTGCAATGATAGCGCTGTCTAATAAATTTTCGTACAAGCCATACAAAATCTGGAAACTCTCTACCTTATTCGGGAAATACCCTATCAAACAGGATAAAGAAGACGGCGCCGAATAACTAAAAATCCTTCATTTACAGCATATTAGTTCTCACAACAATTATTAACTGGTGGTGGTTAATAATTTTATGATTTTTTAGTCTACTAATTTAGTAGAGTATTGCTACTTTTGTTCCGAGCAAACATTAACGTAATGGAACAGCACAACTATTTGGCATTCGCTATGCCTGCATTTTTTCTTTTCGTTTTCCTGGAATACAAAGCAACACAGCGCAAAAAGAAACCGGAATTATTTAAATACGAAAGTTCAATATCCAACATAAGTATCGGTATTGCAGAGCGTT
>Ga0265780_10009546_pt1 | contig 11622 bp, 7 predicted proteins | sample P1T30metagenome_FD_192432 | JGI IMG/M metagenome (GOLD analysis project Ga0265780, IMG submission 192432) | Plant litter microbial communities from East Loma Ridge, Irvine, California - P1 T30 | ecosystem: Environmental > Terrestrial > Plant litter > Unclassified | place: USA: California... | reverse complement strand
ACCCGGCGCCCCATTACAAACAATGGTACGAGCGCCGTCTGGCGACGCTGGACCAGTACGACTTGCTGCTGGCTATTTCCGAGGCGACACGGGACGACGCGATCCGTTTACTGGGCATTGCGCCTGAACGCGTCGTCAACATCTCGGGGGCGGCCGATCCGGTATTCCGGCAACTGGACGCTGACGAGCTGGCTGCGATCGATCTCGGCCGCTTGGGCATTGATCGTCCATTCGTGATGTACACCGGAAATGGCGACTACCGCAAAAACCTCGCTGGCATGGTATCGGCCTACGCGCTGTTGCCACCGGCACTGCGTGCCAACTACCAGCTGGTGGTCAACCAGGTAGGTGATTACGAACAGTTCCGCAAGCACTGCCATGCGCATGACCTCAATGACAGCGATGTCGTCGTCACCGGCCATATCAGCGACGACGAGTTACTCGCGCTGTACAACCGGTGCACGGTGTTCGTGTTTCCTTCACTGTACGAGGGCTTCGGCCTGCCGGTGCTGGAAGCGATGGCCTGTGGCGCGCCCGTGCTGGCGTCCGATAATTCATCCATTCCTGAAGTGGTGGGACGGTCCGACGTATTGTTCGACGCCACCTCGCCGACTGGAATCAGCGCCAGGCTCGAACGTGCCCTGACTGATTCGGCATGGCGCGCAGAGCTGCGTACCTACAGCCTGAAGCGCGCCTCCCAATTCAGCTGGGCACACTGCGCCGAGGCGGCATGGCACGCAATCGAGCAGGCTTTTCAGGTACGCCAGGCACGTGCCATGGCAGAACTGCAAGCGCAAGCGGCCCCACGCAAACGGATCGCGGTCGTGCTGGCCGTGCCGTCCGGGCCGGCAGCCGACCGCGCAGCCGCGACGGTAGGGGCACTGGCATACCACGCCGAGATCGAGGTGATCGCCGAACCGGGTCATGGCGTGAGCCCCGCAGGCTATTCACTGCCCCATGACTGGCACCGCTTCGACACCGTACTGTATATCGGCGTCCCGGAAACAATCACGTCAGCGTTCGTGAACCTGGTACGGACCGCGCCTGGCGTGCTGCTGCTGCAGCAGCCCTGCACCAGCCCGCTGACGTCGCCGGCCCGGGCCGAGCCTGCAGCAGCGGACCATGCCAATTACGTCACCGGCAATGAAGGGCTTCAGGGGTTCGCTGCAATGCACCGGCAACAGCCGAACCGGAGCGGCTCAGCATTGCCCTTGCCGCGCAACCTGCTCGAAGCACTGCGTGGCCTGGTCGTGGACGATGATAAGGCACTGGCGGACGCGCTGGCGGCAAGCTGCGCTGCGTTGGCGCTGCCAGCCGTGACCTTGCTCCCGCAAGCGCAAGCGCACTGCCCCCAGCGTGCACACGTTCTCGCCCTGGCGGTGCAGCGCGCCATCGACATCAACTGGCGTCCGGCGTCAGCCAGTATTGCGCAGGCATGGCAAGGCCAGGTGCCGCATGACGACATCCTGGACGACACGGCCCGCCACGCCGAACGCAACTTGCGTCTGAACCGCGGGGCACGCCTGCTGATCGACGTGACGCAGATGGCAAAGACCGATGCGCTGAGCGGCATTCAGCGGGTAGTGCGCAATATCGCGCGCGAACTGTGCCTGCTGGATGAAGTCCACCTGCCGATCGAACTGGTTGAATTGCGCGATAACGTGCTGTACCGCGCTACCGGTGTGACCGGGGCAGTGCTGGGGATCGACGCCAGTATTTGTCCAAGCGGGCAAGTCGACATCCAGCCCGGCGACATCCTGCTGATGATCGATTCATCGTGGGAGCAATATCCGGGATATATCCCGATCTTCGACGCCGTGCGCCAGTTTGGCGGCCGCGTGGTTACGGTCATTTACGACTTGATTCCGCTGCGGATGCCACAATATTGCAGCGCCGGGCTGGTGCTGGTATTCCGGCGTTGGTTCGCCCTGGCTGTTGCGCACAGCGATATGCTGCTGTGCATTTCGCGCGCCGTGCGCGACGATGTGAGCGAATACATCCAGGAACATGGCCTGCGACCACTCCATCCGATCCGCCTGGACTACTGGCAGCTCGGCGCCGACATCATGCCATCCGGTAGCAACCAGCAAATCCGCCCCGAGGTTGCGCACATGGCTGCCGACACAACTTCGCCGCTGTTTCTGATGGTAGGCACGATCGAGCCGCGCAAGGGCCATAACGGCGTGCTCGATGCCTTCGAAGCACTATGGGCCGAAGGCAGCCACGTACGCTTGTGCCTGGCCGGCAAGGAAGGCTGGGAAGTCGAGGAACTGATGCAGCGTATCCGCCATCATCCCATGCTCAATACCCGGCTGTTTTTCGTCGAACACTTCAGTGATGCCGAGATTAACCTGTGCTACGCCGGTGCGCATGCACTGATCGCCGGTTCGGTGGCCGAAGGCTACGGCTTGCCGATCGTCGAGGCGGCGCAGCACAAGGTACCCGTCATTGCGACCGACATCCCGGTGTTCCGCGAAGTGGCCGGCAGCGGCGCCGCCTATTTCCCTTTGGGCGACCGCGCAGCGCTGATGGCACTGGTCAAGCAATTCTCCACATGTGAACGGTCCGAGCGCGAAGCCATGGCGGCGCTGGTATCGGTCGTGAGCTGGCAGGAAAGCGCACGCCGGGCCTGGCACCGCATGCGCAGTACATACGACTCGGTGTCCTAGCGCGCGTGCAGCGCCCTGTAAGGAGCTGCATGTGCACAAAAATTTGTCACGCTGCAGCGCGACAGTACTACAATGCCAACCTCACTTTGTCAGCAATTTTCAAACATGCGTAACCGTACTTCCTATATTGCAATGGTGGACATCTTCGCCGCTCTCAAGCGCTTCCCGCTAGCCGGCGTGCTTGGCTGGCAAGATGTCCGCCAGCGCTACCGGCGTTCTGCACTGGGTCCGTTGTGGATCACCGTGAGCATGGGTGTCATGATCGCAACGATCGGCGTGGTATTCGGTCAGATCTTCAAATCGCCAATGAACGAGTTTCTCCCCTTCCTGACCATCGGCATGGTGATCTGGACGTTCATAGCAACCGTGATTACCGAAGGTGCTGTTGGATTCATCTCCGCAGAAGCCATTATCAAGCAACTGCCGATTCCCCTGTTTGTCCATATCATGCGCATGATCTGGCGCAATATCCTCATTCTTGCCCATAACTTCCTGATCTTTCCGGTAGTTATGCTTTGGGCAGGAAAATCGCTGGGATGGGAGGCACTGTTGAGCATTCCCGGCGCGGCACTCCTGATCATCAACTTGGCTTGGGTAGTATTGCTACTGGCCATAATGTGTGCACGCTACCGCGACCTGCCGCAAATCGTCACTAGCGTCCTGCAAGTGCTGTTTTATCTCACCCCTATCATGTGGCTGCCAAAACTGTTGCCGCAGCGTGCCAAGCTATTTTTGCTTGACTATAATCCAGTGACCCATTTGCTGGAGATTGTACGTATGCCATTGTTGGGTGAAATGCCATCCGATCTTAACTGGATCGTCTCGATTTGCATGGCGATAATAGGCTGGGCTGTTGCTCTGATTATTTTCGGTCACTACAAACGCCGCATCGCATATTGGTTGTAAAGTGAACTATGGCTTCTATTGAATTTAACAACGTTTCTGTCGATTTCCCCATTTATAATGCAAGCGGGCGCTCGCTCAAGAAGCGCCTGATCCAGGTTGCCACGGGCGGCCAGCTCGGAGCAGATCCAAACGGGCGCGTCGTCGTGCGCGCGCTTGAAGGTCTGACGTTCACGCTGCGCGATGGCGACCGCGTGGGACTTCTCGGCCATAACGGTGCAGGCAAGAGCACACTGCTGCGTCTGCTGAGCGGCGTGTACGTGCCTTCCAGTGGAACTGCTCGCATTGATGGCGACATTGGCTCGCTGATCGACATTTCACTTGGTATTGATCCGGAATCGACTGGGCGCGAAAACGTCTATCTGCGCGGCGCATTGCTCGGCATGACGCGCGCGATGCTCAATGAACAGATGGAAGACATCATCGAATTCTCCGAACTCGGCGATTTCATCGACATGCCGCTGCGAACCTATTCGAGCGGCATGCACCTGCGCCTCGCATTTGCGGTATCGACTATTCTGCACCCGCAAATTTTGCTAATGGACGAATGGCTCGCCGTGGGTGACCAAGGCTTCAAGGCCAAGGCCGAAGAACGCATGGAAGCATTGGTTGCAAAATCAGCGATTCTGGTCATTGCCAGCCACTCGCGCGAACTGATTGAGGAAACCTGCAACCGTGCCCTCTGGCTCGAGCACGGGAAAATCCGCATGGACGGCACTGCGGAAGAAGTCGCTGCGGCCTACTTTACGTAACTGCCATATCGCGCACGTGTCCTAGTCGTTGCAATTCCGGTCAGTGCGAGGAAGCCGCTTCTTCGTTGAACACGGTTTCCACGCATATTGGTACACCTAGACTTCGCGAAGGGCATTTCTGAGAGCACCAGCGCCAATGCTTTCTCGCCGATATTTCGCGAAGATGACCGTTTTTCTATTAAAATAACTTGTTCATTTCACGCGCTCCCCAGCGCTGCATGAGCTGCGCGGGCACTACTCATCACAATATTACGCTCGAATTAATCTCATGACGGGAATTTAATATGCATTCAGATAAAATCTTAATCACTGGCGCATCAGGCGTAATTGGACAGGCGCTTAAAAAAGAGCTGGAGGAAAACGGCTATTCAAATGTGATAGCGCTGTCGAGTGCACACGGTGATCTTCGCAATGAAGAGCAGACGATGAAGATTTTCCAGGAAGTGAAACCAGACGTTGTCTATCACTTGGCCGCACGCGTGTACGGTATCATGGGGAATATGCAGAACAAAGGTAAAGCCTTTATTGATAATACCCGGATTAATACCAACGTGATCGACGCCGCGCACCAATCAGGCGCGAGGAAAGTGGTGGCAATGGGTTCGTCGGCAATTTATTCCGACAGCGTGACATTACCCATGACGGAAAACCAGGTCTGGAATGGTGCTCCGCACTTTTCCGAAGCCGCCTATGCACACAGCAAGCGTGCAATGCTTGCGCAACTTGAGGCATATCAAGCCCAATATGGACTCGATTTTGCATTCTGCATTTCGACCAATTTGTACGGCCCGCATGACAAATTCGACGAGGAGTGGGGGCACGTCCTTCCTTCACTGATTTCGAAATTTCACCGCGCGACTCAGGAAGGAGGCAATGTTTCTGTATGGGGAACTGGCAAAGCTCGACGAGATTTCCTATTTGGCGCTGATGCCGCTTATGCGATGCGCCTGATCGGGGAAAACTATACCGGGCCAATCAACCTTGCTACTGGCCATTCTCAGACTATCCGTGAAACAGTCGAATTGATTTCGAAAATTTCGGGCTTGCAAGGTGAAGTGCATTGGGATGCGAGCAAACCGGACGGGCAAAATCTGCGCGAGTACGATGTCAGCAAATTGGCGGCACTCGGCTTCGTGCCCCGTCATAGCCTCGAAGAAGGACTGCAAAAGACGTATCAATGGTTCGCTAAAAACACACGCATTGTTCGTACATAAATCAGGACAAGGCCGATATTAACCGGCCAGCCCGCAGATATCTGCGTCCACAGGATATCAGGGCGTTTTCACATCGCGTGCCTGATTGCGCCCCTTTTTTGTAAGCGCCGACCTATCAGCATCATGCGACGGCAGGACCGCACACTGATCCTGCGCAATCCCAGAATATTCAATTTTGAGAAACCTATGACTTTTATTTCTTACGCCCAGAATCTGGAAGACGTGATGCTGTGGCGCGCCCTGAAAAACTATCGATCGGGATTCTATATCGATGTCGGCGCCTGCGATCCAGATGCGGATTCAGTTACCAAAGCATTCTATGAGCGGGGTTGGCGCGGTATTAATATCGAACCGGTACCGTCGGCATTTGAAAAGCTGAGCAATGCGCGGCCGCGCGATATCAATCTGCAGATAGCAGCCGACGCCGCCAGCGGCAGCAAGACATTGTATAGCATCGACGGCGGCAATGGATTGTCTACCACGGTAAAAAAATATGCCGAAAAATACAATGCAGAAGAGCGGATAGTGGAAGAACTGGAAGTCGAAACGCGAACCTTGGCCCAGATTTGCGCAGCGTTTGTTAACCAGGATATCAGTTTCTTGAAGATCGATGTGGAAGGCGGTGAAAAGGATGTGTTGACTGGCGCCGATTTCAATGCATTCCGGCCTTGGATTGTTGTTGTGGAGTCGACTGAGCCGAATAGCACCAAACCTTCGCACCTGGAGTGGGAACCCATCCTCCTGAATGCACGTTATACATTCGTTTACTTTGACGGCCTCAACCGTTACTACGTTGCCGATGAAAAACTCGAATTATTAGGACAGGCATTTTCCACGCCACCAAACTGGTTTGATCATTACGAGACCAGTACCACGGCAAACCTGCGCAAAGCTAACGAGAATATTCAAGAGCAACTCACCCGTATTGACGCAATTCCTTTCCCGTCCTTTATCGAGGGAACAGTCAGTGTCACTGAGAAAGTTGAAAAATTGATCGAAAATCACCTGTTCCTTTCTCAGAAATTATCAGCTGATGAAGAGGTTCCCTCAAGCACACCGGAAGTGGTGCCTACTGCCCCAGAACCTATTGAAATCAGCCGTCAGGTTGCCGAGTTGCTTTTGGAATCGGATGGCCTGCGACGGCGCATCGATGACTTGAAAGAAGAGTCAATGTCCTCTCAACGGGCATTTGGTAATTCGGAACGGGAAAAGATGCTTATCCGCGAAGAGTTGGCTCGCCTGGTAGACATGAATCAGCGGTTGGCGGCGGAAAACGTCACGTTAAAACAGGAACACGAAAAATTGAACGCGGAGGCAGACGCCTACCAACAGGAGTTATACGAAAGTTCCCGTCATATTGGCGCTATGTCAAAAGAACGCAGTAACATGAACGCAACGATCGCCTCGCTCGAGCACCATGTACGCCATTACATGGCGCAGCATGAAGCAGCGCAGCGGGAGTGCGCGGGCGTGCAGCGGGAGTGCGCGGACGTGCAGCGGGAGTGCGCGGACGTGCAGCGTCAAATGGCAGTGCAAGGTGATCGGTACGATGCATTGAGCCGCGAAAGCTCTAACCTGCATCGCGATATCGCTACCCTGCATGCCCATATTGGGGCACAGGATGCGCGAATCGCCGCTTTAACCGCAGAAAACGCCAGACTGGACTCCCATATTGCAGCAATCCTTGGCAGTCGGTCATGGCGCATTACAGCGCCTTTGCGTAACCGTTCAGTTTTCACGAGCCGTGGTGGAAAAACCCATGGTTGATATTTCATTTAACGACGCGGAAATTTGTGTAGTTGGCCGCAGCGATTTCAACAGCGGTATTGGCGCCGTAGGCTTCGCGGCTTGTGAACTTCTGTCTCGCTACTTCCCGGTCAGTTTTTACTCGACAAATCCAGTAATTGATTCGGAACATATCACCTTGCCAAACGGCAGATTGGTCCCCGTCTGCAAAGACCTCCAAACTGCCAAAGTATTCTTTTATACCGATGTGCTCTGGAATGGCGAATACGATCACAATTACACGAAGCTGCCGGCACATGGGTTGCGTATTGCCCATATCGCTTACGACTCTGATCAGTTTCCGGCAAAGTGGGTCGAGATCCTCAATAACCATTTCGATGTAGCGTATTTTTCCAGCGGTCATCTTGAAGCGGTGGCCCGCACCAGTGGCATCAAGATTCCTATCGGGACCCTGCCAATCGGACTTGATACGGAATTGTTATTGGCAAATCCGTTCACTCAGAACCAAGACAAAGTCCGGTTTGGTTCGGTTGCCGCCTATCACCCGAGAAAGGGCATGGACATCTTGGTCGAGGCATTTATCGCGGAATTTGGGGCCAGCACGGATGTTGAACTGGTGCTCCATTCAAATATCGCGATGGGTAGCGTTTATCAGAATGTACAGCGTGCAGTGCAAAAAGGCGCAACCAACAATATCACTTTGAGTAATACAAACCTGGATTTTGCGGAAAAAAATGCGCTGATCGAGAGTTTTGATGTCTTTATCAACTGCTCGCGCGGCGAGGGTTATTCGATCGGCCCGCGTGAGGCGCTCGCTATGGGAAAGGTGCTAGTCCTTTCCGACATCGGCCCGCACCGTGACTTGTTTGACTTGCCAGGGACATTTGCTATCCCGGTATCGATCGGATTTCCGGCCCGCTATCCGGAAATTGACAACCAGATCTTCGGACGCCAGTTTTCGCCAAGCGTGCAGGCAACCCGAACTGCTTTGCGGCAGGCCTATGAGTACGTGCGCAATCCCGGCTTAACCAGCAGCGCCGACGTACGCGCACGCAAAGGACGGGCCAGTCAATTCGCGTTTCACAGCCTGGCGCTTGACTATGCGCGTACTATCGTGCCGGACATCGCACGCTTCAAAGTAAACTCGCGCCAATCTTCTTATACCCATATCAGCGCTGCTGCTGACGAAGCAGCCATACGCGCAGTCGGCGCATACGGTGCGGAGTTGGTTGCGCGCAACAGGGTCGTGCTGCCAGCCCATGATGGCGGATTTTACTCAGTATTCAACGCGTTCATGAGCCACTTGACGTGGGATATGCAGGAAGATCGCTGTCATATGGTCCTGCCCGACTGGGATGTCGGCCGACTAGTGGCGCACCAGGGCGATAAAAAACTCGTCAGCTTCTGTTACGGGCGTCCCCAAGATGGCAACATCTGGCTCAAGTTATTCAAGCCGCTGTATGGTTTATCCGAACAGCAAATGAACGATGAAGAGTTCTTATACGAAAAGTCGACCACCCCGCCGGCGATCTGGAATCAGAATCGTGAGCCGTTGTTAACCTACGTCCATGCATTCGACCTGTATGGCAGTCCGACATTCAAATCGTTCCGACGCCAGTATCATGCCGCATACAAAGCACACGTGCACCTGTTACCGCAGTTTCAGGACGAAGTCGATGCTTTTAAAGACGCTCATTTCAATGGCAAATTCATGTTTGCAGCGCATGTCAAACACCCGAGCCACATGATTGAACAGCCCGGCATGTGCATTGCGCATGGCCAGGCTTTCATCGACGCCATTCTTGAGCAGCTCCCAGCACGTGGCCTGTCGATGGCTCATCAAGACTGGGGGGTGTTCCTGGCAACGGATCAGGACCGTGTAGTTGCACAGTTCAAGGAGGCCTTTGGCGACCGGGTATGCTGTTTCGACGATGTGCGCAGGACTAGAATCAGCGAAGACGAACTGTACGACAGTTTATCTGCCGACGACAAGGCTAAAGAGGGATTCCAGGTTCAACACTTGGTAGCAGCATCGCCTGAAAACTGGTCAACCCGGATGGCATGGGAAGTAATTCGGGACGCCACAGTCATGTCCCACGCCAATGTGTTGTTTCATGTCGTCAGCAATGTCTCCACCGCTGTTTCATATATGAATCCAGACGTTGAATTAATTTTTATTAAGTAATTTCGACCGTACGGCCGATGCGATCGAGCCTCGATTTCCGCATCGGCCGACATGATTCAACCATCCCTCTTTGCACTCGATGTTATCCAACACGAAAATCCATTAAAAAGATGGACACACGCGGCAATCTAAAAACTACTGAGACTGTGCGTATGTGGCCCGTATCTACCGATATGGGATTACCCCTGAGAAATCAGAATTTATTGATTGAATACCCAGTGCTTGCCGAGGAAAAATCCGTTAAGTGCAACGATGGGTAGCGAAAGCAGCTTTCCTATCAAGGGATAACTAAGCCATTGCGCAGCCAGCGCCACTAACACGATAGTAATCAGGTAGTTCAATGCAACCAGGCACATGAATCGAAAAAAAGTGACCGGAGTTGTGACGTTTTTAAAAGTTACCTTTGCGTGAAACACATAGTTGACCAAGAGACCCATGACGAAGCCGGCGCTTGCAGCTATCACCGGATCAATCATGTTAGCGACCAAGATTTGCATCAGGCCGATATCTATCACAGCGCATAGTACGCCACCGCCCACGTAAATAAGGAACTGTGGCGTCATGAACACACTCAACTTTTGCATACAACTCGTTGTTTTGCCAGTTTTTTGTGGATAGGCCGATTTGGCACTGATGCAATGTCACTGGCAAGAAAAGCAAGAATCAGCTGCATACCCATCAAAACCAGCAAAGCCGAAAGCATCACCGTACCGGCAGGTGTGGCAATATTTGTCTTTGTCGAAGCAATCCAGTGTATTCCACCGTAAATCGAACCGCCAAAAAATAGCAATAACCCTACTGGTAACTCAATCGATGCAATCGACATGTTGCGTAAATAATAGTTGTAAAACAGCCTTTTGCTAAAATTCCGGATATGCTTTAGCATGAATTCAGTAACAATTTTGGATATCTTCAAATTGCTCACCTCATCACCGTAGCTAGCATCCATCGGCACATCAGTGACAACAGCATGGAAAGTATTGAGACGGAAAAGCATGTCTGTCTCAAAAAAATAGCGACGACTGATTTTATCAAATTGTAACTGATTGGCAACATCTGAATGAATTGCAGTATAGCCGTTAGTCGGATCGAACAAATCCCAGTACCCAGACGATACCTTGGTCATGAGTGACAGCACTGCATTGCCAAAGAGACGTAACGGCGGCATCGCGCGTATTTGTTCAAGATTGAAAAACCGGTTGCCTTTTGTGTAATCTGCCTCACCACGGAGGATTGGCGCCACGAACTGGCTGATCAGCGACGGATCCATCTGGCCGTCGCCGTCAATCTTGACGATGACCGTCATTCCATCAGCGATTGCGGCCCGGTACCCTGTCATCACGGCGCCGCCGACACCTTGATTTTCGACATGGTAGATGACGGTGACGCGCGGATCGTTGCACTGATCACGCACGATTGCACCAGAACCGTCTGGGCATTTGTCATCGACGACATAAATACGGCTCACTTCCGTGCCGATTGCACGAAGGACATCGAGAATGTGGCGGGTGACGCGGTAACTGGGAATGACAACTGCAATAGTACCTTGAGTGCTCATGCTGGCAACCAAAAATGATGAGGAGGCGCTATTATGGCCGATCCGCTTCTAAAAGCCCAAATCAACCGGTACAGAACTCACCTTTGCGCAACATTTCTGTGGCTTGACCTCTAAATTATGGTAGTAAATCAGGTGTTATAATTGCGCATTCAAAACGCAGGCATGACAACCTGTTTTGCACCGTCCAGGCAGTTGGTTGCGTTCAGCGCTGCTCCTCGGCGATAGTCATTGCCGCTCTCCTCCGGAAACTCGCATGATACAAAAAATAGAAGGCCGACACGAACCTGTTGCCGTCATACGTATGCTCATTGTAATGATGGTCATGACAGTGTGCGTGACGTGGTTATATCGCCAGCAGATACTGAATGGTTTTTCGATTCTCGCAGGGGATCGTTATGATGGCGTCATCTCAGCTACCATCCTGGAGCATTGGTTCAACGTGTTTCAAGGGAGGTCGAATTGGACGGAGGTGAATTATTTCTATCCACATGTACGCACCTTGGCCAATACCGACGGTTATTTTATTGTTGGTGTTATTTACTCTCCCTTCCGACAACTCGGATTTGATCCTTTTTACTCTGCCGAACTTGCCAAT
>Ga0265780_10009543_pt1 | contig 11625 bp, 6 predicted proteins | sample P1T30metagenome_FD_192432 | JGI IMG/M metagenome (GOLD analysis project Ga0265780, IMG submission 192432) | Plant litter microbial communities from East Loma Ridge, Irvine, California - P1 T30 | ecosystem: Environmental > Terrestrial > Plant litter > Unclassified | place: USA: California... | reverse complement strand
CGGCGTTTTAATTCTTTCCTTACTTCGAAATAAGTGTTAGTCCAGAAGCTCCTGAGGTCGGAGGTTACCTGTACGGGTTTAAAACCGGGCGAAAGAAGGTGCAGTACAACTCCTGTCTTTCCGCCATTTATTTTAGGAGTATCCAGCATGCCGAATACCTCCTGCAGCCGTACGGCAAGAACAGGCGCGGAACCATCAGCAAAATACTGCAGTCTGACGAGCGAACCGCTTGGTACAGTAATACCTGCAGGTGCGAGTGTATTCAATTCCAGCTGTTTCGAATATTCCAGGTGCTGAGACAGCGCCTGGAGCAGATTTATCTTTTTCAGGTCTTCTGTCTTTTTAACCTGCGCCAGGTAAGGCCATAGCCATTCCCTGTTGCTTTTTAGTAGTGAAGAGGTTGTTACATCGGGCCAGTTTTCTTCCGGCCTCCAGATCCCTGAACTAAGTATACGGTTTTGCCATTGCTCCAGTTCTTCAGAGAAATCAAGCAGCGATTCACCTTCCGTCTCCAGAGCTGCCGAGATCACTTCTGAAACTTTTTCCGGCGGAGGCGCGGCCAGAGGTTTGGATTGTAATACAATACTGCCCAGGCGCAGGTCGCGGCTGGCTATCAGGCCGCCCCGGCGTGTATCCCATGTCAGCGTTTCACTTTCCGATGCTACAGAAAGCAGGTCGTTTTTATTTATCGGAGAGGCCAGGAATATCTTGCCAAGTCCCTTCCTGTCGTCAAGCTGGGCGATGGCAAGCCAGCTTTCAGCAGAAAGATCATCATTGCGTTCGAGCGAAGTCATTTTGCCGTTAGCAAGCTGAAACTGGCCGGCATGCCCGGGTTTTGCTGCGGCAATCCGCTCCGGATAAGCGTAAGCAAGAAGTAAGCCTGTGTCATAAGGATCGTACATCCCGTTGTTTTCTTCCAGTTTGAAGAGGCTACGGTAAAACGAAGCAATCTTTTCAATATTCTCCCACTTCCGGTCCTTTCTCCTTTCACCGCGATATCTTCTCAATGCCTCGATTCTGGTATTTATATCTGTTCCGGCTACCTTGTCAAGCGGGTCCCTTTCTTCCAGCAGTGCCGCGAGATCGGTGGCCAGATCTGCTGTTCCTGCCTGCCTTGCCATAATCAGCATATGGCCAATGCGCGGATGACAGGGAAGGACATGCACCTGTTTACCATGTGAGGTAATCTTCCCGCCTTTTGTTGCTTTAAGCTGCTCCAGCAGTTCCCTGGCCATGTCAAAAGCATGGCGGGGCGGCGGGTTTAGCCAGCTGAGTTCTGTGAAATCGGCGATGCCCCAATGGGCGAGGTCGAGAGCCAGCGGCACCAGGTCTGCTTCGAGGATCTCGGGATTGCGGTAAGGCATCATTCTGTCATGCGTGGCTTTGGACCACATACGATAACAGGTTCCGGCACTTAAGCGCCCGGCACGGCCCGCACGCTGATCTGCAGAGTCTATAGTAATGAATGCAGTTCTCAAACCGCTGAGCCCCGATTTAGGGTCGAAAACAGGATATTTTCTGAACCCGCTGTCGATCACTACCTTAATTCCCTCAATCGTAATACTTGTTTCTGCTATGGATGTTGCCAGCACGACTTTTCTTCCTCCCTGCGGGTCGGGCATAATAGCCGCATGCTGTGCAGCATAAGGTAACTGGCCGTAAAGCGGATGTATCAGCACGTTTCCGGCCAGTCTTTTCAGCTGTTCTTCGCATTTCCGTATCTCTGCCTGTCCCGGTAAAAACACCAGGATATCTCCTTCTTTTTCTTTTAAGGCCTTTAAAACTACTGAGGTACATAAGGCAGGAAGCTGACTTAAATCGTTTTCGCCGGTATATACAAGTTCTACGGGATAGGACCGGCCTTTGCTTTCTACTACAGGGGCCTCCAGCATCCGCGAAAGCCCGGGCATATCTATAGTGGCAGACATGATCATAATCCTCAGGTCCGGGCGCAGGATCTGCTGGGTTTCCCGGCAAAGCGCCAGGGCGATGTCTGCATGGATACTCCTTTCGTGAAACTCATCAAATATAACCAGGCCTACGCCTTCGAGCGCATTATCATGCTGCAGCATCCGGGTAAGGATGCCCTCGGTAACTACCTCAATCCGCGTATGAGATGATATTTTATTCTCGAAGCGTATGCGGTAACCCGTCGTTCTGCCTGCAGGCTCCTTTAGCAGGGAGGCCATTCTCTGTGCCAGCGTATTGGCTGCCAGCCTGCGCGGTTCAAGCATTAAAATCTTTTTTCCCGCAAGCCAGGGTTCGCTGAGCAGCGCCAGGGGCAGTACCGTACTTTTTCCGGCACCCGGAGGAGCGCTTACGATCAGTGTATTATGCTCAGAAAGCCGGCTGCTTACATCAGGGATGATTTCGGTGACAGGCAGGCCTGTAGTATAGGGATCAAAATTGAAGGACATGCACCAGGAATGTGATAGCAAAGATAGATGTTTAAAGTTTTCCGGAGATAAACAAATAAACTCTGTCCATGCCGCGTAAACCTGATGTATATCCTTCGGGTTAAAGTACGTGGCAGATTATCTTATTGCGCCCGGCCTGATAGTACTGAGGTCGGTCGTTGTGATGATTTTATGTTGATGCAGATAGTGCAGGAGATTACTTATCGATGTTTGCTGTACATCGAAGTTGATATCAAAGTGCCGGTTTACTCTTACATATCCTTCAAGGGAATTGATCTTGAAGGTCAGACCTTTCAATAATCCTTTTTTTACAATGATCATTCCATTAGTAAAAGTATCAAACTGATTATTCAATGCCCGGAGAAAGTTGCATAAATCATAGTGTAGCTGTACCATGTCCTTAATGATTGATTTAAACTAAGGTACAGGTGTTTCCCGGGAAGAACTTATACAGAATCCGGATAGGTCATAAGCTGATCTAATAACCATAAGCTATGCGGCTTCGTGATTTGCTGATATAAAGCCCGATGATGCCATTTCCCCTGCCTGTGTTTTTCCTGTGCCGATTCAGCTTATCCGGAGTATTGCCGGGAAGCAGGGTTATGAGCTTTCTGGCAGAAACGTATGAACGCTTTGGTAAGTCCAAAATCTTCACCTCTCCTGGTCAGGAAAAAGAAATCGCGGTTGATCTCCAGTTTGTCTATATGTAATTCGGTGAGATCGCCCTGTTCCAGTTCCTTCAATACAGCTTTCTGGGGCAGAAAGCCCAGGCTCAGGTCGGCCAGGATGAAGTTTTTAAGAGCCTCTGTACCGCCAAGGCGCACATTGGCATTGAGTGCGGTGACAGGAACGTTTAGCTTTTTTAATTCCCGTGTCAGTGCTGATAGTGTTCCGGAGCCGCGCTCTCTCAAGGCTACCGGCGTTTTAAGAAGCTCTTCAATAGACAATACATGTTTTTTTGCCAGCGGGCTTTCTGGCGAACATACCGGAATAACTTTATCTGAGGTGAAATACTCGTAGTTGATCAGATTGATCTTATTTTCTACTTCGACGATTCCGACGTCAATCTGTTTATCCAGCAGTGCATTCGTAATATTCTCTGTATTTCTGTTCAGCACCTGTATTTCGATCTTTGGCAGCGTTTTATGGAAATCAGAAAGTATCTTGGGTATGATATAAAGACTTACCGTAGTGCTGGCTCCAAGTTTCAGGTGCCCTGCAGCATCCGACTGGTTCTTAAAGACACTCACTTCAAATTCTATCTTTCGCTGTATTTCTCTGGCTTCCAGCAGATGGGCGTAAATTTTTTCGCCTATAGCTGTGAGCTGTATGCTATTGCCTTTTCTCTCAAAGAGTGCGCAGTTGTACTGCTCTTCCATTATACTGATATGGCGGCTAATGGCCGGCTGACTTATATATAGAGCTTTGGCTGCTTTTGAGAAGCTGAGGTTGGATGCAACTTCTAAGAATGCCTGGTGTGTGAGTGATAGCACAATTGTATTATTAAGTTTTTATTCTTTTAGCTTTTCCATTGAAAGGGCTTTATCCTGCAATATACCATTTCAAATTTTTTAACCAGGTTCCATTTTTTTTGAGCCATAACTTCCGGTTATGAAGCATGAGAAATTGTATTGTAGAATGATTAAGAACAATGATGTCTTTTGTAGCCTGAACCCATAAAAATTCAATGAACAAACCATGACGAAATGGCTTTCGGGAATAAATGAAACCAGGAAAATATTCCTGAACCAAGAGATATCATCCGGAAATATCATCTTTTTTATTGCTTTGGCCCTATGTGCAGGGCCCTGGATCAATGCACCGCTGGCGCTCATAGGAGGCCTTGTCGTATCGCTTTTTACCGGGCGGTCTTCCAGTCACCTGAATAATAGAATAACGCAGATCCTGCTGCAGTGTTCGGTGGTGGGTCTTGGTTTTGGGATGGACTTAAACACTGCGCTGCAAGCTGGCAGAGAAGGGTTTTTATACACACTGGTGTCCATTGGTGTTACGCTTATCCTCGGTCTGCTCGCAGGCAGGGCCTTCCATATTGAAAAAAAGATATCTTACCTTATATCTTCCGGTACCGCCATTTGCGGAGGCAGCGCTATTGCAGCAATGGCTCCTGTGATCAAGGCAGATGATAAACAGATCTCTGCTGCATTGGGTACTGTTTTTATTCTCAATTCTGTCGCGTTACTGATCTTCCCGGTTATCGGACATAAGATTCATCTTTCACAGGAGCAGTTCGGTATGTGGTGCGCTATTGCTATTCACGATACAAGCTCCGTAGTGGCCGCCGCCGGGAAATATGGAGATAAAGCTCTGGAGCTTGCTACCACGGTGAAACTTGCCCGGGCTTTATGGATCATCCCGGTAGCCCTGATATCGTCGTTTATATTCAAGACCGGCTCCCATATGATCCGGGTGCCGTATTTTATCGGTTTTTTTGTGCTGGCAATGATCGCCGGCACCTACCTGCCTTTCGTACGGCAGCTGATACCCTTCGTTGCCCAGCTTTCACGTGCGGGATTAAAGATCACTCTTTTCCTGATCGGAGCCGGATTATCTGCAGGCACCATGAAACAGATCGGCCTCAGGCCTCTGCTTCATGGTTTGCTGTTGTGGATAGTAATTTCTGCATCTGCCCTCTGGGTTATAGTTTATATCCTTTGACAGGCCGTTTGTTCCGGAAGGGCCGGCACAGACAAATTTCTTCGATTAAAGATGCAGATCTCTATGTTGAGAATAGCCGGCCGGCCGTTTTTTTACGATCTGAAAGAAGTTGCAGGATAATAGCTATAAAGGGTGATTGACAGATGTGTTCCCGGGTTATATATTTATAAGCTTTAGCTTTAAATAACGCTCATGGATGCTATTACCGACCTCAGTTCGAAAGCAATTTCTTTCATTACTCTTATTCAGGATATCTTAAAAAACTACAGGAAAGGGTGGAATGCCGGGGCTCCTGAAAAGGCAATAAGTATCGAAGATATCTTAAAATCTGAGACAGCTAATGACCTGTATGATGAAAGGATCTTCGAGATCCTGGCGCCTGTTAATAAAAAAGCGGAAGCCGCCGGACTCAGAGTTGTTTTCCTGGCGCTTGCCGGTGATCTGCTCTCCTGGATGAGTACATACGGCATAGCAGAAGACCTCTCTGATGCCAATCTGATACCTCATTTCTGGCGTAAAAAGATTAAGGACATACTATATAAAGAAAAGAGTTCAAGGGAGAGTTTATCAGAAGCCATCGGGTACTGCCCTATCCAGGTAATCCTTGCTTTAGGGGGAGGGATATACGAGGTTAAAGAGCAGAAGATTTTCCAGGTTTTAGATCCGGATACAATATTGCTTAAGCCTAAAGATGCCGAACAGAACAGGCAATGGTGGGCTTCGGCATATAAAGATACCACACGTAAAGATGAGGCGCGGAGGTTATTTTCCAACCTCAGACACCTTACTTCAAGCCTTGAAGATGAACAGGCTTCAGATGGTAATCCTCTCCCTTTTGAATCGATCTTTCAGAAGGAACTTGATGAAATTGAATCCAGCCGTGATGGTCGTCTGAAAGAACCTCCACTGAAGGTTGTTAATGATGATCCGCTGGGCAGGGCGCATGGTATGAAGCTTAAAGCCCTGGCTTTTTCCGGAGGGGGCATACGCTCTGCGACCTTCAACCTCGGTATATTGCAGGGACTTGCCAAAGAGAACAAACTTCAGGAATTCGACTACCTGTCGACAGTTTCGGGCGGGGGGTACATAGGTTCCTGGCTCAGTGCCTGGATAAAAAGGGCTGGTTCGATCAATAAGGTAATTTACAGGCTTAATCCCAATGAATCCCGCGACCCCTTCGCTGATGAAGTAAGGCCTTTACGCTGGCTGCGGATGTTCAGCAATTACCTGTCACCAAATTCAGGGATCATGTCGCCCGATGCCTGGACGGTGGGTATGACCTGGCTGAGGAACACACTGATCAACCAGGTTATCCTGCTGCTTGCGCTGGTTTGTTTCCTGGCCTTTATCGCGCATTTATTTATTGGCTGGACATTTATAACCGCATCTGCAGATAAATCTTTTATTGAATTGGTTTTGCCAGCTTTGTTATTCTTTTCAGCCGCAGTTCTGGCTGGCATAGGCATGAGGTCTTACAGCCATTCAGGAAAGTCATTTTCTTTCCTTACAGAGAAGCAAAGTGACAGGCTGGTCAGGTTTTTATTGATACTGGCCGTTGTGGCGGCCTATTTAGCCAGCGGCTGGCTTTATTCCCTGGCGCAATATTGTTTTACTGCCGGCCAATTGGCAGGCCGGTTCGCTATCCCCGCTGTTTTTACAGCGGCAGCCATGCTGGTGGTAAGTTTTATGGGACGTTACGACCGCTGTATTTCAGACAGGCCGCCAATTAAGTCATGGATTGTAATAATCGTATCAACTATTGCAGCTTCTGCATTTGGACTCATTTTACTCATCATTGTAGCAAATATCATTGAATATATCAGATTCGGTTCGGGGCAGGACGAAGATTATTCGCGTAGGCTGGCTTTTATTTTAGGAGTACCTCTTATACTGGAACTGGTGAGTATAACTATAGTTATACGGATGGCGCTTCTGGGCAGGCAGTTTCCCGATGAACGAAGAGAATGGTGGGGAAGAGTAGGTGCGCACGCCCACAGGATCATGTTATTCTGGCTGATAATATGCGGAGGAGCCTTGCTTATTGAAAACGGCTGGACCTATATCACCAGGGGCTGGCTGCCTCAGATACTTACTGCTATAGGAGGCTGGAGCGTCATTATAGGGGCTGCTGTTAAGATGGCCTTCAGTGAGAAAACGTCAGGAGATAAGGAACCTCCGGGCAAGTTTAAAAAGATCCTCATCAGTGTGGCTCCTTATTTGTTTGCTATCGGTTTCCTGCTTATCGGGGCCTTGATACTTGGCTCGATAAGGCATAATGTCCTGACTGAGGATACCCTGTATGGAGTATTTAGACTTGTTCATGGTGAGCACTTCAGGATTGTTCTGAACGAAACAGAAACCAGTTTTTTCCTGCACGTTTTTTCTGTGATGCTTACTGTAGTTTTGATAGCAATAACTTTAGTGCTCAGCAAGCAGGTCGGCGTAAACGAATTTTCCCTTCATCACTTTTATAAGAACAGGCTGGTACGTGCTTATCTGGGAGCTACCCGCAGAAGGACAGACCGCGATAAAACAGCTAATCCTTTTACCGGCTTCGACAGTCAGGACGATGTGAAGTTAGCCCGGCTTAAGGCATCTGATAATTATATCGGGCCTTATGTGCTTATTAATACAGCGCTGAACGGGACTATTGCCTCAGACCTTGACCGGCAGGACAGGAAGGCGGAAGCTTTTGTGTTTTCTCCTTTGTATTGCGGTTTCGACTGCAGCCGCACGAGATCTGCCGCCAGCTCAGAAACTAAAACATTTGACTATGGCTACCGTCCTACAGGGAGATATGCCTATGAAGAAGGACCGGGTATAGGAACAGCGATGGCCATATCCGGTGCTGCTGTTAATCCGAATATGGGATACCACTCTGCCCCGGCAACAGCATTTTTACTGACCATTTTTAATGTGAGGCTGGGCTGGTGGCTTGGAAATACCAGGAGGAAGACCTGGAGGAAATCAGATCCGCCGCTGGGCCTGCTGCAGCTGATTAACGACCTTACGGGTAAATCAAATACCGCGTCGAAATTTATCTCCCTCTCAGATGGCGGGCATTTTGATAATATGGGTATTTATGAACTCATACGGCGCCGCGTGAACTATATCCTGCTCTGCGATGCAGAAGAGGATGCCGCTTTTACGTGTGAAGGCCTGGCGAATGCCATACGGCGCTGCAGAATCGATTTCGGCGTAGAGATCGATATCGACATATCTGATATTACCGGCAGGGACAAAGATGGATTTTCGAAAAGACATGCTGTAGAAGGGACGATATTATATCCTGAGGATGAGCCCGGCAATCCTTCTGGCATACTGGTATATATCAAGTCTTCGCTCTGCGGCGATGAACCGGTCGATATCCGCGAATATCACCTCGCTAATCCGGTGTTCCCTCACCAGTCTACCGGAGATCAGTTTTTTGACGAATCGCAGTTTGAGAGTTACAGGAAGCTGGGATATCATATAATGGAATAAACCAAACTCCCTGGGTGCTGTACTAAGCTGGTATATCATTTCATCGTCCGCGTTTGAAATCTACCCACATCTTTTGTAGAAAATTCGATTAGATACTTTTAGCGATCTACAACTCCGTAGTACTGACCTGTTTGTAGAAACATTATGTATAATTTTCATGAAAGCTCCAGCGGAGCGGCCTGTTTTAAATTTTACAGGTCGCTGCTCTGCAGATTTACGTACAATCAAGGCGATTTTCTACACGCAGGTCGCTGCTCTGCAGCTATCAATACATGTTACCATTAAAATTGACGACGGTCTTTGACATTGTTTTTTTGATGCTGTACTTGTGGGTACACCGTAGGTTTGCAACGTGGATGTGTTCAGACCAGCGATTGCATCGCTGCCTTTATGTTTTTAAAATATATTTACCGGCTCATTCGAGGTTACTCCGAAACTATCCAAAAAAGAACCTTTTGTTCGGTTTCGAACGTTTTTTTAAAGTGTTAAAGATTTAAATTATTGATAATCAATTGTTTAAATCTGGCATCTTCTTCGCATATCCTGTTGTCAATATGGACAAGCTTATACCTGAAGAAGAACTCATAAAACGTAAAAGAAAAGCGATATACATTACGCTTGCATGTTTCGGCCTTTTGTTTTTTCTGGTCTTTATTTTCCGTTTACTGGTAAAGCCGTCAGTTGACCGTTCGTTAATCACCATATCAACAGTCGAACGGGGGGCAGTGGAAAATACCATTACCGCTGCCGGGGAGGTGCTGCCAGAATTCGAACAGGTGATCAGCAGCCCGATAAATTCCTCAGTCAGGGAGGTGTCGACAGAGGCGGGTACATCCGTATCTCCCGGCCAGCAGATCGTTACCCTCGACAAATCATCTTCCGTAGCCGAATATCAAAGACAGCAGTTTCAGCAGGAGTCGCGCCGTAATTCCATCCGTAAGATAAAACTGGAGCTTGACAAAAGTTTTTTCGACATGAAGTCTAATAACGAAATCAAACAATTACGGATAAACAGCCTGAAGGCAAGTCTGGAAGACTATAACAGGCTGTATAAGGCGGGAGGGGCCACCAGGGAAGACGTGGCAAAAGCCGAACTGGAACTTAAAGTAGCAGAACTTGAAAAAAAGCAGCTGGAAAATGAGATCAGGAGCAAGCAGCAAAGTATGCGTGCTGAGATCCGTGAATCTGAGATCGCTGCCGTGATCCAGGAGAACGAGCTGAAGGAACTTGGCCGGAAGCTTAACCTTGCCGATATAAGGGCCAGCCGGCCGGGAGTGGTAACATGGGTAAACAGTAATATCGGCTCTGCCGTACAGGAAGGCGATGTGCTTGCCCGTATTGCAGATCTGAAGAGTTTTAAAGTTTCCGGAACCATTTCTGACAGTTTTCTTGATCAGCTGCGGAAGGGCATGCCTGCCATTGTGCGTATCAACGACAGTTTACTGGCCGGGACGGTATCCTCTGTTTCGCCGGGAATACAAAACGGGCTAATATCTTTTGACGTCCAGTTAAAAGAGAAAAACAACAAGCTGCTAAGGCCTAATCTAAAGGCTGATGTATATCTCGTTACAGAAAGTAAAAGCAACGTGCTGCGGGTGAGCAATGGCCCGGCCTTTAAAGGCAGCGGCCTGCAGGAAGTGTTTGTGGTTAAAGGCAGTAAGGCCATCAGAAGGGCTCTCAGCACAGGTCTGGCTAACACAGACTATATAGAATTACAAGGTAATGTACAGGCGGGAGAAGTGCTGATCACTTCTGATATGAGTGATTACAAACATGCAAAAGAAATCGGGATCAGGAATTAGGCTATGAGAATTTGTCCTTTAATATTCGTTTTGCTGATTATCTGCCAGGCTGCTTTTTCCAGGCAGGCAGATGATACCCTCAGGCTTAACCTGCATCAAGTGATCGGTCTTGCCAAAGAGCGGTCTATAGCGGCGCGGCAGGCGGTTACCACCAGGGAAACAAAGTTCTGGGAGTGGAGAACCTTCAGGTCAGCCTACCAGCCTCAGCTTACCTTAACGGGCGTGCTGCCAGGATATAACAAAACATTTGCAGAAGTGCTGCAGCCAAACGGCACTGTAGATTTTCAGCCTGTAAGAAACAATAATTCGTCGGTAAGTCTTTCCTTCAGTCAGAGCTTAACTGCAACGGGAGGCAAGATTTTCGGCACTACCGAATTGCAGCGCTTTGACGATTTTGACAGGAATAATGTGCTTTACAATGGGGTGCCTTATGCCCTTGGATATAGTCAGCCTCTGTTTCGTTTCAACCAGTTAAAATGGGATCAGCGTATAGAACCCCTGAAATACAGCGAGAGCAGGCAGGTTTACCTGGAATCTATGGAAAAAATAGCTATGGATGCCAGCGCCTGCTTTTTTGGCCTCCTGCTAGCCCAGGTAAACCTTCAGATAGCAGAGACTAATTTTTCCAATACCGGGAATATACTTAAAGTTGCCACTTTGAAATTTGAGCTGGGTAAGATTACCAGAAATGAAATGCTTCAGCTTCAGCTGGAAAAACTCAAGGCTCAGAAAGCGGTTGGCATAGCCGGCCGGGAGATGCAGATCGCAACGCTTAACCTGAGATCGTATACAGGCCTGGCTAATATGCCTATCCTGCTGGAAGCGCCGAAAGAAACTATCTATACAGAAATTGAAGCCGAAAAGGCCCTGGCCGAAGCTTATGCCAACCGCTCTGATGCTGTTGCTTTTGCAAGGCGCCTGGCCGAAGCGAAAAGGGATGTTGCGAAAGCCAGGGGGGAGACAGGAATTAACGCTACGCTTACCGCCAGGCTCGGCTTTTCAAAAAGTTCATCCAGGCTCGCCGGAGTATACCGGAATCCGCAGAATCAGCAGCTGTTTGAAATAGGGCTTGAGGTTCCAATACTTGACTGGGGGCGTTCCCTTTCGAAAAATAAAACGGCGAAAGCAAACCTTCAGCTGGAGGAATATGCTGTGGAGCAGGATAAACAAAACTTTTCTCAGGAAATCATCACACAGGTTACTCTGTTCAATATGATGAAAAGCCAGCTCAGCCTTACGGCAGAGGC
>Ga0265780_10009542_pt1 | contig 11625 bp, 16 predicted proteins | sample P1T30metagenome_FD_192432 | JGI IMG/M metagenome (GOLD analysis project Ga0265780, IMG submission 192432) | Plant litter microbial communities from East Loma Ridge, Irvine, California - P1 T30 | ecosystem: Environmental > Terrestrial > Plant litter > Unclassified | place: USA: California... | reverse complement strand
TCAAATACCCTAAGGTGGCTGTCGGAACTCACGCTGCTCAGTATACTGGGGCTGTGAGGACTGAAACTAGCCGAATAGGTGCACGAGTGCGTGGGCAACGTTGTGATACTGGCGTTGGCATTGGGATTCCAGATCTTGATTGTGCCGTCCCAGGACGACGAGAGGAACGTATCTTTTGCAACCAGGTTCCAGTGCACGGCGAAGACTTCGCGCGCGTGTTCTTGCCATGAGGCGATGGGATATGTGGGCACGTTGATGTCGAAGAGCTTGACGGAGCCGTCACCGCCGGCTGTAAGCAGCTGGTTCTCGTGCGATTCAGACCAGGTGCTGTCAAAGAGCGAGTCTTGCGTGTCAAACCTGGAGGGAGCGCTAAGGTAAGCATGTGACAGGGCGCGTCTCCAAGGCTGGCTGGCTGGTTGGCGGCGTGTGTGGAGTGGGGTTACCTACCACTTCTCTGCAACGATGCCGTTGGCCGTGAGGCCTAGAATGTAGAGCCTTCCGTTGCCGACGAGCCCAAAGTTTGCCGATGTCGCGACGGCTATGCGCGAGTCGAAGAAAGGGCTGTACTTGACCGAGTAGCCGTTGAAGCCCTGGGTCCGGAACTCGAGCATCGTGGGCGGTTAAGGAGGGGGCGGTTGATTGACTATGGCGCGTGGAGCAGGTATAACATATGGCGCATGATGGCTCGCGGCGATTTTGAGCTTGGTGAAGCCGTGCGGGTGCAGCAGCATGGTTACGGATGACGATAGGTGAACTGGCCGAGGCGCGAGGCCTATGGCGGGGCTGAGCACTATTACGCTCCCCCCTCTGTCCCGTGACAGCGCGTTTGATTCGCCACTGTTTCTCAGGCACCCCAATTACGTTCACTGGCTTAAAGCATGAGTGCGCGCTGCAATACCGGCGACTATCATGGACGCGTTTGTGTCCCGCAAGAGGAAGCGGTCGAAGCCAGAGCCTGCGGCTGATGCGGCTCGCATTTTGGAGACTACACAGGATGCGCAGCACGAAGAAGAACCCACTGAGTTCAAGCTGGCCTTACTAGCCTCTCTTCACACCAACCTCGACGAAGCAACACTGCTCGAGACTCTGCTTGCCGCAGATGGGTCGGTCGAGCAAGCCTCAGACTACCTGAACCAGCCTCGGATCACATCCCCAAGGAAACGCGCCACCCTGGCCACGGTCGGCTATCAGTCGTCGTTGAGCGCATATCGTATTGCTCCGCCTGACGGTCACCCAGCAAAGAAAACGGCTGTCAAGAAAGGCAAGACGCTTTGCCTGTACAGTCCAGAAGATATCGAGGCCCATACACCGTGCTCCGTTATCCACAACTTCTTCCCAGCCAAGCAGGCGGATGCCTTGCTATTACAGCTTTTGGAAGATACACCGACGTACAAGAAGTTCGAGTTCAAATTGTTTAATAGAGTAGTCTCCAGTTCCAATACATTTGCTTTTTATGTCAACAGCCTGAAAGAGGTAGAAGAGCAAAAGACCGAGTACATCTACGATGGTCGCAAGATCGAGGTAGGCTGACTAGACTCGTTTATCCATGCTTGCTGATTTTCTCTAGTATGTTCGACAAAGCCTGCCAGAGATGCTAACGGCGTGTCCCCAAGTCGAAGAAGCCGTCAACCGCGAGGTCCAGCGCCGAATACGCGATTACTATCCTAATGGCAAGAAGCTCAAGTACCAGTCACCTCACCCATGGAGGGCCAACACCGCCTTTGTCAACTGTTATGACGGTCCGCAACAGGGTCTCGGATACCATGCCGATCAACTCACATATCTCGGTCCCCGCGCAGTAATCGGCAGCCTGAGTCTAGGAGTAGCACGAGAATTCCGTGTTCGCAAGATCGTTGCGCGAGACGAGGAGCATCAGACAGCAGGCGAGTCTTTCGCAGACGCACAAGGTCAGATCAGTATCCACCTCCCACACAACTCGCTCCTGATCATGCACGCCGAGATGCAAGAGGAGTGGAAACACTGCATCGCCCCGGCTCAGACAATAGATCCACACCCACTTGCGAAGAGTAAACGGCTTAATATCACTTATCGATTCTACAAGGAAAGCTTGCACCCCAAGTATACGCCAAAGTGTTCGTGTGGTGTACCCACAGTGCTGAGGTGCGCGACGAGGAAGAAAGAGTCGAGAGGAAAGTACATGTGGATGTGCCATGCTGGCTATGTGCCTGGTCAGAAGGGATGCAGCTTCTTCCAGTGGGCCGAGTTTGATGAGGATGGGGAGCCGCCATGGGCTTCAAAAGTGAATGGAGCAGGAGCGGTGTTGAGAAACCAGAGGCAGGTGGAAGGAAGTAGAGGGCAAACAGCCAACCAAACATGAGGTCGTGGAAATGAAAATCTGCATTGACCCTACCCAGAGTTTCTCCAGCATCTTGAACAACAGCACCAGTCGACCCCCCAAGGAACAAGACATTGCTATCAGCTCGTATCTTTACATCAATACCGTTAAAATACACCGTGCTATCGACTCGACACCGGTCATCACCAAGACAAACCCCATCAACCGACAGCAACCGCCATGGCACCCCTCTACCCCTACCAAGCCACTATACCCATGTCGCATCTTTACGGCTTCCGAATGCCTGTTCCCGGGGCCTCTCTTCCATCCTACGACAACCAACTCGAAGAATTCTTTGAAGGCTTCATCCTAGGCGCGCTTCTCTGGCTTGCCTTGCTCATTGCATTCTACTGTGCCAAGCTCGGTTTCTGGATAACAACAACGGTATTGGATGGTGCACTGGCGCATTCGGGCGAACGGCCATGTCACTGCTCGATATGCACGAGTTTATATAGCGAGGAAATGACAGAAGATGTCTACTCCACGAGGAATGTAAATGAAGTTAATCTGTTTCTCATGGATTGAGGAAGACGGACGGCAGAGTGAAAAGAGTTGGGTGTTTATCAGTCCACTGTAATAAGTTGACCGGACTTTTTTCTGTACCAATACATGCAGTAGGTGCGCATAGGTCCCCTGATGACTATTTTGCAAATGTGATTGACCGTCTTTAGTGGTCGACATATGTCTCTTTACAGATTTACGCCGGAAGTCAACTTCAAAACGCTTGATTTTAACGTTGATGTGTCGTTGATGTGTTGTTGATTTTAAGAAGTATTATCGGTAATAAAACATGGAAATAGACATATTCCAATCCATCATCCCTAAGACCAGCCTTGTGCTTCTTTTCTATTCCCCACCTCACCCAACCCCCATCGACACCACTGCCCAAATCATCAATGCCTAACACGACTAACACTCCTCCGCGTGACCCTCTCATCAACATAACTTCCTCTCGGCGTCCTGACATCGACATCACTAATTCGCCGCCTGGACCTACTCCGGTGGCGCGTAGTACTACGCCCTGGCTCCTCATAGTATCCGATGACTCTGGGTTCCGATCTTCTTCAGGAGTCGTCAGCATGAAATGTTGAAAACACCATACCATGAGGAGGGAGGGGGAGACGGAAAGCAAAAACGGACCTGACTTCTACATAGCGGCCGTCGTCGCTGTAGCTCTCTGAGCGGCGCCATTCGCGCGGTAGACGCATTACACCGGCTGGTGGGTGCGACGTGTGGTTTCCTCGTCGAGGCGGCGGTTCCACAACGGTACGGCCGCGCGTTTCGTATGTCTTGAACAAACACATTGTCCCTTTTCTTTCGATGGTGTAAGAGGATTGCCGAGTTGCCGGGTTGCCGGATATGACTATGTTTTGTTCTAGCGAGTTGACGCGTGTTTGCGCTCAGTATGCCAGCGATCGACGTTATCCAAATAGGAGGGTTGATGGTGAAGTTTTAGCCAAATTCATAGGTTCATTAGGGTAGTGCGGGACATGTGATGTCTATTGTAGTCCAGGTCGATGCGCAAGTATATTTCCAGACACGGTAATGACGTGCGCCAAGGTCTGCTGGGGTGTTCCAAGGTTGTTCTTCTGCTTATGCTGATGCTCTCTGTCTTAGCCTACCAGCCTCTTTATTTCGGCGCATTGCTAGGGGACGGGACGGGCTGTGTAGGAATCAGGCCAGGCCCGGTCATGATGCACGATTTGTACTTGTAGTGCAAATGGTACAGGCATAGCGTGGGGTATAAAATTAGAGCCTATGTGGAGCCAGGTCTGACACGGCTCACTAGACGTGTGTCCAACGCGAAGACGTTCGCTGTCGGTGGTAGTAGGGCACAGGTGTTCATTCATGCAACGTGATGAGAGGCATGTGAACTGCATTGCATTGCTGGCTAGGTCGTGGTAATATGGAGACGGCCACCCCCACCTGCCCCGCGACTCGCACGTAGCTTGTTTACGCCGAAAACACACAGGCGGTGACGAAGCAGAGGACACCGCCAAAGCGACCAAGCTCACGACTTGACTCTGGTACAATCACACACCCGTATCTATTTCGATATCAGTCAGCTAGTAGGCGTCACAGCGCGTCATGTCCCTAGTATCAGGTACGGATGTCGAGTACGTGGACCTTTGCATTGGCACAAACTCAGCATAAACAGAGGCCATCTGGGCAGCGTCGCCTACAACTACTCGAGGGCAGGCCACGCCGCTGTCTTCGGACCCCAAGGGCGAACGCATAGCTTACGCGGTATGGGCATGGCCATTGAGGGTGCTGATAACGTGACTGACGTTCGTATACCGACATGTAGTCTGGCAAATCTGTCTTCCTTCGCTCCATCGACGATCCAGCCGTGAGCACGCAGTACACGCAACACACGACACAGACGACCGTCGCCCGCTTTTCCCCCTCTGGCTTCTACGTTGCTAGTGGGGATGTGTCCGGAAGTGTCCGCGTATGGGACTGTGTCGGCGAGGGCGCCACAAAAGGTGGGTGAAGGGACAGGCGCTGTCACGATGAAAGCTGACGTGGACAACACAGGCGAGTACCACATCATTGCAGGACGCATCAATGACTTGGCGTGGGACGGCGACTCGCAGCGCATCATTGCCGTAGGTGACGGCAAAGAGCGCTTCGGCCACTGCATCACGGACGACAGCGGCAACAGCGTGGGCGAAATCTCGGGGCACTCTTCGCAGATCAACTGCGTCTCCATCCGCCAGCAACGACCGCTTCGCGCAGCCACCGGCTCTGATGACACCAGCCTGGTCTTTTACCACGGCGCCCCGTTCAAGTTCAACACCAGCTTGAGAGGCCAGCACAACCGCTTCGTCTTCGGCACTGCCTTCTCTCCCGATGGCTCCGTCTTCGCCAGTGTTGGCGCTGACAAGCGTATCTGGCTGTACGATGGCAAGACCGGCGAGGCCAAGACGCAAATCGGGGAGGGTGTGCATACAGGCAGCATATTTGGTGTCTCGTGGGCCAAGGACTCGTCCAAGTTCGTCACTGCCAGCGCTGACCAGACGGTCCGAATTTGGGACCCTGAAGCCGGCAAAGCCATTCAGACGTGGAGGATGGGCGAAGAAGGTGTTGCAAGTATACCCGATCAGCAGGTCGGTGTGGTGTGGCCAGCAGGCCGCAGCGACGGTCTCATCGTGAGCGTGGATCTCGAGGGCAATCTGAACTACCTGGTCGATGGTAACCCGAACCCCACGCGCGTAATCCGAGGACACCAAAAGAACATCACAGCGGCTGCAATCGCCGGAACCACGTTTGCCACAGGCAGCTATGAGGGCCGCGTGTTAGCATGGGATATCACTACGGGTCTGGCTGACAAGGTCGAAGGCTCCTCCCACTCTAGCTACGTCGCCGGCATCACCACGTCTGATAGCAAGAATGAAACCGAACTACACAGCGTTGCATGGGATGACACTCTGCGTTCCATCTCGGTTCCAGACAAGATCTTTACCGGAGAGGCACACGACCTCAAGTTCCAGCCCAAGGGTATTGCGGCCACATCCAGCATAGTCCTAGTTCCGTCGTCCGATGCGATAGCTGTATACTCCAAGGGTGCTCAAGTAAGCTCACTATCGGTCAAGTACACACCTACCTCAATCGCTGCGCATGGCTCTACCGTGGCCGTTGGCGGAGATGATAAGCTTGTGCACATTTACACACTTTCTGGTACCGAGCTCAAGGAAACAGAGACGGTGCTCCGTCGCGCGACGGCGCCAATTTCTGCACTTGCCTTCTCGTCATCGGGAAAGAGGCTTGCAGTAGGTGCAGGCAATGGCAAAATCTACGCATACGAGACAACTGCGGACTGGAAGGTCATCACAGACAGATGGAGTGCACATACCGCACGCATCACCTGCCTTGCCTGGGATGAGAGCGAGAATTTTGCTGCAAGTGGTAGTCTGGACACAAATGTCATGGTCTGGAGTACCGAGGACCCGGGAAAGCGAATCAAAGCCCTGAACGCACACAAGGATGGAGTCAATGGCGTTGCGTGGGAGAAGGCTACTAAAGTCATCTCAGCGGGTGGTGATGCAAGCATCAAGGTCTGGAGTGTAAAAGCATAAGACGCCACCAACGTGGCAAAAAACCAATGTACGTATAGAAGGTCGATATCTTACCAGCTGAAGATGGCCGAGTACAAACAAGGTCCGCGGGATTAAATTACTCTCAGAGGACTCTGAAGAAGGTGAGGCAAGATACCCTGTAGTCGCGGGGGCCTTGTGCCTGCCGTTTTCCGACTGCTCGTGATGATGTGATTACCTTGTAGTTGCCGATATTTATATTACATCTCGCCACCGTGAACCGCCTCGAAGACAGTTTGCTCTGCTTCTTAGTGCACAGTCTCGCAATCTGTATCAGGGTGTAGACAGCACAAAAAGCAACCAAGGATTTCATTCTATCTGGCAAGATAAGTATTTCAGCTACTTTCCGCCGGTAAGCCCTGTTTGCCTTTTTTTGCCTCGCTATGTTGGTATGCCTCTTAGCACAAGGCTGAAAAATGTAAGCGAAGCGAAGGACCTCCAAGACAATCAATAAGGCAAACGCCCTCTTTTCTCCAGCACTACAATATATCACCACTTCATTTCGTGGACTGTCATGACTCTCGGGTTTTCGCCGTTCATCTGAATGCTTGCCACTGCTGCGGCTACTTTGCACTAGCTACTAGCGGTATCTCCATTTCCATCTCATTCCAATGAACAACTCCACGTATTTCGACAGTGGTGCCAATGTGCATCGTTCTTGCGCCGAACACGACCTCAGCCTCAGTCTCGACTCAAATACCATCTCACATGCCTTTCAACAATCATTCCGCTACCATCATCTCTCGCCAGCCACGCATCAACGACAAGACTCGATGTTTCGTACTTCGCCTCTCGTCACGTCACAGCCGTTAGACGCCCAGCATCAAGTCTCACTGCAACATTGTACCATTGGGCAGACTGACCAGCATAGCCACAAGGACTATCCACAACCTCCGGTGAATAACGGCATGTCTCGCTCGAGGTCACATTATTCTTCTACATCTTCCGGTCAACATTCCTGTTACCATAGCCCACGTCGAGCGTCTCATGGGTCCTTTGGTAGTGGCCCAGCTTCTAGGGCTTTAGAAATGTCCCGTTCTTATTCCAGCACATCAGCAACCCAACACGCTGCACTCCGGCCTGGTACATCACAACAGCGTATGTACCCCCAAGGGTCTGACGATAGGCTACCATCGGACCACTCGCCAAACACGGGATACGAACATACAGTTTCTAGCACTATGAACCCGTTCCACTTTGACGTCAACTATTTCCTTGGTGGGGGTGAGAATAGAAATGACAACGTTGGCGAGAGCTTTGTTCAAGCTGCATATTTTGATGAGTAAGTCTTTTTCATAATCCTCAACGCGCAGTCTATCAGCCATGGCTTACCTTGGAGCATCCTGGATTTGCGTGTGCTGTGACCATTAGTTGCAGAATTCTTTCAGATATGCGGTACTACTGTAACGTGGAATATGTACTGACGGACCGGACTCACTAAGGGTGAAGGTTTTCTAATGGGTGTTGCTCCTTTGTTCCGCTTTCGTTCGCTGTCGAAACAGAGTATCGAACCAGTACTGGAATCTCCGTCCATGCACCCATCGGATAATCATGGCACCGAATGTATAGCTGAAATATGGCCCCATTGCAGGTCCACTTTGACCCTTCTAGTGCATTTACAGGGCCATTCAACCACGATCACAAATTAATCTTCTCCAAGATAAGTGTGGACACCGCCAAAGCTATGAAGAGCCTGAATCGGCTTGGTTGGATCAATTGAGCCCCGGATCATCAGATATAGTCATCGATAATGACATTTTACACTGTTCGGGGCCACAATCGGAACCTCTCAAATCCCTGACATGGACTCGGCAGCCAGCGGAAAACTGCCAACTGTCTCCAAGATCCAACCAGCAGAATATCCGGAGCGTGCCGAGCGTTTGGTCTTAAACTATCCAGAGTACATTCTAACGACTGTGAATCAGGAAAATGAGCGTCCCTGTGTCTTTTTTCCCAATTCCTTGCAATCGAATAGAACCTTTTGGTCAGCTCGTGCCATACCAGCAGCAACCGTAAGTCACAGAGAATGCCTAATTGAGGACCTTTGTATACTAAGCCAGTTTAGTCGCCCATCTTCTCATGGCAAGGATATGAGCGCTGTTTCTGATCATTCCTCGAGCCCCTCGACCAATTCCCACGACTCTCCCGTCTGTGCTGCGATCTCTTTGCCATTTAACAGCGCTGATCCTGTTATCGGCCAAGTAACCCTTTCGGGCAAGTTCAAGTGCTTACAGGACGGCTGCCACGATGACGAAAGCCTCACCTTCAACCGTCTAGCTGACTTCAAGCGTCACTATGATAATGCGCATCTAGGGGCGTCAATCGAGTACTTCTGTCCTCAGGATGGCTGTCCCCGCTCAAGGAACCCGGGTGGGGGCAAATGTAAAGGGCGGAGCTTCAAAGGGCGCAAGGATAAAATGAATGAGCACTTGAAGACGGCACATCAAAAGGAAAAGAGGAAACGCAAGAAATACGAGAACAGCGATGATAAAGAGAAGAATTCAAGTTTTCAGGAGAGGTCTCCTAGTAAAAAGGTAAAGAGTAGGCGCCAGGTGATAGATGCTCAAGTATCATAATCGTCTTGGTGTAGGCTAAGAATGGGGCTGTGACTACGGTACACGAAAGTTGATCGGTAAAATGGTATCTTTTATGAGTCTGCTTTGGATGGGTATTCTGATCCAGGACTTTAATAGAGCGCGAACATCTCGGTAGCGATAGTAGAACTGGAATAGATATTACATAGATACATCGCAGTGTTACTGCTAATAGAGCACTTATGGAGGTCAAGCGCAAAAAGCCTCTAGATGTAGCTACGAAGGAGCTCGTTTCTTTTGAGTCCACCACCCTAGGCCTAGTTTGGCGTAGCTAGTTGACTTCAAAGGATCGAGCTCCTTCGTATAGTCGTATTAAACTAACGCCGAACGGCTCTATGAACTTATCTTTAGTTGCCGTGTAAACGCTGAGACTCGGCTATCCCTAGCATGGGCCCCACGTCGGCAAAGTACGGCTGTAACTTCCGGCAACGGCTTCTCAACGTCACCTCATGTCGCTGCACCTCCCTCGCACCTTTGGAAAAGACCAGTGAGCTGAGGACTTTGCAACTACTCATCAGGCATGCCTGAGTACCAATACAATGCTAGAACACTATCATAACAGTTAGCATGCTACCCGCCCATGAAGCTCCCGGTCCATCACCAACGAGCATCAGGAACAAGCCCACGCCAAAGGACCGAGGTAGATAAAAACCCTTGCTTGATTTGACGCAAAACCGTACCTTATCGCATATGCAACGAGAAGCTGATTGTTCCAAAGGATGTCTCCAGTGCTCACAGCGGCGCATAATCTGCGACAGGGCTGATCCGTCATGCGGGAAGTGCATGAAAAGGGGAATCGAGTGCTCTGGCCTCAATCGCATACGATTCGCTGAGGGAGTCGCGAGACGAGGCAGGTTGAAAGGCTTCAAGGTCCCGGATTTGGACACCGGTAGAGTGACTTGTCTGCCAAGCACCACATCATTTCCCAAGGTGAGATGGCCAGATGAGAGGAAGAAACAAACGAAACCAGGAAGGGCTAGGAAGAGGCAGCACATAAAGCATACAACTACCAGCTCGCATGACATTGCTTCAAACGCACATCCAGCCCGTCCGGATCCACCACTGGTCTCAGAAGAGCGAAACGTGGAAACGGATGTCGAAGAGGATGTTGAAGAAATCGTACGAGTCGAGGATAACATGTCGCGACTTTACTCTGGCTACAATGAATTACAGCCTTGGGTTGCACCGCTCAACGCGAAAACACGTATGCTGTTCTCACATTTCTCGGAGGCTATCGCCCCAGCCATGGTCATTTTTGACACAACTGAGAATGGATACCGCGAACTCTTCCTACCTATGGCACTTGAGGACGAGGTACTGCGTCGAGCAGTGGCTGTTGTGGCGGCGCAGCATCTTAGCCGCGAGAGGCCTGAGCTGCAAGAGCCTGCTGAAGTTGGTCGAATTGCGATCATCTCGCGCCTGCGCAAAGATTCTTTGTCTCGCACTGCAGACCAGATTTTTAACAAATTCACCTGGGCAACTTTGATTGTGCTGCTCGTTGGGGAGACAGTCACAGGCAGTTCCGATTACAGATTTCTCATTCAGATGCTGCTATGCTTGTCGGCAAATAGTAGGGTCGAACGTCAACAATTATCAGTCAACCGGTTTCTCCAGACTCAAACTAATATGTAGGCTACCATGATATGTGGCATTTCATGTGTCTAGCTGATCTCTATTTAGGTTTGAGATGCTTGGTGTCCCGCTACTCGGTGAAAGCAACGCTATCCTTACCTTGCAAGGGTTATCCCAATGGCAAGACTGGTTCATACATGAGCAGTTTCCAGAAGGTTCGGATGAATACCGCACCATGATCAAGATTCGGCAATGTTATTCAGCTGCCTGCGATATCTACATTCATCGTGCTACGAGCGAGAACAAAGAATCGCCAATGTCAGCAACGCCTCACCAATACGGAGTCATCAGACATGCTACCACATGCGATTTGATAGAGCTGCTCTCACAAATACCACCACATACACCAGGCGCGCACACTCTTGTTTGGCCATGTTTTCTGGGTGGCGCTGAAACGACGGAGCCCCACCAGCGGGCTTTTTTTGTCGATTACATGAATAGCATCTATGACCGCACAAAATTTCGCAATATCCTGGTGGCTGTGCAAAGTTTGCAAAGTATTTGGGCGAGCAAAGGGGATAAGCGTTGGACACTGTGTTTGCCAGAGCATTCCAATGCATTGGTCATGTGAGGCATGCTAGATGATAAGCTGGGTGAAGAACGGCAATTAAGGCACGAATTTGTACTTCCCATCATCTCGATAATAAAACTTGCATGGTTTGCAGCTTTGGAAGTCCCACCTTTCATATATACAATGCATGGCGGGGTGCTATCTTCATTCCTAGACAAGGCTGCAGGTGACATGGATACATGACTCTTACCTATTCCAATAGTGGCAGCCAAGGTCCCCGTGTTATGGTTCATGGTCTGCAGGTCAAGGAGGAGGCCGAAAGGGCTGGTATAGAAGCGGCCCAATTGGATAAAGGGGCGATAGCATCGCCCCCACTCCCAAGAGTGTTTGGATCTTGGTGATTCCTAGCATTAAGACACCACACGCCCCACCGTA
>Ga0265780_10009541_pt1 | contig 11625 bp, 9 predicted proteins | sample P1T30metagenome_FD_192432 | JGI IMG/M metagenome (GOLD analysis project Ga0265780, IMG submission 192432) | Plant litter microbial communities from East Loma Ridge, Irvine, California - P1 T30 | ecosystem: Environmental > Terrestrial > Plant litter > Unclassified | place: USA: California... | reverse complement strand
CTTTATCGGGAATGGCGATGCTGCCTGCCGCGCTGCGCATGACGCCATTGTCAAGGCAATCGAGGTGGTGCTGGCGACAGGGCCGCGCACCGGTGACCTGGGCGGGACGGCGTCGACGACCGAGATGGGTGTGGCGATTGCTGCACAGTTGAAATCGGCGTAGCAAGAGGAGAGAGCAGCATGGCAGAAGCAATCGAAAAAAAACCGGCAGCGCTCATTCGCTTGCATGCGAGCGACAATGTGCTGATCGCCCGCGTGGCGATGGGCCTGGGCCAGGAAGTGCCGGAACTCGGGCTGCGCATGCGCGCCCAGGTGCCGGCTGGCCACAAGATCGCGGCGGTCGCGATTCCCCAGGGCGCGCGCGTCCTGAAGTACAACACCGTGATCGGCGTCGCCTCGCGTGACATCGCGCCCGGCGACCACGTCCACTCGCACAACCTGGAGCTGATCGAATTCGACCGCGACCCGGGCTTTTGCCAGGACGTGCGCCCGGTCGACTACGTGCCAGAAGCCGAGCGCGCGACGTTCATGGGCATCGTGCGTCCCGACGGGCGCGTGGCCACCCGGAATTTCATCGGCATCCTGGCGTCGGTGAACTGCTCGTCGACCGTGATCTCGCAGATCGCCGCATACTTCACACCGGAGCGGCTGGCCGACTATCCGAACGTCGACGGCGTGGTGGCGTTTGCGCAGACCACCGGCTGCGGCATGTCGTCGCCCAGTGAACACTTCGACGTCCTGCGCCGTACCATCGCCGGCTACGCGCGCCACCCGAACCTGGGCGGCGTGCTGATCGTCGGCCTGGGCTGCGAGCGCAACCAGGTTGCCGGCCTGGTGGAATCGCAGAATATCGCGACAAGCCACCAGGCGCGCACGATGGTGATGCAGGATGTGGGCGGCACGCGTGCCACCATTGAAGCGGGCATCGCGGCCGTCAAGGAAATGCTGCCGCAGGCGAACGACGTCCGGCGCCAGCCGGTGTCCGCCAGCCACCTGAAAATCGGTCTCGAATGCGGCGGCTCGGATGGTTTTTCGGGCATTACCGCGAACCCTGCGCTGGGCGCCGCGATGGATATCCTGGTGCGCCACGGTGGCACCGCGATCCTGTCGGAGACGCCGGAAATCCATGGCGTCGAATACATGCTGACGCGCCGCGCGGTGACGCCCGAAGTGGGCCAGAAACTGCTCGACCGGCTGACCTGGTGGGAACAGTACACACGCGGCCACAACGCCCAGTTCAACGGCGTGGTCGGCCACGGCAACCAGCAGGGCGGGCTCGCCAACATTTTTGAGAAGTCGCTCGGTTCGGCGATGAAAGGCGGCACCACGCCGCTGCAGGAAGTGTATGAATACGCCGAGCCGATCGACAAGCACGGTTTCGTGTTCATGGATTCGCCGGGCTACGACCCGGTCGCCTGCACCGGGCAGATTGCCAGCGGCGCGAACATGATCTGCTTTACCACCGGTCGTGGCTCGATGTTCGGCTCGAAACCGGCGCCGACGATCAAACTGGCCAGCAACACGCCGATGTTCGTGCGCCTGGAAGAAGACATGGATATCAATTGCGGATTGATTGTCGATGGCGAGGTCTCGGTCGACGAGATGGGCGAGCGGATTTTCCGCGCGATCCTCGACTACGCGTCGGGCCGGGAAACCAAAAGCGAATTGCTGGGGTTGGGCGATAACGAATTCGTGCCATGGCACGTAGGCATCGTCAGCTGACCCTTGGCCGCACGACACCAGAAAGAGATGATGGAAAACGCATTGACTTTGACCAGCAGCGAACTGCTGCGCACCCAGAACTACATCGGCGGCGCCTGGCAGGCAGGGATCGACGCCAGGATGCTTGACGTGCTCGATCCAGCCACCGGCGCGTTGATCGCCAGCGTGCCTGACAGCGGCGCACCGGACGCCGCCGCCGCCGCCGATGCCGCCCACGCTGCGTTCAAGGCCTGGAGCACGCGTCCGGCCCGCGACCGCGCCCAGATCCTGAAACGCTGGCACGCGCTGCTGCTGCAGCACCAGGACGACCTGGGCCGCCTGATCTCGCTCGAACAAGGCAAGCCGCTCGCCGAGGGCCGTGGCGAGGTCGCGTACGGCGCGTCCTATATCGAATGGTTTGCCGAGGAAGCCACGCGCGTCTATGGCGACATCATCCCGGCCGCGGTGCCGGGACGGCGCATGATGGCGGTCAAGGAGCCAGTCGGCGTGGTGGCCGTGATCACGCCGTGGAACTTCCCGCTGGCGATGATCGCCCGCAAAATCGCGCCGGCGCTGGCCGCCGGCTGCACCGTCGTCGCCAAGCCGGCCGAAGACACGCCACTGACGGCGCTGGCGCTGGTGTACCTGGCGCAGATCGCTGGCGTGCCCGATGGCGTGCTCAATATCGTCACTGCGTCGCGCGAGCGCACGCCGGCCGTGGTCGATGTCTGGCTGGCCGATCCACGGGTCCGCAAGATCAGCTTTACCGGCTCGACGCCAGTCGGTAAGCACCTCGCACGCGAATCGGCCGCGACGCTGAAAAAACTGTCGCTCGAACTGGGTGGCAACGCCCCATTCATCGTGTTCGACGACGCCGACCTCGATGCCGCGGTCGAAGGCCTGATGGCCGCCAAATTCCGCAACGGCGGCCAGACCTGCGTCTGCCCGAACCGCGTTTATGTCCAGGATGGCGTCTACGAGCGTTTCGTCGACAAACTGGGCCAGCGCGTGGCGGCCATGCGCGTAGGCCCGGCAACCGACAGCACGGCGCAGATCGGCCCGATGATCAACCAGCGCGCCGTCGACAAGATTGCCCGCCACGTCGACGACGCCATCGCACGCGGTGCGCGCCTGGTCACCGGCGGCCAGCGCATCTTCGACGCCACGCGCCAGTCCGGCACGTACTACGCGCCGACGGTCGTTTGCGACGCCACGCCCGACATGGAGCTGGCGAACGAGGAGACGTTCGGCCCTGTAGCGGCAATCTTCCGCTTCAAGACGGAGGACGAGGCAGTGCAAAGCGCCAACGACACGCCGTTCGGCCTGGCCGCGTACTTCTACTCGAACGATGTGCGGCGCATCGCACGCGTCGCTGCCGCACTGGAGACCGGCATCGTCGGTATCAACGAAGGCGCGGTGGCGTCGGAAGCCGCGCCGTTTGGCGGCGTCAAGGAATCCGGTTACGGGCGCGAAGGCTCGCGCTACGGGCTGGAAGACTACATGCACATCAAGTATCTCTGCCAGGGCAACCTGGCGTAGCAGCAGGCGGCCAGCGCCGCTCCCCCTCCTGTTGAACCGGTTGCCGCGCGCATGACAGGCGCGCGCAGGGGACGGCTGCATCTTTATTTTTAAAAACGCGGCATGCAACGTGGCGTTCGATCACGCACCGCATCAAGGAGACAGCATGAATAGTTTGCAGGCCCAACAAAAAAAGTCCAGGGTACGCTGGTGTGTCGCAGCGATGATGTGGGCGGCCATCGCCATCAACTATATCGACCGCACGGTGCTGTCTGCCGCCGCGCCGCACATCCAGTCGGAGTTCGCGCTGACGCCGTTCGAGATGGGGATCGTGCTGTCGGCGTTCTTCTGGTCTTACGCCTTGCTGCAGCTGCCGGCCGGCTACCTGGCCGATAAATACGGGCAGAAGAAGACGCTCGGCTTCGCCGTGGTGTGGTGGTCGCTGGCCACCGCGGTCACCGGCATCGCCACCGGATTCAAATCGATCGTCGGCCTGCGCGTGGCGCTGGGCGTCGGCGAAGCGGCCGCCTATCCCAGCAACGCCGGTATTGCGGCCAAATGGTTTCCGAAGTCCGAACGCGCTACCGTCGGCGGTATTTTCGACAGCGGCTCGAAGTTCGGCGGCGCCATCGCCTTGCCGCTCATCGCGTACCTGATCTCGGTGTTCGACTGGAAGGTCACGTTTTCCATCGTCGGTTCGATGGGCGTCGTCTGGGGCGTGGTGTGGTTCTGGTTCTTCCGCGATTCGCCAGCCGACCACCCCGGCGTGAACGCGGCTGAACTGGCGCACATCATGGATGGCGCGTCGAAAGCCGATTATGAAGACAAGGCGATGCCGATGCGCTGGTACGAGCTTCTCCGGCATCGGAATATCTGGGCCATGTGCATCGGGTTTTTCATGATCAACTATAACTCCTACTTCTTCATCACCTGGCTGCCCAGCTACCTGGTCAAGGAGCGCGGCATGAGCCTGATGCAGATGGGCTTTGCCGCCGCGCTGCCGATGATCGTCGCCATGCTCGTTGAAGTGCTCGCCGGATGGCTGTCCGACCGCGTCTATGCCTCGGGCAAGCTGTCGCTGACCGCGACGCGCAAGGTATTCCTCATCGGCGGCCTGTTGATGGCGTCGTCGATCGGCTTTGCCGCCTACGCCGAATCGGCCGTGGTGGCCGTGGTGCTGCTGTGCATTGCCAAATCCGGCACCACCGTCGCCGCCTCGCAGGTGTGGGCGTTGCCCGGTGATGTCGCACCGAAGAACATGACGTCGATGGTGGCGGGCCTGCAGAACAGTGTGTCGAACATGGGTGGCGTGGTTGGCCCCATCGTCACCGGCTACATCGTCGGCACGTACGGTTCCTTTAATATTGCGTTGTTGTTTTCGGCTGCGCTGATTGTCCTTGCGATCCTGAACTACGCGTTCCTGCTCGGTAAAGTCGAGCGCATCGAAGTAACGCCACGCTAAACATTTTTTATTCGGAGTGCATCATGAAAAACCTGCCGGTCAATCCCTTCAAACAGGCGCTGGCCTCGCGCCAGGCCCAGGTTGGCCTGTGGCTGTCGATGACGAGCAGCTACGTCGCGGAGGCCAGTGCCACGGCCGACTTCGACTGGCTGCTGATCGACGGCGAACACGCACCCAACGACATCCGCACCACGCTGGCGCAGTTGCAGGCCGTGGCGCCATACCGCGCGCAGCCGGTCGTGCGCGCCGTCACGGGCAACGTCGCGCTGGTCAAGCAGCTGCTCGATATCGGCGCGCAGAACCTGCTCATTCCGATGATTGATACGCCGGAGCAGGCCGCCGACATGGTGGCGGCCACGCGCTATCCGCCGCACGGCATCCGTGGCGTCGGCAGCGCGGTCGCGCGCGCGTCACGCTTTTCCGGCTACACCGATTACCTCGACGCAGCGGACGCCCAGGTCTGCCTGCTGGTGCAAGCCGAAACGGTCACCGCGATGGATAACCTGGAAGCCATTTGCGCGGTCGACGGTGTCGATGGCGTCTTCATCGGTCCGGCCGACCTCGCCGCGTCGATGGGCCACCGGGGCAAACCCGGCCACCCCGACGTGCAGGCCGCCATCGAAGGCGCCATCCGGACCATCGTCGCCTCCGGCAAGGCAGCCGGAACATTGACGTCCGATCCGGCATTGGCGCGACGCTATCTTGAACTGGGCGCGACATTTGTCGCGGTCGGCGTCGACGTGATGCTGTTCGTGAACGCAGTGCGCAAGCTGTCCCGCGATTTCCTTGGTGACGGCAAGTCCGTCGTCCCGGCAGCGCCTGGCGCGGCGTACTAGAAAAGGCGGTCTTGGTATCATGTGGGTCTCCGCCACTACAGCAAAGGAACACCATGACTGACCCCGTCCAGGTCCTCGCCGTCCTGACTGCCAAACCAGGCCAGGAAACCGCACTTGCCACGCTGCTGCAAGGGCTGGTCGCACCCACCCGCGCGGAGCAGGGCGTCCTGTTCTACGACCTGCACCAGGATCGCGAAGATCCGGCGCGTTTCGTGTTCTTCGAGGGCTGGGCCAGCCAGGCCGCCCTCGATGCGCACAATGCGTCGCCACACTTGCTGGCGCTGCAGGAACAGCTGCCGGCGCTGCTCGCGCAGGGTGATGTACGCAAACTCAAGAAGATCGCCTAAGTCACGTCAATCTTCCGCGCCAGGGTCACGCCCTGGTCGTTCTCGCATCGCCAGCTGCCGTTATGCAAGCGGGCGCCTGCGCCGCGCGCGCTGGTGCCTGGATCCCGAAACATGCGCGCAGCAGCGGTATGCGGCGCACGAGCGCGAAGATGCCGAAACTTGCGGTGAAGGTCAGCACCACCAGCACGATGCCTTCGATGACCGGGGGCATGTCCACTACCTTCATGCTGTGCGCAAATACGACGATCAGCGTCTGGTGCACGATATACAGCGGGAACACGGCCTCTGTCAGGTAGCGCCGCGCGGCGCTGTCGAACTGCAGGTGGCGATGGCCAAAGCCGCAGATGGCGACTATCGCACTCCACTGGCACATGGCATACACGACACGCTGGGCATTGCGCCATGCATCCATCGATCCAGGCAAGGCGTGCTCCGGCAGCGCGATATATATCACCACCACAGCCCAGCAGGTTAGCGCCAGCCCCAGCGCCGTGAAGCGCTGCGCTTCAAACTGGCGCCAGGCGCTGCTCTGTCGAGCGAGCAGGGCGCCGATGACGAACAGCGTGAAATAATCGGCGTGGTTGTACCAGTCCGTGACCAGGTCGTGCGTGGCGGGAAAATGGCTCAGTAACAGGATCCGGGCCGGCGCCAGAACCAAAACAGGCAGTACCAGCACGCGCCAGCCGGTCAGGGCGCGTCCGATCGCGTCCGCGACGCGGGCCACCGGGCGGCCGGGCAGGCAGGCCAGTGCCGCATATGCCACCGTGTAGGACCACAGGTAAGGGACAAACCACAGGTGGTTCCATGTCGGCATGCGCAGGCAATCGTCGAGGCGGCAGAACCCGTGGTAGCTGGTCACGTACAGGCGCATGAAGTCGATATAGCTGCCCTGGTAGGCAACTTTCTCGACCACTTCCAGATACGCCTGGGGCGGCACGATCACGAACATCCCGAACAGCAGTGGCACCAGCAAGCGCGCGCTGCGGCGGCGCAGGAACGCAGTGACGCGCATGTGCTCGAACATCGTGGCGGTCGCCACGCCTGACACCATGAACAACAATCCCAGCCGCCACGGGGAGGACAGCATCATGAATGGCTCGATGGCCGGGCCGGCGGATGGACTCTTGACGTGCCAGTCCCAGGTCACGTAATACATGCCGACGTGATAAAGGATCAGGACGAAGAAGGCGAGGATGCGGATCCAGTCGAGGAAAAAATGGCGCTGGAATGGGGCGGCGGTGCTGTGCATGGCTGGCGTGCCTGTCGCGTGAAAGGATGACGCCAGCTTAAAATGGGCAACGGCCGCGCGTCATCGGCAATGGGGCGAAACGGAGCCGGATGGGGCGAAGCGGAACTCCTCATCCCTCTAATCGAGGAGTTTGATGAGGGCCGGATGATATTGGCGGCTCAGGGGCGCGCTTCCGCCACTTCGCAGCAGCACCGCGCCATCGCCCTTGGCATCCGCATGAAAGCCTTCGATCGCGCCGAGACGCACGGCTGCGCGCCGGTGGCTGCGCTGGAACGCGGGCCCCAGCCTCTCCAGCAGGCCGGCCAGCGTCTGGCGCAGCATCGGCGCTCCCTCCGCCGTGTGGAGGACGACGTAGTTGTCCGCCGTCTCGAGCCAGGCGATGTCGGCCACTTTGACCAGCCGCGTGACACCGCGCTGGGTCACCAGCACGTGCTGCAGGTAGCGTGTCGGAGGCGGCGCCGCCAGCCGCGCGCGCACGCGCTGCAACGCGCGCACAAGCCGCTCACGGTCGTAGGGCTTGAGCAGGTAGTCGATGGCATTGGCATCGAACGCGTGCACCGCATGTTCATCGTAGGCAGTCACGAACACCAGCAAGGGAGAGGGCGAGGGCAGGCCGGCGGCGACGTCGAATCCGTTCATCTCGGGCATCTGGATATCGAGGAAGACCACATCGGGCGGGCGTAGTGCCACCATCGCCAGCGCGGCGACGCCGTCGCGGGCGTCATCGATGGCGTCGATATCGCTTTCCAGTGCCAGCAGGCGGCGCAGCTTGTCGCGTGCGGGACGCTCGTCGTCGACAATCAGCACACGCATGGCAGCCTCATGTCGGCCCGCACGCCAGCGGGCGCCAGCTGCGTCAGCGTCAGTGATGCGGCGCCCGCATGCAGTATCTCCAACCGTCGCCGCAGGTTAACCACGCCGATGCCGGTTGCGCCATCGGCTTGCAGCTGACCGGCGTCGTCATCGATCTGGAAGATGGCGACGTCGCCACGAAGCTGCGCCGAGATGGTGATGGTCGTGCGCTCGCGGCGCCGCTCCACCGTGTGCTTGAAGACATTCTCGAGCAAGGGCTGCAGGCTCATGATCGGCACGGGGCAGGGCAGCAGACGTTCGTCGATGTGCCACGCCAGCACCACCCTGTCGATGAAACGTTCTTCCATCAGGTGGGCGTAGGCGCGCAGCAGCCGCAGCTCGGTCGCGAACGTCGTCACCTGGGCTGGGCCGGCCGCCGGACCGGCGTCGAGACTCGTGCGCAGCAAATCGGCCAGCCGCATCAACGCCGCGTCGGCGCGCGCCACGTCTTCATGCATCAGCGACGAGATCGTGTTGAGGGCGTTGAATAAAAAGTGCGGCTGCATCTGCGCCGTCATCTGCGCCAGGCTCGCCTGGCGCAGCAGGGCTGCGGTTTCCGCGGCCCGAGCGCTTTCAGCCACCATGGCCTGGTACGTGAAAATCCCGAACAGCACCACGTTGAACAGGCAAAAATAGCCGAGCAGCTTGATGTCTTCGTAGAGATAGGTTTCAAGCCAGGGCGCATGGGTATAGGTCTCGCCCGCTAGGGCGTAGACGCCATGCCGCAGCCCGAACGCGATCGGCACGAAGCAGGTCCAGTACATCGGCAACCACATGCCCTGGCGCCCGAACCAGCGCCACGGCGACGCCAGGTGGCGGCGCGGCTCGCGCGTGCAGCGCCACTGCACCCACATCAGCAAGCTCGCCGCGATGCCGGACGACGCTTGCCACAGCACCGGTTTCCAGTGCGCTATGCCGCCGTCGCGCACATGATCCTGGACTGCGGTGATGATCAGCAGCAGCCAGAACAGCAGCCAGGCGGCGAGCAAATTGATGAGCAGCCGCCGGCGGGTCATGCTGGCGGCAAGACTGACGCTACCACATGATCACGCGCTGTTCGGGCGCCAGGTACATCGGGTCGCCCGGCTTGATGCCAAAGGCCGTGTAGAAACCAGGCTGGTTCATCACGGTGCCCTTGGCGCGGAATTCGCCCGGCGAATGCGGGTCGCTCTTGATCTGGGCGATGGCCGCTTCCGGCCGCAATTTCGCGCGCCACTTCATCGCAAAGCCGATGTACAGGCGCTGCTCGCCGGTCAGGCCATCGATCACCGGCGACGGCTTGCCACCCAGCGAACGCTCGTAGGCACGATAGGTCAGCGACAGGCCCGAGTTGTCGCCGATGTTTTCACCCAGCGTCAGCTCGCCGTTGATGTGATAGCCCGGCACCGGACTGTAGGCGGCATACTGTGTGACCAGGCCAGCGGCCAGCTTTTTGAAAGCCGTGCGGTCGGCGTCGGTCCACCAGTTGCGCAGGCGCCCGGTGGCGTCGTACTGGCTGCCGGCGTCGTCGAACGCATGGCTGATCTCGTGGCCAAAGGTGATCCCGAGCAGGCCATAATTGACGGCGTCTTCCGCTTTGACGTTGAAGAACGGCGGCTGCAGGATTGCGGCTGGAATCGTGATCGCGTTGAGCGACGGGTTGTAGCTGGCGTTCACGGTTTGCGCCGTCATCGACCATTCGTCGCGGTCGACGGTCTTGCCCAGTTTGTCGAGATTGCGCTCGCGGCTCCAGACCCGCGCGGCCCGCACGTTGGCAACCAGGTCATTCGGCTGGGTGTGCAAGGTGCTGTAGTCGCGCCATTTGTTCGGGTAGGCGATGTTCGGCTTCAAGGCCAGCAGCTTGCGCTGCGCTTCCTGTTTGGTTTCCGGTCCCATCCATTCGAGCTTGTCGATGCCGTCCTTGAACGAGGCGACGAAATTGTCGAACATGGCCATCACGCGCGGCCTGGTTTCCGGCGCCAGGTAGCGGCGCACGTACAGCTTGCCGACCGCATCGCTCACGGCGCTGTCGGTGAATCGCAGCGCCAGTTGCGGCAGCGGTTCGCTTTGCGGCGTGCCGCGCAGGACCGTCCCGTCGAACGCGAAGCTGGCCTTCACCGTCGCGCTATCCAGGTACTCGGCGTAGCTGTCGATGATGCGCCATGTGAGATAGCTTTTCCACGATGCCAGCGGCACGTCGGCGACTGTGTCGGTGAAACCCTTGATGTAGCTCGGCTGGCGCACCACCGCCGATGTCGCCTTGGGCGCCAGGCCAGCCGCCTTGAAGAAGGCCGCCCAGTCAAAGGCCGGCGCCATCGCAGGGAACTGGTCGAATGCCGCGCGGTTGTAGGATTTGACGGGGTCGCGCATCTGCACGCGCGTCCATTGGGCCTGGGCCAGGCGCGTTTCCAGCGCGAGGATCTGGGCCGAGTGACTGGCGCCATCCTGGTCGCCGCTCATGGTCAGCAGGCTGGCGATATGGTCCACGTATTTGGCGCGGACGGCGGTGAGCTTGGCGTCGTCATTTTTCAGGTAATAGTCGCGGTCGGGCAGGCCGAGGCCGGACTGGCTGATGTTGACGGTGTAATGTTCCGGGTCCTGCGCATCCGGCGTGACGCTGGCCGAGAAGGGCGTCGCTACACCCGTGCGTTGCAGGTACGCGAACAGCGCCGGCAGGTCTTGCTTGTCCTTCAGCCCCGCCACGCGCGCGAGGTCGGCGCGCAGCGGCGTAAAGCCAGCGGCGTTGCGGGCTTTTTCGTTCATGAAGCTGCCGTACAGGTCGGCGATCTTGCGGGCTTCGCTGCCGGGTTTGCCCGGGTGGGCGAGCGTGTCGTCGATGAGGGTGCGCAGCTGGGCCTGCACAATTTCACGCAATTCGATGTAGGTGCCCCAGGTCGACTTGTCGGCCGGGATTTCTGTGTTGCGGGTCCAGACGCCGTTGACGTAGCCGTAGAAGTCGTCCTGGGGACGGATGGCGGGGTCCAGGGATTTCAGGTCGATGCCGGAGACGGGCGCGGTTACTGCAGTGGCAACTGAAGCAACGGCTGCGGTGGACTGGGCATGCAGCGATGGCGCGGAGAGGGCGAGGAGCGCGACGCAGGCGGCGCTGATCAGCGAACGATTCAAGGGAATTCCTTTGTGATGGGGCGCAAAATTCGGTGGCAGGGCAGGCCATGGATGGGCTTGCCGGGGAAAATTATACCTGCGCAGTTGCGCCAGTCGGCACAGATTCGCTGGAGAAAATTAGAGGGCCGGTCATGGCCGAAACTCGTCGATCATCCCGGCATGGCAGGTCGCGCGGCTGGAAAGCGGCGGGCTGACAGGAAAGCCGGGAAACGACGGGAGCAGGCCTCAAGGACGGGTTGCCAGACGACTGCGAGCCCGCATCCATCTCCATGCGCAGGCGCCCAGCGCACCGCCTGTAAAACCGGCGCCGCCTGCCATTGCAACGGACATTGGCTGAATCGGCATGTCTTCGCCTGACAAGGTGTGGAGAACGAAACAGGTCAATATAAAAATTGCCGCCACGATACTCCCCACCTTGCCCGCACGTCTGCCGGCATATCGCCATCGCTTCACGCACAGCGCCCAGATGATCCCGGCACCGACAAACGGGCTGATGACGGCGCAGAGCAGAAAGATCAAAACGAGTACGAAGGAGAAAGGCACGCGGAGTTCCAC
>Ga0265780_10009539_pt1 | contig 11626 bp, 13 predicted proteins | sample P1T30metagenome_FD_192432 | JGI IMG/M metagenome (GOLD analysis project Ga0265780, IMG submission 192432) | Plant litter microbial communities from East Loma Ridge, Irvine, California - P1 T30 | ecosystem: Environmental > Terrestrial > Plant litter > Unclassified | place: USA: California... | reverse complement strand
CTGAAGAAATTGACCCAAATGTTGGTTTGCAAGGTTTTCAAGCGAGAAGAATTGCTTTCAATTTAGGTCTTTCTGGAAATGCTTTCAAAGAAATGGTGCAGTTCGTTGATGCTTTGTACAAAGCGTACATCGGCTCTGATGCTTCTATGTTTGAAATCAATCCAGTTTTAAAAACATCTGACAACAAGATTATTGCTGTTGATGCAAAAGTAAACTTAGATGACAACGCTTTATATAGACACGCAAAATTGGCTGAATACAGAGACGTTCGTGAAGAGAATCCAATTGAAGTTGAAGCGAAAGCGGCAGGTTTGAACTATGTGGATCTTGACGGAACTGTGGGTTGTATGGTTAACGGTGCTGGTCTTGCCATGGCAACAATGGACTTAATTAAGTATGCAGGTTTTGAGCCGGCTAACTTCTTGGACGTTGGTGGAACTGCAGATGCTAAACGTGTGGAATTGGCTTTCAGAATTATCTTGAAAGATCCAAACGTAAAAGCTATTTTGATCAACATTTTTGGAGGAATCGTTCGTTGTGACCGTGTTGCTCAAGGTGTTGTTGATGCTTACAAAAACATGGGAGACGCTATTAAGGTGCCAATCATCGTTCGTTTGCAAGGAACTAACGCTGAAATCGCTAAAGAATTGATTGACAATTCTGGAATGCCGATTTTATCAGCTGTTCAATTCCAAGAAGCTGCTGACCAAGTTCAAGCTGCTTTGTCTTAATTAGAATTCAAAAGTTATATATTAAAAAATCCCGAGTTTGCCACTCGGGATTTTTTTATGCCTTTTTCAGATCTAAGATCCTTCGGACTTCATTTGATAATAAAGGAAATGCGGGTTCTGTCATTCCGTGGTTGTAGCCGTCAAGTTCAAATAATCGAGTGTCTTTGTGGCCGGAAACTTTCATCATTCGCATCAAATAAGCGTTTTCTTCATAACGCCCCAGCATTTCTAATTCTCTGTCACCCGTAATTAATAGCATCGGCGGCGCGTCGCTTCTGACGTGAAATAAAGGTGCATATTCATCAATAGTGGGTTGTTTCTCAGGAATTCCTTTTTCACCGCGGATAGTAAAATGCGTGATGGTTTGCGCACTAAATGGAATCAATCCTGCAATTTTATTGGCATCAATATTATGAGCTTTCAAGTATTTTTTATCCAACCCAATCATTGCGGCCAAATAGCCTCCAGCAGAATGTCCAGAAACAAAAATCTTATCCTGATCACTGCCATATTTTGAAATGTTATTAAAAACCCAAGCAACGGCCGCAGCGCTGTCTTCGATATATTTTGGTGCTTTTACTTTTGGACTCAAACGATAATTTACGCCGATAATTGCATAGCCTTTATTTTTCAAAGCTTCCGGAATTTCTTTATTGCCTCCAGTAATGCCACCGCCGTGAAACCAAACAATCGTAGCAAAGTCTTTTTTGTTTTCAGGATAATAGATGTCTAAAACACATCTTTCGTTTTGGTAGGCGTCTTTTGATTTTGCTTCGTAATACGGAATTTCAGTTTTGGTGACATATTTATCTTGCGAAAAACTGACCAAAGGCGAAATCAATAATAGGAGTAAGGCAAATTTTTTCATTTTGGAAATTATAAAGATTATTCCCAAATATAAAAAATCCAAAAAGTTTATGGAGTCTAAATTTTCTTAAAGTTTAAAAGTGCTTCATAAGGATCGCCTTTTAAATTCAATAATTGCGCAAAAGCAGGTTCGGTTTTAATGCCCGATTCTTTCAAATCAATTATTTTCTGGCGGAAATCTTCTCCGTTTTCTTCCAAAATTTTTGCTTCGATAATCATATGTTGAAATCCGAACTGCTCTTGAACCGGAATATTTTGCCCAAAGATTTCAATTTCAAAATCATCCGTAAAGAAATTTGCTACAACCGCTTCGTTTCCAGAAATTTCTTTTTCATAAATCTGAAAATGGTTTTCTTCGGAGAAATTTTTCTTCACCATTTCAATAAAATAATGTTTGTCTTTCCAATAACAAGCAACATCTAAATCACTCGAATCAATAGCAATATCTATCGGAATCGTCCCGACCAAAACAGGTGTAAAACCTGAAAGCTTCTGAAGAATCAAATTTTCATTTAAAACTTCAAAAGCTTTTTGCTGTTTTGCCGTTCCCGATTTTAAATAATGGATATTTAGAAAATCAGTCAAAGTTTATGCTTTTTTATTCTTTCCGTTATTGAATTTTACTTTTTCAACGACGCTCACTTTTGGTTCAGGACGTTTTGCCTTGAAGTTTTTTGCCGGCGCTTTTGCAACAGGTTTCTTCGGATTGTCTTTTGGAGAAGTTCCTTTTGACGGTGCTTTTGTCAGCAGTTGTTTAGAATTGGCGTTAATCACATCCATCGCATTTTTCGGATCTTCTTTTGTGCCGCGCAGGTGAATAATCAATCCGTTTAAGAAATTCCGCAACACTTGGTCGCCACATTCCATATAATTTGGATGGTCTTCTTTTCTGAAAAAGGCACCCAATTCAGCCGTAGAAATTCTGAAATCTACTAATAAGAGGATCTCTGCAATCTGGTCATCACGCAACTGTAATGCCACGCGAAGTTTTTTAAATATATCGTTGTTTGTCATAATCTTGATTTATTGCAAAGATAGATTTTATTTGGCAATTCAGATGTAATTGATTTCAATATCAACTTTTCATAATTTTTGTAAATTGCATTCCAAATTAAAAAGTTAGAACTTTGAATAACACAGCTAAATCTTAAAAAATGAATACAGAATCTGAAAATAATTTGACGTGGGAAGCATTTGAAAAGGTTGAAATGCGCGTTGGGACTATTCTGGAAGCTCATGATTTCCCAGAAGCTAGAAAACCGGCATATCAGCTGGTCGTTGATTTTGGTAAAGATATCGGAATCAAAAAAACGTCTGCCCAAATTACAAAACGCTATCAAAAAGAAGAATTGCAGGGAAGACAGATTATTGCGGTAGTAAATTTTCCTAAAAAGCAGATTGGAAAGTTCATGAGCGACTGCTTGGTTCTAGGAGCGGTAGGAGAGGATGGCGACGTGATTTTACTGGCTCCCGATTTTAAGGTAGAAAACGGATTAAGAATTGGATAAAAAAAAGCCTGAAAATCTTTCGAATTTCAGGCTTCAATTTTTGCTTACAGCACGTATTAAATGTCGTCAAAATCAATGTCAGTAAAGCTTGCTACTGGAGTAGCAGCCAATTCTTCTTGAGATTTTTCAGAAAAATATTCTTTTTTAAAGTCTTTTTGGTGTCTTTCCGAAATGACTTCTTCGCCTTTGTGGTTCAAAACATACGAAGTCATTTCTTCTAATATTTCTGAGAAAGCGGCAAAATCTTCTTTGTATAAATAAATCTTGTGTTTTTTAAAGTGAAACGATCCGTCTTCTTCAGTGAATTTTTTGCTTTCAGTGATTGTGATATAATAATCATCAGCTTTTGTAGCTCTAACATCGAAGAAATAAGTTCTTCTTCCCGCTCTTAATACTTTAGAAAAAATCTCCTCTTTTTCTAACATGTCATTTTCTCTCATAATCCTTCTTTCGGTTTTAAAGTGTGTTAAGTTGAAACCAAAAATCTAAAAAATAGATGAATAAAGCAACAAATTAAAGCATTTCTTTTTCTGAAAGTTGCTTGGTATAAAGTTCTTTATAATATCCTTCTTGATTTACTAATTGATTATGAGTTCCTTGCTGTATTATTTTTCCGTTATCTAAAATGATAATCTTGTCGGCATTTTTGGCTGAAGAAACGCGATGGCTTACTAAAATCGTCGTTTTATCACGGCAAAATTCAAGCAGGTTGTTCAAAATCGCTTCTTCTGTTTCAGTATCTACAGCCGAAAGACAGTCGTCAAGCAGTAAAATCTGTGAATCCTTGATAATGGCCCTTGCAATGGAAACACGTTGTTTTTGACCACCCGAAAGCGTGATGCCGCGTTCGCCAATCACCGTGTCATATTGATTGTTAAATGCCATAATATTATTGTGTACTACTGATTTCTTTGCGGCTTCGATTACCTCTTCATCGGTAGCGCCTTCTTTTCCAAATTTTATATTATTTTTGATAGAGTCAGAAAACAAGAACGCGTCTTGCGGCACCACGGCAATGCTTTCTCGAACATCATGCAGGTTTAAGTCTTTGATGTCGTTTCCGTCAATGGTTATCACGCCGTCTTTTACATCATACAAGCGGCTGATCAAGCTTAAAATACTCGATTTGCCAGAACCTGTTTTGCCCAAGATTGCTAATGTTTCGCCCTTGTTAACCGTAAAGCTCACATTGTTTAAGGCAGTAATATTAGTGTCTTCATAAGTAAAGCTGACGTGGTTGAAAGTGATCTTGCCCTCAATAACCGAAGTCTGATCCGCTTTGTTCTTTATTTCAGGCTGGATTTTCAAGAATTCATTGATACGCTTTTGAGAGGCTTCAGCTTCTTGAATCATGGACGATACCCATCCGAGAGAGGCAACGGGCCAGGTAAGCATATTTACGTATAAAATAAATTCAGCAATCACCCCGATGGTTTTGATCGAGCCGTTGATGTACATCATTCCTCCCACATAAATCACGACTAGGTTGCTGAGTCCGATTAAAAGAATCATCAACGGCCCGAAAAGCGCATTGGTTTTGGCTAGTTTCATGCTTTTGTCTCGGCTTTCTTGAGATAGTTCTGAAAATTCGCCGTGTGATTTATTTTCAAGACTGTACGCTTTTATGACCCTGATGCCTGAAAAAATCTCTTGCGTAAAACTAGATAGTTGTGAAAGATTTTGTTGGAAAATACCGCTTCGCACATTGATCTCGTTGCTTAATTTAAATATAAGGTAAGAAAGTATCGGCAGCGGAAGCAGTGTATATAAGGTAAGCTTTGGCGAAATGATATACATTTGCGTGACCACTACTGCAAAACGGATGAAGGTGTTTAAGGTGTACATTACCGCCGGGCCAACATACATTCTGACTTTTCCGACATCTTCGCTGATTCGATTCATTAAGTCACCGGTTCTGTTTCTTTTATAAAAATTCTGCGAAAGATTTTCATATTGGCGGAAGACTTCATTTTTCAAGTCAAATTCCACATAGCGCGACATCACGATCAAAGTCTGGCGCATCACGAACGTCAAGATTCCTGCAATTAAAGTGGTGGCTAACACCCACAAAATGTTTTCAAGCAATAGGCTTTTAATTGTGGCGGCGTCAAGATTTTTGTTTGTAAGTGCTGCGATGGAATCCCCGATTAATTTAGGAGTATAGAGTGAAAATATTTGGGCAATAATCGTAGCGATGATTCCTAATAAAAAATGATATTTGTATTTTGCGAAATATTTGTTTAAATATTGAAGTTCTTTCATTGTTTGTAAAAAAATATTAAAAATATTTTGGTATATATGGTTAAAATTATGCCGATAATGCTTTTATGATATCAAGTGCTAAATTCGATTTTCATTAATAAATTACTATTTAAAGTTAATTTCGTTGCAGAGTTTTGAATTAAACAGTAATTTTGTGCCATCTTTTTGATAAAATCATAATTTAATCAATAAAAAATACTATGATAACAGAAGTAGCAAAAGCTAGTGAGCTTCACAAAATTGATCCAGTATTCGGGCAATTATCATTTGACAATCACGAGCAAATCGTTTTTTGCAATGACAAAGATACTGGTTTGAAAGCAATAATTGGCATTCATAACACAGTTTTAGGACCAGCTTTAGGTGGTACGAGAATGTGGAAATATACAAACGAATGGGAAGCTCTTAATGACGTTTTGAGACTTTCACGCGGCATGACATTCAAATCTGCTATCTCAGGATTAAATCTTGGCGGTGGAAAAGCTGTTATCATTGGCGATTCAAAAATCGATAAGACGCCAGAGATGATCACCAAATTTGGAGAGTACATCAACTCATTGAGTGGCAAATATATTACGGCTGAAGACGTAGGTACGACAACTGCTGACATGGATTTGATCAGAGAAGTGACACCTCACGTGACCGGAATTTCACAATCAAAGGGAGGTTCTGGAAATCCTTCGCCTGTAACGGCTTATGGCGTATACATGGGAATGAAAGCTGCTGCAAAATATCAATTCGGTACCGACAACCTTAGCGGTAAAAAAGTGTTGGTTCAAGGAACTGGAAATGTGGGAGAAACGTTGATCAAACACCTTACAGAAGAAGGCGCTCTAGTTCAGATTACAGATATTAATGAAGCGAGATTGCAGGAAATAAATGCAAAATATGGTGCTCAAATTTTTACAGGAGACATTTATTCTGCAGCTGTTGATATTTATGCCCCTTGTGCACTAGGAGCTACCATCAACGACGAAACTGTGAATAGAATTCAGGCTAAAGTAATTGCCGGTGCAGCAAACAACCAATTGGCGGTTGAAGAAATCCACGGAAAAATTTTAAAAGAAAGAGGCATAGCTTATGCGCCAGACTTTTTGATCAATGCCGGAGGAATCATCAACGTTTATGCTGAAATCGTGGGCTATGACAGTGCTGAAGCATTAAGAAGAACTGAAAATATCTATAATACAACCTTAGAGATTTTCAATTTTGCAGAACAAAACAATATTACAACGCACCAAGCGGCCTTGTCAATTGCACAAAAGCGTATCGACGATAGAAAAAAAGAAATCGGTAAATAATAATCTAGAGATTACAATATAATTCTTATTTTTGCAAAGCGAAAGAAAACCTCTTTCGCTTTGTTAATTTTTTAAAGTTCTTACAAGGTGTTAAATAGAAGACATATTCGTGTTAAAGTAATGCAGTCGATATATGCGATGCATCAAAACAATTCAGATAATCTTGAAAAAGAAGAAAAATTTCTTTTTTACAGTATCGAAAATATCCAGGATTTATACCTTACAATGCTTTCTTCGCTGATGGAAATCAGAACCAAAGAAGAAGATTTTTTAGATAAATCGAGCAAGAAACATCTTGTGACAGCAGCAGAACGCAATCCAAATAAAAAATTTATCAATAATGCTGTATTGCATCTGCTTGCAGAGAGCAATTCGATAAGCATTGCCATTGAAAACCGAAATGTTTCAAACGTATGGCACCTGCATGAAGAGTATATTTTGATTTTGCTCAATGAAATTAAAAATAGCGAGCTTTATAAAAAATACATGCAGAACGATGTCAATACTTTTGAAGAAGACAAGCAGTTTATAGCAGACGTTTTTACTGATTTAATTGCCCCAAATGAAAAGCTTTATGAGTTCTTGGAGGATAACAAGCTGACCTGGATTGATGACATTCCGTTAGTAAATACGCATATTTCAAAACAATTGCGCGATTTGAAATCAACAGATGAAAATTTTATTATTCCACGGGTTTACAAAGATTCAGACGATAAAGATTTCGTTAAAGATTTATTCAGAAAAACAGTTTTGAACGAGCCTGAACTAGCCAAAGAATTTATAGACAAAACACCCAATTGGGATTCAGATCGTATTGCAGAAATTGACACGATCATCTTGAAAATGGCAATTTGTGAGTTCTTGAAATTTCCGTCAATTCCAGTTAAAGTGACTATTAACGAATATTTAGAAATCGCCAAAGAATATTCTACGCCAAAAAGCAGTATTTTTATCAACGGAATTTTAGATAATCTTATTAAGGATTATACCGCCACCAATAAATTAAACAAAGCTGGAAGAGGCTTGATGTAAAATTTAAATTTTTATAATTATGATTAAAAAAACAGTTGGCTTGCTGGCCATCGCATCTCTAGTATTAACCGTTTCTTGCAAAGAAAAAACAGCTTCAAACGAGCAAGCTGAAAAGGTTGAAAACATTGAGGTTGTTGCTAAAGATGATTTAAAATCTCAAGATGTTGCAGTAATGACTTTCGATGAAAAAGAATTTGACTTCGGAGTAATTAAGGAAGGGGACAAAGTAGAACACGTTTTCTCTTTTAAAAATACAGGAAACGCAGACCTGATCATTGAAGACGCTAAAGGAAGCTGTGGTTGCACGGTGCCTGACTTCAAAAAAGATCCGATCAAACCAGGTGAAACAAGCACTATGAAAGTGTCTTTCAATTCAACTGGCAAACCAGGACAACAACAAAAATCTGTTACTATTAAAGCAAATACTGCCAGCGGTACCGAATTATTAACTATTAAAGCTAACGTAACTCCGAAACCAGCAGGAATCGGCGCTACAAAATAATCAAGATGGAACAATACGGAAATATATTTTTATTTGGAGCCATGTTTGTCGTGATGTATTTTTTTATGATACGTCCGCAACAGAAAAGAGCCAAAGCAGAAAAAGAATTTGAAACCGCTTTAAAAGTGGGTGATAAAGTAATTACAAAAAGTGGCCTTCATGGAAGAATTGCGGAATTGGCAGAAAGAACAATCGTTCTTGAAACTATGTCTGGAAAACTGAAAATGGAACGCTCTGCAATTTCTTTAGAATTGAGCAAGCAGTTGAATACGCCAGTTGTTGTAAAATAATTGGATGTAAATAATAAAAAAAATGCCTCAAGAAATTGAGGCATTTTTTTTATCATTTTGTATTTTTGCATTTTGCCTATTACCTATCTCCCTTTCTCCGCTGTCAACTCTGCAATTTTCACGATAACTTCCACCGCTTTTTGCATGCTTTCCACTGGGACATATTCATATTTTCCATGGAAATTGTGGCCTCCGGCAAAAATATTCGGGCAAGGCAATCCCATGTATGACAATTGGCAACCGTCAGTACCGCCACGAATTGGCTTGATTAAAGGCGTGATTTCAAGTTGTTTCATCGCTTCTTCTGCAATGTCAACGATGTGCATCACAGGTTCCACTTTTTCCTTCATATTGTAGTACTGGTCTTTGATTTCAGCAATTGCGACGTCTTCTCCAAATTGTTTTGCGAATTTTTTATTGATTTTCTTCGTAATTTTCTCGATCAGTTTTTTTCTCTTTTCGAATTTTTTCTTGTCATGATCACGAATAATTAACTCCAAAACCGTTTCCTCAATAGTTCCATTCAGATGATGAACATGAAAAAAACCTTCATAACCTTTTGTTCTTTCTGGAACTTCGTCTTTCGGTAATTTCGAGATAAATTTATTGGCGATCAACATTGAATTGATCATTTTTCCTTTTGCATAACCAGGATGAACACTTTTTCCCTTGAAGGTGATTTTCGCTCCTGCGGCGTTAAAATTTTCATATTCCAATTCGCCAATCTGGCTTCCGTCCATGGTGTAAGCCCAATCAGCACCAAATTTTGCTACGTCAAATTTATGCGCTCCACGGCCAATTTCTTCGTCTGGTGTAAAACCGATTCTGATTTTTCCGTGCTTGATCTCCGGATTATTGATTAAAAATTCCATTGCTGTCACAATCTCAGTGATTCCCGCTTTGTCGTCGGCACCAAGAAGCGTTGTGCCGTCAGTCGTGATAATCGTCTGGCCTTTATATTGTAATAAATCTTCAAAATATTTCGGTGAAAGAACGATATTTTGTGCCGCGTTTAAGATAATATCGCCACCGTCATAATTTTTTACAATCTGCGGTTTAATATTAGCGCCAGTGAAATCAGGCGTAGTATCAAAGTGCGAAACAAATCCGATGGTCGGAACATCATGATCTACATTGCTTGGAAGCGTTGCCATGATATAAGCATTCTCGTCAATTGTCACCTCTTGCAGACCAATTTGTTTCAATTCTTCTACCAATTTATGAGCTAAATCCCATTGTTTTTCGGTGCTTGGAGTTGTATTTGAACTGGCATCAGATTCTGTATCAATAGTCACATAACTGATAAAACGGTCAATAATATGTTGCATAATTTATGTTTAAAATAAGCTGTAAAGTTACAATTAATTTGATTTTTCTTTGCTGTTGAAAGGCTTCTTTAACGATTATTTAGATAGAATTTCAAGCTCTTGTTGCAGATTTAAACGCGCTTGAACTTCATACTTTTGAAAGAAGTGATCGGTTTTATAAATTCGATCCATTTCTATAAAATGTTTTAGTGCTTTTTTACGGCCTCTGTTGTACATGAAGTCGGGATAAATGCGGTATTCTTTCCTAATTTGCTTAAAATATTCTTCATAGATTTCCCAGCTTTTTCCAAGAACTGACAAATCTGCATCCGTGAAATAATTGGTATCGCTGTCTGAAAAGTCGTGTGATTTTGTCATTAAAATCTCATAGTTGCATCGCAAGATTTGATTTTCTGAAACGCCTATTTGTCTTAATCGTTCAATTGCAAGGATAGCACTTTTTTCTTCATTGTCATGTCGCGAAGCATTGTAAATGATATCGTGATAAAAAATGGAGAACTGAACCGTTTCCCAATCTTCAAGCTTTTCTTGTATCGGAAGTAATTCTAAAAATAAATTTTCTAGATGAATTAACGTGTGATAGTGTCTTTTTTTAGAACTATAATAGGTTTCAATTTCCAGCCAAAGATGCTGCTGCAATGAATCATCTTTGTTATATCTTAAAAATAAATTTCGAAAATTTTGCTGTAATATCATGATTTCTGCGAGATAGCGGAATCTCAATTTAAAGGTAATCAAAAAAATCTCAGATAGAAAATGTCACTAAATATTTAATAATCGCACAGATAATTCTATTTTTGCAAAACACAACTCTACTACAATGTACAAATCCATAATTCGTCCGATTCTTTTCAAATACGATCCCGAAGAAATTCACTACTTCACTTTTTCGGCACTTCGATTTCTTAATAAAATTCCTGGTTTTCCGTCGCTTTTTAAATCACTTTACGAAGTAAAAGACAGCCGGCTAGAAACCGAAGTTTTTGGCTTAAAATTTAAAAATCCGGTTGGATTAGCTGCGGGTTTTGATAAAGACGCGAAATTGTACAAAGAACTTTCAAATCTTGGTTTTGGATTTATTGAAATCGGAACGCTTACGCCAAAAGGCCAGGAAGGAAACCCAAAAAAGCGTCTTTTTAGATTGAAAGAAGACAGTGCGATCATCAACAGAATGGGTTTCAATAATGGCGGTGTTTTGGAAGCTGTTGAAAGATTGAAGAAAAATAATGGTGTTTTAATCGGTGGAAATATTGGAAAAAATAAGCTGACTTCTAATGAGGAAGCGACTTCTGATTATGAAATTTGTTTTGATGCATTGTACGATCACGTCGATTATTTTGTGGTCAATGTGAGTTCTCCAAACACGCCAAATCTTCGTGCTTTGCAAGATAAGGAACCGTTGACGCAGCTTTTGCAGACGCTTCAAAATAAAAATTTGGCGAAGCTGAAGCAGAAACCAATCTTGTTGAAAATAGCTCCAGATTTGACTGATGAACAGCTTTTGGATATCATTGATATTGTTGATGAAACTAAAATTGCGGGTGTAATTGCCACCAATACTACAATTTCAAGAGAAGGTCTGCGATCTGAAAATAAAGCGGAAATGGGCGGATTGTCAGGAAAACCGTTGACAAAACGTTCCACAGAAGTCATTCGATTTTTATCTGAGAAAAGCAATAAATCATTCCCAATCGTTGGCGTGGGCGGCATTCACACGGCTGAAGATGCTATCGAAAAATTGGAAGCGGGCGCAAGTTTGATTCAATTGTACACCGGATTTATTTATTAAGGTCCGAGTTTAATCA
>Ga0265780_10009538_pt1 | contig 11628 bp, 6 predicted proteins | sample P1T30metagenome_FD_192432 | JGI IMG/M metagenome (GOLD analysis project Ga0265780, IMG submission 192432) | Plant litter microbial communities from East Loma Ridge, Irvine, California - P1 T30 | ecosystem: Environmental > Terrestrial > Plant litter > Unclassified | place: USA: California... | reverse complement strand
TCAACGAATTGGTGAATATCATTTGCCAAAAGGTTCTATTGTTATTGGTGCAGGTAATAGAAGTGCAGACTCTTCATTAGTTCGTCAAATGCCATCAGCATTAATTAGCCGTATGATTCACGTCCACTTAAGAGTAGATAATAGACTTTGGCTTGATTGGGCTAAAAAAGAAGGATTGCATCAATTAGTCATTGATTATATTCAGACTAAACCTAGCCATCTTTCAACTGAGATTGCTCCAACTAATGAGGAACCATTTTCTACTCCTCGTACTTGGCATGCTGTTAGTGAGGGATTAAAATCATTGGGCGATAATCCAAATCCAATTTTAATGGATGCTTTGCTTTATGGCTCTTTGACTGATCACCATGTTACTCAATTTAAAGCGTTTATTAAACAAGTTAACTATAAATTTGCTGTGCCTAAATTGATTAATGGTGATGAACCTTGGCCTAGTGATCCAAAAGATCGTGATGTATTGCTATTCTTGGTGCAATCTGCAAAAGATTATCTTATTAAAGAGCTTCCTAAGAACGAAGATGAGATGACTGCTGCTAAGAAAAAAATGGTTATTAATTTGAAAAATTCTTTGAAGAAGCTTTCTCATATTGATAATGAATATGCTCAGCATATTATTACTCCTAATGAGATTGGTGATAGACTACCAAATTGGTTCTTAACTGAGATTACTAAAGAATTGCCTAAATTAATGATGATGAAAGACAAGGAAAAAGTTTAATGGCGAAGAAGCATAATAATCAAAAACCTAAACAATACGAGACAGGATTAAATCTTGCATCTAATCATGTATTGTTGGGTGAAACTTTAAGTCAAGTAAAAGTTCATGCATGGGAAGATAATTCTCCTTTTTGGGGAGAAATTCCTATTCCAATGGGTGGCTTTGGCTTGGTGAGAGTTAATAAAGATTATAATGCCAATATGTATATTCGTAAATCCAATAAATATAGCGAAGGCGAATGGGCTTTTGTCTTTGCTACTTTAGCTATTTATTTGGGCTTAGCTTTATACAAGAAATATAATGAACATAATATGTTTGTTAAACAAGGCTTATTCCTATTTGCAATTCATTATGTTAGAAATACTTTAGGATTCCAAGATATCCCTAAAGATTGGGAAGGTTTTTATGAAGTTGAAAAAATGGTCAGCTTTAAAAATGAAAACTCTGTCATTGATCAGTTGCAAACTTTTCCAGAGTTAATGGCTCATGTGCAAACTATTGGTTTTTTAAATAATGCTAGCGCAAAAGATATTGAGTTTAAGGAAGAAAGCACTGCTTCTTATTATTCTTGGGGTGCAAAAAAGACATTTGCGGATATTTTTGTAGATAATCTTGTTAATCAAGCACAACGAACTATTGCGCTTCGTTCATCTATTAATTTTACAGATGAAGATTTAAAAAAGAGAAATACACTTGCATATAAAGCTAAACATTGGTTTGAACTTCATTTTCCATTGTTAGCTTCATTGTCAGCATCTTTTAGAGTTATTGAAGATATTCAAGTTTGCAAAACTTTGGGTATTGAGATTGCTGCGGTATCAGCGGTTGATAAAACTATCTATATTAATCCTCTAGCTCAATTAAGTGAACTAGGAACAAGATTTGTTATTGCCCATGAAATTTTACATATTGCCCTTGATCATTCTCGTCGCCGTAAAGGTCGTGATCCATTAATTTGGAACTTGGCATGTGACTTTGTTATTAATCATTGGCTAGTAGAGATGAATATTGGTATTGCTCCTGATCGTCTTTATATGGATAAATCATTGGCTGGAAAGTCTGCTGATGAAATTTATTTGATGATTGCTTCAGATGTCAGACTGAAAAAAAGAATGACAACCTTGAAGGATACACGAGCAGGAGAAGGTAATAATAAAAAATCTTGTGATATGTTGGATGAAGATCCTTCGTATTTTGCTGAATTTGCAGATGCTTGTAAAGAAGCTTTGCTTCGTGGTATTTTTATGCATGAAGCATCAGGTCGTGGAGATTTGCCAGCAGATTTAGTAGAAGAAATCAAAGCAATTAATCAACCTGCTATTCCTTGGCAAGTTGAACTAGCACAGTGGTTGGCTGAGCGTTTTCCTTTAGATGATAATAGAAGAACTTATTCTAGACCATCAAGAAGGCAGAGTTCTACTCCTGATATTCCGAGAGCTTCATATGTTAAGCCAACTTATGAAAAGCATAGCCGAACTTATGGAGTAATTATGGATACTTCAGGTTCTATGGATAAAGAGCTATTAGGAAAATGTTTAGGGGCTATTGGCTCATATAGTGCAGCACAAGAAGTTAAAGAAGTTAGATTAATTTTTTGTGATGCGCAACCTTATGATGAAGGATTTGTTCCTGTTGAGTTATTAGCTCATAAGCTTAAAGTTAAGGGACGTGGTGGTACAGTTTTGCAGCAAGCTGTTAATTATTTAATTAATTGCCAAGATTTTCCTGATGATGCACCAATTCTTATTTTAACTGATGGATTTTTTGAGTCAGATTTAAAAGTAGAAAGAGAGCATGCCTTCTTAGTTCCAAATAAAGCTTATATGCCATTTTCAGCTAGAAATGTATTTGAATTCAGATAAATTTTATATCTAAACTAAATAAAAACCCGCTATTATGCGGGTTTTTTTATTAATATTAAGAAATAACACAATAAATTAAATATTGCTTTTGTCAAATAAATTACTTATAATCATTTAATAATTTTAAAGGCAAAACATGGAAGAAGTACTTGACGGTAGAACAATATATAAGATTAAAACATTATCCGCAAAACAAAAAAAAGCTAGAGATGAATTAAAAGAATCAGGTGTTCATCCTGTAATGGCAGAGTTATATACATTACGTGGAATAGAAAATTTTAATGATATTAATCTAGTGCAGAGACTTGAGCCTTACACTAATATGAAGGGTGCTAAGGAAGCAGCCAAAATTTTAGCTACTGCAATTTTAAGAAAAGAAAAAATTTGTGTTATTGCAGACTATGATGTTGATGGTGCTACAGCTTGTTCAGTTGCTGTTCGTGGATTAAAAATGTTTGGTGCAGATGTTGACTATGTTGTTCCTGACCGATTTATTCATGGTTACGGCTTAACTCCTTCAGTAGTAGATGAAGCGATAAATAGAAAAAATCCTGATTTACTAGTTACAGTTGATAATGGTATTGCTTCTGTTGAGGGAGTAGACTATGCCAATAAAAAAGGATTAAGAGTATTGGTTACAGACCACCACTTAGCAGGAGATATAATTCCTGAAGCAATGTGTATTGTTAATCCTAATCAGCCTGGTTGTGAATTTAAGAATAAATCATTAGCAGGTTGTGGAGTTATGTTTTATGTTTTAGCTGCATTAAGACAACACATGATAGATTTAGAAGTTTATACCGCTAAAACAGTTCCTAATGTATTTTCATTGTTGGATTTAGTTGCTATTGGAACTGTTGCTGACTTAGTTAAATTAGAATTAAATAATCGTATTATTGTAAGTTTAGGATTAAATTTAATTAGAAAGAAACAAACTCGTCCTGGAGTAATGGCACTTATTGAAGTTGCCAAGAAAAAGTATTATCAATTAAGCACTGCCGATATTGGTTTTGGATTGGGTCCAAGGATTAATGCTGCTGGTCGTTTAGAAGATATGACTATTGGAATTAATTGTTTATTAACTGATAATGCGGAAACTGCAACTAAACTAGCTCAGCAATTAGATTCCATTAATAAAAATAGAAGAGTTATTGAAGGTGAAATGAAAGAGCAAGCATTAGAGTTACCATCATTAGGCGAAACAAAATATGCAAAAGTCGCTTTTGGTGCATCTTTCCATGAGGGTGTTATTGGTATTGTTGCTTCAAGAATTAAAGAGTTATTTTATCGTCCAACTATTGTGTTTGCTCCAGCACACGAAGATGATTTAATTAAAGGATCAGGAAGATCTATTCCAGAAATCCATTTAAGAGATGCAATTGATTATGTTTATAAAAAGCGTCCTGACATTATTAAAAAATTTGGTGGACATGCAATGGCTGCTGGATTAACAATTAAAAAAGAATTTTTACAAGATTTCTCAGATTTATTTGATGAAGCGGTTAAGCATTTTGCAGATGGTAGAGAGTTACAGAATATTAAAGAAATTGATATTGACTTACCTGCAAACTTAATCACATTAGATACTGCTGAAAATATCCGTAATGAAATTTGGGGACAAGGTTTTACTCAGCCATTATTTGTTGGTGAATTTAAAGTTCTCAGTCAGAAAATTTTAAAAGATGCTCATTTAAAACTTGTTTTAGAAAAAGATTGTAGACCATTTGAAGCTATTTGGTTCTTCAAGAATACTCAATTAGAGGAAGAAACTGCTAAAATTGTTTACTCATTAGATATTAACGAGTTTAGGGATCAGAGAAATGTTCAACTTATGATTGAAGGTTTTTATCAAGAATAATTTATTTTAATCAATTAAAATTTTGCATTTGAATTCTTTTCGGTTTATAATAGAAGTAGTTATGAGGAAATTATATGGAAAACAAACAAGCAAATGAAAAGTTGATGACTGCGGTTATCAATGGTGATATTGAAGCTGCTACAGAAGCTATTATAGATGGTGCCGATATCCATCAAAAGACTACTAAAGGAAATAATCTTCTTTATGTAGCAGCTTCTCGTTTACAAGAAGATATGTTTGATTGGCTTTTAGAAGTTGAAGTCAAAGACAAGAAAATCGACTTGAATACTAGAAATACTATGGGTGGTACCACTCTATATGAACTTGTAGATGAAGACAATTTCACTAGTTATATTGGAAAGCTTTTAGAAGCTGGAGCAAATCCTAACATTACACTTAATGAAGGTATTTCTCCATTGATTCAAGCATGTGCAGATAAAAAATTTGAAGAGGTTGAACTTTTAGTAGCACATGGTGCTGATATTAATTATGCAATTCCTGATACTAAAACAACAGCTTTCTTAATGGCTGCTTCACAAGGTAGTTTTTCTATTTGTGAACTACTTAAAGAAAAAGGTGCTGATGTTAATGCAGTTGACTCACAAGGTAAGAATGCATTAATTACGGCAATTTACACAACTACCAGATTCATGAAAAAACGTGAGAAAGCTTCTCACAAAGAATTATGTAAGTTTTTATGTGATATTGGTATTGATTTAGATTATGTTGCTCCTAGTGGAATGACAGCATTATGGGCAGCTTCAATTAATAGAGAAGTTGAGTTGGTAAGCCATATGTTAGATAAAGGTGTCAAAGCCGATGTTTGGCATGAAGTTGGTTTAGAAGGTCAAATGTCTGCAATGCATATTTGGGCTAATTCTAAAGAAGTAGAAGTTCTCAAAAAATTACATCAATGTGGTGGTAAATTAGGTTCGAAAGATTCTCTTGGTAATGCTCCTGAATCATTTGGATTTTTAAATCCACATATGCGTGAAACCATGCTGGAATTAAATGCAGATGTAAATGCCATGTATTATGCAAAACCTGCTCATCCAAATGACTCTCCAAAACGAGTACCTGTTATTTCACAAGTTATTAATGGAGGTAACAAACAAGCTCCAGTTGTAAAGGAAATGATTGCTAGAGGTGCTACAGTAACTTTCCAAGATGAAGATTTGCAGATGTATGAGCCAATTATGATGGCTATTGCTTCAAGTGCATATGATATTATTAACGATTTACTTTTAACTAAGCAAATTGATTTAGATAAGCCTATTAAGTTAAATCCTAATGGTGCAGCAATGACTCCATTAATGTTAACTGTTGCAGGTTCTGTAAATAAAGGATTTACTGCATTCTTAGAGAAAAAAGCTCAATATGAGGCTCTAGTTAAAGCTAAAGAGATCAATGATAAAAATGGTGTTAAGAGTGCGATTATTGATGATGACCAAATGGCTGCAATTGAAGCTGAATTAAAAGATATGAAGGAAATAGCTTCTAAGCTTAAAGAAGAAAGAGAAGGTATTTTCAAGACTTTAGTTCAAAATGGTGCAGATCTTAATGCAGTAAATGAAAATGGTCATAGTGCTATTTTCTTTGCTAATGGAACAGATTATGCTAATTGGCTCAAAGATAGTGGTGCTGATATCTATTTAAAGGATAAAGAAGATAATAGTCCATTAATGTATGCAGTTTTAAATAATAAGAAAGAATTAATTGAAGTATTAAAATCTGCATATGCAGCAGATAATCATGAAACAATTGATAATATCTTCTATCAAGTTGCCTTTGCTCCTGTAGATAGTCATATGCAACAAAGTTTACTTGAAAAAGGTGTTATTAATTATATTTCTAATGAAATTGATATGGAGAAGTGGAAAGAGAAAGATTCTACTTTTAATGTTAAGAGTATTAATTATCAAGATGAGGATGGAAACTCACCTTTACTAGTTGCATGTGCTCGTGAATTACCATTCTTGGCATCTCTATATATTAGATTAGGTGCAGATGTTAATATTAAAAATGCAAATGATGAAACCCCGTTAATGCATGCAATAGGAACTGGAAATATTCAGTTAGTGGAATATTTAATTGATAAAGGTTCTGATGTTAATGCACAAACTAAGGATGGTAAAACAATTCTAGAATTTGCTGAAGAAGTTGAAAATAAAGAAATTTTAGAAAAAGTCAAAATTAGTTTAGGCCATGAAGTAACTGAAGGTTCTATCTCTGGTGTTAAAAAATTAAGGGTATAATATATCTTTTTAAATAGAAAATAGCCTCTTATGGGGCTATTTTTTTTATCTATTAATTCATAAGTTCATTTATTTTGAAATAATTTATTTTCAAAATCTCATTATAGCCCTAATTAATTAGACTATATTTAAATTTATCCTCTAATCATATCCTTGATTTTATCTTTTTATTATATAAGATTAAGATACACATATATAAAAATAATAAAGGGATATTATGTTTAAGAAAATTTTAACAATGTTATTGACGCTGATGCCAAGTATGGCATTTGCTGCTAGTAATATGTTTGATCCTGCTCCTGGTGATAAGTCTCTGGTTATTCTAAGAGCTATTTTTGGTAGTTTAGGAACATTCGGTACTGGCGCTGATCCATTCGGAGAAGGTATTAAAATGTTTAATGGATGTGCTTTAATAGTTGGAGGACTATTAGTAGCTTATACCATTATTGTAGGTACAGTAGGTACTTCTCATGAAGGGGAAATGTTAGGTAAAAAATTCTCATCAGTATGGGTTCCAGTTAGAACTGCATTAGGGACTGCATTAGTTTTACCTGTTATTAATGGTACATATTGCGTAATGCAAGTAATCGTTGGTTGGTTAATTGTGCAAGGTGTAGGGTTAGCAGATAAAGTATGGGAAGCATATACTAATGATACTACTATGGCATTTGCGTCTTCTAAAGGAATGGGTTCAACATCTGCAAGAAATTTAGGTTACAACTTATTTAAATCATTATCTTGCATACAAACTATTGATAAAGTAATGCAAGATATTAAGGACACAAATCCGTCTGCAATGGGAGTTAGTGTTATTGAACAAAAAGGTACAATAAGTAAATCTCAATTTATGCCAAATCGTATGGTATTTGGTGCTACTCCTGAAGCTAATGGAATAGGTCCTACTTCTTGTGGTAATGTCGATTTTCCTACAGTATCACTTGTTAAGCCAACTACCGGAATTGGGAATATAGGTCCAGGTAGTGGAATTGGAAATATTGCTGATATTATGGATTTTGATAAAATAATGGAAGCTAATGTTGCTATTACTAAAGCTAACCATCAAGCAACTGATCAATTAATTAAGGATTTAAATGTTGTAGCAAAAGATATGATTACATCAGGAAAACCTATTGATATATCAAAAATTGATGAAAAGATTAATAAATATGAAGAAACAGTTAATAAAGTTGCAGCAGAAAGTATTTCTAAATTAAGTGACTTTAAAGAATTAGGTAAGAATGCTTCTAAAGATGGTTGGTATATGGCAGGAGCTTTTTATGTTAAATTAGCTTGGTATGCAGATACAGTTCATAGAGCTTCAACTAATGTTGGTACAGCAAATCCAGGTGATCTTGCTATATTTAATTCACCATATTTACAAGAGCAAGCGAAGACTTATATAAATTTAATAGCTCAATCTACAAATACAAAGAATGGTTCAGCAATTGCTGGTTTTGGCATTAATAAAGAAACAGGTGTTGAAAATGCCGAAGGAGCAGATACTTTATTTGCAAAAGTTTTCAAGTGGAATCCTTTAGTTTTAGATGAAGGTGAACATCCATTAATGGGATTAAAGAGAATTGGTAATTGGTTGTTAGGTATTTATGCTGGTGTTGTTACTGCTTCTGTTTTATTAGCAGGTGCTGGTGCAGGTTGGGGAACTAAAGTTGCTGTTCAAGTATTTTCATTTGGTACTTTTGATCCAGAAAGTGCATTAAATACAGCAATTAGTTTTATTCAACCACTTATAACTCCAATGTTGGTTGTAGGATTAATTCTGTCATATGTTTTACCAATGCTACCATTTTTCTTATGGTTCGGTGCGACATTGGGCTGGTTAGTTATGTGTATAGAAGCAATTATTGCTGCACCAATGTGGGCAATTATGCATGTAACTGCAAGTGGTGACGAAATGCTAGGTAGTGGTGCGCAAGGATACAAACTAGTATTGTCCCTAATACTTCGACCTGTTTTAATGATTTTTGGTTTAGTAGCCTCATTTGTCATAATAGAAGTAGTCGGTGATATTTTAACAGAGATATTCTTTGGAGTATTCGTTGTTGGACAGAGTGATGGTAATATAATTCTAAAAGTTATTGGTTATTTAATTATTGCTCCACTAATGTATGCTTGGGCTATGTTTGTTTTAATTAAAAAAGCTTTTAGTATGATTCATGTCATTCCAGAAGAAATCTTAAAATGGTTCGGTGGCGCACAATCTAGTCAATTAGGTGATTTTGCTAATACTGTTGGTGGTGAAGGAAATGGAGCTATGGGTGGTGCAGCATTAATGGCTAGCCGTGCTAGTGGTATGTCTGAAAGGTTAATTGGAGATAAAGTTAGTAAAAGTAAAGAGGATGCTAACAAAAATAAAGAGGCGGATAAAAAATTTGCTAATTTATCCGGTGGTGGTAGTTTAGCAAGTGCTAAGGATGATAATGGAAATGCAATTACCAAAAAGCACCTTGACAAAAAACAGGCTATTAATAATAAGGTAGAATCTGCAATTGGTCAATTAGGTGGTGAAGGAACTATAGGAGCATCTGCTTTCCAGGAAAGACTTCGTGAGAATATGGACAAACAAATACCTGCTGAAATGGCTATTTCAGATGCTTTACAGCATGGTAAAGATACTCAATATGGTGAGGGTGCATCTGAATTTATTCAAAATATGGGCAATCCAGAAAAAGGTGGTATGGCTGGTGGTTCAGTACAAGCACAATCTTTATTAGGAAACAAGTACAAAAAATTAGAAAAAGCAGGTTTATCTCATGGTCAAATTAGAGATAAATTAGAAGGTATGATGAGTAGTGCTACTTCTAGATTTAATAGTGGAGAACTAAATTCTAAAGGTGGCCGTGCTTCACTTTCTGAATTAATGGCTAATGAATCTGATAAAGTTAATAAAGAAATGGTTTTAGGAAGTGGATATAATTCAGGATCAACACCTTCTAAAGATGATGTAAAAGATGATTTTGTTCCACCAGAATCAGAAGCAAAAAAGGCAACCGATAATCCAGGACTATATAATATGGGGAATCAGGATGCTTCACAAACACCAAAAGAAGATGGAGATAATCCAATTTAATTTAATATTGTTGAAAATAAAACCCCTCAAAGGGGTTTTATTTTTATTTTAAATTATTTATATAAAAAATACAGCCCCATTATGGGGCTTTTATTTTTATAAATATAATAAAAATTTATTTTTTATGTTTTCTTTCTCTATTATATTTTTCTTTTAATTGTTCTATTTTTGGGCGAATAATACTGCTGTTATTTGCATTAGTATTATTAGCTTCATCATTATTTGATTCTAGAACATCTATTTCTTTATCTTTACCCATCTCTATAACTTCATCTGTTGTTAATCCTTTTTCTGCTCCAAACTCAATGGCAAGCTGTTTGAAAGCTTTTTGTGAAACCATCCAAGTTGCCATTAATTCCATTTGTTTTTCATAAGTTTCTTTAAAATTTCCATTTTTTTCAGCAATTTCTGCCATTGGTTTACAAAGCAAATATTTGAAATTGTTAACCTCGGCTTGTAGTTCTACTGCTTTTTCATATAATCCTTGATTTTTTTCACGAAGATCTCGATTAATAATATGAAGATTTTGTACATCATCTAATAAATCTTCATTATCTTCTTTTAGAGCAACATTCTTTTTTACTACACTCTTTTTTTCTTCTTCAAGAACTGAATTTTCATGACTTAGTTCATCATTTTTATACTGTTGCTCTCTTTTGGCTTGATTATTTTTACGTTCAATTTCACTTTGTATTAAAATACCAGTGACAAGAATAGATGCGTCGTCTTTCATTTTTTTTCCTTATCTAGATAAAGTATTAGTAGTAGATGGTTTAGTCGTTTGGGATTGGCTACGTTGAATATTAGCTATAGCTTGTTCTTTATTTGGAATTTGCCCCAACATAACTTCCTTCAATTTTTCTGCTCGTTCAGGAGTTATTACTTGAGAACCAGTAATATTTGTATTATTATATGGATCATTTCTATTATTTAATACATCAGATTGTTTAATAGCTACTTTTTCCATAATTTCTGGAATACTTAAACCTTGATTTTTCCCAAGCTCTAATGAAACTTCTTTAAATGCTTTCTCTGAAACCATCCATTGACCCAATTTTAGCATTTGATCTTCATATAATTTAGCAAAACCTGGATGATTTTTAGCAATTTCAGCTAATGGCTGAGTAAATAAACTATTTAATCTATGAACTTCTTGTCTCAAAATTCTAACTGTTTGCTCTAAATCTGTAACTTCAAAATCCAAATCTTTAGCTTGTTTTTGAGCAACCTTTGCTTTTTTTTCTTTTTCTGCAATTTCAGCTTGAAGTTCTTGATTATCTTCAATTATTTCTTGGTTCTGTCTTTGAATACTATTTATTTGATTTGCTAAACCACTTCTACCTAAATTAATTAAAGTTAGATCTTGAATGAATCCTGAATTATTACTTTGACTATAGTCAATATCGTTATCTGGCATAATTATCACCTTTTTGTATAATTATAGTAAAATTATACTCAAAAGCAAATTTATATAGCATTAAGACTATACACCAGGTAACGAAAATTGACAAGCCTGCAAGACTAATTAGTTTTGAGGAATGACTTTATCCCCAACTTGGATACCTTTATTTTTAAACCAACCTGCATTAACTTCTAAAGCATAGGAGGCTGGTTTCCTACTAGTAACAATAGTTTTATCAAGAGGCTTCAATGTATGTATGTCAACTATCTCTAAGCTATCATTCAAATAAGCAATATCAATAGGAATATAAGTATTCTTCGCCCAAAATGTTAGGTTCTGTTCGTTTTTGAATATGAATAGCATACCACTATTTTCTGCAAGAGTTGTTATATTCATTAGTCCTTGAGTAAGTTGCTCTCTGGAA
>Ga0265780_10009537_pt1 | contig 11628 bp, 15 predicted proteins | sample P1T30metagenome_FD_192432 | JGI IMG/M metagenome (GOLD analysis project Ga0265780, IMG submission 192432) | Plant litter microbial communities from East Loma Ridge, Irvine, California - P1 T30 | ecosystem: Environmental > Terrestrial > Plant litter > Unclassified | place: USA: California... | reverse complement strand
TAAAGACCCACCATCAAGCAGAACAATAGCAGTCTCAGAGTATACAGCCCTAGCAAGCGTGATCCTAGCTTTCTGACCTCCACTCAAGGTGATCCCCTTTTCTCCAATCTCGGTCTGATCGCCGTGTTCAAACAAGGTCAAATCAGTCTCGAGACCACAAGACCGAATGACGTTCTTGTACCGAGCGAGATCGTATGGTTCACCGAAGATGATATTATCCTTGATGCTTTCCGACATGCACCAACTTTCCTGAGCGGCGTAACTGACTCCACCCTCTCGTGGAAGATGGAAGAATGCTCCTGGTCGCTTCTCAAAGTGAAGTTCACCGGTAAGAGCCTAATATCAGTGTCTGAAAGCACGGATGAGCTTACCTTGAGAAGTGTACTCTTCCCACTACCGGTAGCACCAGTGATGAGATTGATTTTGCCCTTGACAAACGTCAACTCTGGGATACGGAGTCCGAATCGAGGCGAGCTGGAACCATTTTCGGTACCCCAGTAGAAGTTGGCATCGTGCAATCGGATAAGTCCTTGTTCCTCCGCTTCGAGCTGAGCTCGGGGCTTGATATCGGCAGTTTGGCCTTCGGTGAACTCGTCAATCATTTCAGACTGATGTCAGTCAAGTCTTCCGAGGCGATGATTGAAACTCACTTCGTGCAGGAACTTGTTGATTCGTGTGAGCGAGACCCAAGCAGTGACACAACTGTTGATGAGGTAGAAGCACTACTATCAGCCCTGCACATGTCGAAAAAGCTTACCATGCCCATCTGACCCTTGACGACCTCGAATACGGTCATACTGGTGAAGACTGGTATCAGCTCCGCTCGTATATAGATGCTCACCTTTTGAAGCGGTCAACTCCCTCTTCTGGACAAGAGTATAGAAGGCAAATGTGATTGACATGGTCAAGACCGGAAGAATCATGTTCAGAAGAGTTGTACCACTGCTGTCAGCTTCATGTACAAGGCCGTGGAGCTTACAGATTGACGAGCCTCCTTTTCCAGATCAAGTCCAACTCATCCTCCCGCTTGACAGCGATCCTTTCCTTGATTCTATCTTCCCAGCCAAACATCTTGATCATACGTAGAGCTCCGATAGCTGCCGTCAGCTAACAGTTAAAAACATTTGTACGTACCTTCGGTGACACTGTCCACCCTAGCATCGGTCGCAATCATTTTCTTTCCCTGATATTCGGCACTCTTCTTGGTCAATAGACCAGGTAAAGGCAGAGTGCAAACGGTAGTAAGCATTCCGATGATCGAACTCCAGCTGAGGATTTGATACAGCAAAACCATACAAAGGGCGAATTGAACCGGCGAGAAGACGAGGATCAATGGCCAATCTCGACCCTCTGCTTATCAGCATTGCTCGATCGTGATCACGTACCTAAGATGGACTCGACATCAGAAGAAATGAGGACATTAATCTTTCCGGCTAAACCCTGTCCACTGCTTTTCGCGGCTTCCTCCTCGGCTTTTGCAGCATTGTTTTTTTTGGCTTTGCTGGAGTCGGACGAGCTGCCGACTTCAGTGTCAGAAGCTTCGTCTACGTCCTCTACGTTGATCGCGGGGACATCCTTCTTGTCGCTCTCGCCCTGGTCATCTGTCGAATCCTTCATTCTCAGTCGCAGAGCGTGATCGAACAAGAGCTGAGTGAGGACAGATTCACTTCGGACCAGAAGTCGAGTATTAAGGTAGACGTATCCCTGGATAGCGAGGGATCCAATAGTCGGACCGACAAACAGCATCAAGATCCACAAGATCGGCTTGAATGTAGCTCCTTCTCCATCGTTCTCTAGGTATTCGAGGACCTTTTGGATACCAAGACTTCCAGACAACTCGGCGGTGGCAGAGACGACACATAAAACAAAGATCGTGAGAATTGCGGGTAAATTGGCGTACAGGATGCCGAGGAATAGGTGACGAGGTTTCAGACCGGCTTGCTGACGTCTGATTGGGTCTAGCTTGAGACGGTGTTGCTATATATCAGCCATGCTCCTATGACAAAGACTCACCTTGTATAGGTAGATGGCTCGATCGTAATCGGCAAGAGGATGTAGATCATCATATGGCAAAGCGGGTACCTTCCAAGCTCTAGTCATCAGCAAGATCCTGGGGTGATGACTCACTTCCAGACAAGCAGATCCATGAACGAGTAAAAGACGAGGAAGATCCACGGCGTGGTCTGTTCGGGATGTATCTCTCCTGGACCAGCTGGATGTTTGGGATCAGCAGGAGTATACGTCCTGGGCCTAAATAATGGAATAAAAATGGCGGCAAAGCTGAGTAGACCGACTCGTATCCAGGTGATGATAGTATCGTGATCGGTCGGTCTCAAATCGTATGTGAACAAGGGGTATATGTCTCTGTAGGCGTAAACTCCCCATGCAATGAACAAGAAGATATCGAGATGAGCGATGAGCTGTCGACGGACAGGAGTGGCGGGTCTGAGCGAGAGCAGCAGGAAGGAGAGGATAAGGGAGTATGTCTGAAGTCAGCTTATACCACGCGACACGACTTACGTAGAAGGTTGTAGACCCAAACTCTCCAAGCTCCAGAGGTGTGTACTCTCCCAGAATCAATTTATTGTGCTTGTGCTTATGCTTCCTGTGCTTCTTGAATGTATGATACCGATCTGACGACTCTGGAGGTTCGGCTTGAATAGCAGCGTGAATGCTGAGACCGAGTAGCGCAGCGATGGCCAATGTCCTCAAGATCTCCATGAAAAACAAGAAAGATCCGTACTCCTTGAGTGACCGGACGTGGAGCTTGAAGTCGGCCAACAGGCCACCGGAAGGCATATATGGTGCAGGCTCGGGTTCCTCATCTTCATCGACCAGTAGATCGTATCGAGGAGGCGAGATAAGGTTTCGTAGTTTCCTGTAAATAGGTGGAATGACGAAAGTGAGTAGCAGGATTGATAGCGAGACTACAATGAGGATTGGCAGAAGCAAAAGACCCTCGGGCTTGAACAGCTGAGGAGGGCTGATATCAGCGCGAGGTAGGCGTTAGATTTTGGTTACTCACTGCTTTTTACTCTTGGCCAAGACATCTATCGTGTCCAGGACGAGTTGAGACGACATACTGTAGTATACAGTAATCTATCTGTACCCGTTATACCAGAGATGGAAATGGGATAATGAATGTGAAAGGACTCAGTGAAACCTGTAAGTCACTCGGATCCGTTTAGTCTCGTGACAAATCTCTATCTTGATTCTAAGGCACGGTCCCACGCGATCACTGTCTAATTGAACTATTTTTACCGGCGTTTATACCGCCGAAAGATAATGGGAAGCTCATCATTGGCTACGGCGAGGTTCATGCACGATACAATATGAGACTGTGGTGAAATGGTCTATCCAGATTCATCTACATCCTACGCTCGACCAAGCTTGCTTAGCAAGTAGTCTGCAACCTCCTTCATGCTGACTTCTTCACCCTTGTTGTCCTCGCTAGATTGATCCTTGCCGAGTTGCTCCTTGATCCTGACTGTTCCCTTTTCGACCTCATCAGGAGCCAGGATGGCGACAAACTGCATACCTTCATCGCCCGCGACTTTCCACTGAGCAGGAACTTTGGGTTTCTCCTTGTACATGAACTCGGCCTATCCGATCAGTTTGGTGGACCAGACCCGAGACCTGTTGCAAACTTACCTTGATACCCCTTTCTCGCAAGACTTTGGCAAGACGCATTCGCTCCTTCAATAGCCCACCACCCATAGACATGATGTAAACCTCAGTCTCTTTGCCCCTCAATTTCTCCTCCTTTTGTTTACGCTTAGCCTCCATGATGCTGTAAACACGCTCGATACCGACGGAGACACCCACACATGGGACCTGGGTACGGCTGTTACCGGCAGCCTCACTGAACATACCGACGAGATTATCGTATCGACCTCCACCGGCGATTGATCCGACACCGACAGAGCTCTCGTCGATCTCGTCTGGGTTTTTGGATTTCTTGGGTTTGGAGGATGATGCGCTGGCAGTAGGGGGAGCGGAGGAAGTGTGAATGGCTTCATAAATGATACCGGTGTAGTAGTCGAGACCTCGAGCGAGGGACATATCGAAGCTGAGCTATATCATCGGTAAGCTGTTCGCCTGCAGGGAAAGCAAACGTACCTTGTCTAAAACCTCGTAGACCTCGAGATATTCGAACAGGAGTCGCATGTCCTTCAAACCTGCCTTAGCAGATGCGATGGTATTGAGCTCAGCATCGCCTTCAAGCTTCTCAAGTAACTCAAAGCCTTGACCTGACCATGAGTGTCATCCTTTATAGTACGACTCACCCTTCAATCCAACGTATTTCCCAATCTTGTCCGCAATCTCCTCACTCAATCCCTTTTCGACAGTCATCTCCTTCTTGACCTCTGACCAGGGTGCTTTATCGAGTTTATCGACGGCTGACGAGATACTTCTCGTCTTGTCGGCTGGGACACCGGCCAACTCGAAGATACCATCTAGGATCTTTCGGTGGTTGACTTTGACGGTGTATGCTCCGATGTCGAGAGAAGTGAGGGCGTCACAAAGCATGGCGAGGATCTCAGCATCAGGTACCATGGGATCGTAGGTTCCTGCGATATCGAAATCCTGATGATCAGCCTGGATTGATGGGCAAAAGATAAGCCTACACATTGGTAAAACTCCCTCATTCGTCCTTTCGACATGACGGGCTGATCTCTTCGGTAGACTTTTCCAATGTGGAATCGCTTCATAGATGTGATACCGTTCATGGCGAGGTACCTTGCAAAGGGAACCTGAAAATCAGCTCTGCCAGACACATGTCAGGAGTAGCTCACCGTCAAATCGTATCGTAATGAACAGAGCTCTCCACCCTGATCTTGAAGATCATAGATCAACTTCGAGTCCTCTCCGTATTTCCCAGCCAGGATCTCCCTCAACTCGAAGACAGGGGTATCAATGGTACTTCCTCCGTACTTGACGAAGATACCTTCCAAGGTGCTGAATATCTTCCGTCGTAATAAGGCAGCTTCGGGCTTGTGATCCGTAGTTCCCTTAGGGGTCTTGAGCTGGAATCCTCCCGAAGCTCCAGCATCTTTCTTCTGGTCGCCCAATAGCGCTTTCAAAGCCTTCATCTCTTCGACCTGAGCCGAGGCATCCTGTTTGCTGATCTTGAGCTCCTTGATTTCGACTTGCAGAACCGCGATTCGAGCTGGAGCTTCGACCGCGGTGGGCATGGGAGCGGCAGACATATTTGCTATCCGTATGCTTGGAAGTGGGAGTTTATGCAGGCGAGGTAGTGTTGGTAGTATACGTCTAAGCATACAAGGGCAAGGTATTACATTGACGAGTCAAATGAAATCTCAATGAACGGTATTCAGGCACAGCCCATGACGTGGAATTTATTGTCAACTGCATCCTGCTTCTCCATGCTGGATCCGCAATGCAAGACCAGCCCGGCTCGACGTCCATTCATAACGCCATAGCGGCTCTCGCTGTGGGCGACCTCAAGCTCTTCGACATTTATCAGTATCTTGGCGAGTCGAATTAGTGTCCAGGAGCCGGCAACTGGCGACTCGTCATAATCTCAGCATTGATTCCCTGTATATCTTCTGGAGTGTAGGCTTATCATTGACAGCTATGGCGCAAGCAGCAGGATCACTGATTTCACCGTCTGATCTTTCTCTAAACCCCATGCAATGGTAGGAGTTGATACCGCTATCAAATCCATTGAACAGTTTCGTGATAATCGACAACGAGACATGGCATGGCGTTGATCAATCTTGAATCCCCCACATCCAAGTGGGTCGGTATGGCCGCGATCGGTATCTCACTTATCATCTCTTCCATGAATCACAGACAGGCCATTGCCATATGGGCATACTGGACTAGTCGCGCTTTCTGTAAGACCGGCTCTTTCTCTCGTCTTCAATCGCGGCCACAACTAAGCTAGACAATGCTCGGTGTGACTCTTATCGACAAATGGAGATGTGTGAGGCCATTTCAATTCCGGAGAGCGGCGCGGACGAGTTGCATAGTGAGGCTCAGAGGCAGCAGGTTGTCTTTGATGACCAATTCGAGCTGACTGGGTCAGGTTAGGTTGGGTAAGGTCCATACCGGTGGAATGGCGGGGGATATCTTGAAACAGGGAACGTCATTTATCTCGTTGGCATGATCTCTTGTTTCAATCCGTGATGCCTGCAAGAGCTATACTGATCTAGAATAAGGTAGATTATTCGTTTGCAGATCAATTTCGTGTCCGTATCGAGCGACGTGTCCACTGAGGAACATCTTTAGTCGCCTTGAGCATTCATGTAATTTATGCTGAAGCCCTCGTTTCAGGTTTCGATGGCGCACACAAATTCTTAGCTTATCGAAAGCACCGCCTTCTGCCAGCTCGGACCTGAAGGCAAATTACCAAGATAAGGAAAGGCCCTGCTCCCTCGGCGGCATAAGCATCTGCTTCTTCCAATGGAGGAGCTCTCAGGCGTTGGAAGAGAGCTATCCTTTGATACACCCAAAAGGTCGGATTCCAAGGGTCCTTCTGCTTCCATTCTAGGTCGGCCGATTACCATTCGTTGGGGAGATTTCCGATGTCTATAGTCTGTGCTCTAATCAGGGTAGTTAAAGGTGGCGTTCGGTCACCAGAACGCGTATTACCGGGTAAAGGGGTATTATAAGCAGGTCCCCGTAATTGTCAATATGGTGTGAATTGTGAATTATTATGGAAATATCAACGTGTTTGGGTCGGACCTCCGTCTGCTATATAAAGGGTGAATGTATACTGACTGCTTCTTCTTGCTTATATACTCTTATCTCTTTGTTCATCTCAACACCAAGCTACAACACGTTTACTATCCCGCCTTTGGCAAATAAACACTCTTAAGAGTAGTACATGTTCTCGAACTCGCTCTGCTCAGCTCACAACTCTCATCGGTATGTCCTTGATCTTTAGTAAACAGCAATCCTCGGGCTAACAATCCAGCGGCGTCCAGCACACTTCTGCCGCAGACAATCGCGCCCCATACTAAATCCATACTCCCCAACAACCGTACCATCCAATCTATATCCCCAACAATGTCACCCACTGCCTTAGACGTGCCGGGTCACCACGACTCGTTCTCTCTCCCCAGGGGAGGGGACGATGTCAAGGTGCACTCGTCTGCCAAGAGGTCTCCCGAAGGTGGATTGATCAAGGTCGAAAGCGAAGACGTCGTATACGATGAGAGTGAGATCCGAGCCAAATATACCGACCGAGGTGCCCATGTCACTAGTACGTACAAGAGTGTTACTTTGATATAATGCTAACCTATCAGAGGACGCCAATGGAAAGCTTACTGTCAAGAAGACCGAGAAGCACTACGAATTCTTGACCAAGTCTAAGGTCGGCAAGGTCGGGTGAGTCACATGCCTCAGCTACTACGTTCCGCCGAGTTCAAGCTGACAGATAGTCTCTTGCTTGTCGGTCTCGGAGGAAACAACGGTACCACTGTCCTCGCTACTCACCTTGCCAACAAGCACCACGTCTCATGGCACACTAAAGATGGTGTCCAAGAGCCCAACTACATTGGATCCCTGGTTCGAGCATCTACCATTCGACTCGGTACCGACCCCGAGACTGGCAAAGATGTCTTTGTGCCTATCTCAGAGATGTTGCCAATGGTACACCCTAATGACTTTGTCATTGGCGGATGGGATATCTCTGGTGTTTCCATGGATAAGGCTATGAGCCGAGCCAAGGTCTTGCAGTACGACTTGCAGAGACAGTTGGCACCTATGATGCAGGAGGTTACTCCCATGCCTTCTATCTACTGTAAGTACTCTTCTTCGCAGATGAATGGCACTGATAAAAGACCCCGATTTCATCGCTGCCAACCAGGCTGACCGAGCCGATAACCTCATCCCCGGTGAGGACAAGCAAGCTCATCTCGATCACATCCGAGCCGATATCCGAAACTTCAAGGAGAGCAAAGGACTCGACAACGTCATTGTCCTATGGACCGCCAACACCGAGCGATACGCCGAGATCATCCCTGGAGTCAATGATACCGCCGAGAACCTCCTTGCTTCCGTCAAATCCTCCCACGAGGAAGTCTCGCCCTCTACCGTCTTCGCTATGGCTTCCATCCTCGAAGGTTGCGCCTACATCAACGGAGCTCCTCAGAACACCTTTGTTCCCGGTGCTATCGAGCTTGCCGAGCAACATAAGACCTTCATCGGTGGCGACGATTTCAAGTCGGGTCAGACCAAAGTCAAATCCGTCTTGGCCGAATTCCTCGTTAATGCCGGTATCAAGCCTCTTTCCATCTCATCATACAACCATCTCGGTAACAATGATGGAAAGAACTTGAGCTCCCAGAGGCAGTTCAGGTCCAAGGAGATCTCTAAGTCTTCGGTCGTTGATGACATGGTCGCTGCCAACTCGGTTCTATTCAAGTCTGCCGCTCAATTGACTGAGGAGACCGGAGAAGTTCATAAGACCGGAGAGCACCCTGATCACATTGTCGTTATCAAGCATGTTCCCGCTGTTGGTGATTCCAGTAAGCTTCTCTCGGTGTAATAGTCTCCAAAGCTGATTATCAGAACGAGCCATCGATGAGTACTACTCTGAGCTCCTCATGGGTGGCCGAAACGTCATGGTAAGTCCCTATTCAGTGTTCAATGTCAGAATAAACTGACAACCAGAACATCTTCAACGAGTGCGAAGACTCCCTCCTAGCCACACCCCTCATCTTCGATCTCGCGATCCTCGCCGAGCTCATGACTCGAATCACCTACCGAGAAGCATCCGAGACTGAGGGAGAATACAAGCCTCTCTATTCTGTTCTCTCGCTCTTGTCATACATGCTCAAAGCACCCCTCGTCAAGCCCGGTACCGATGTTGTCAACTCGCTCAACAGGCAGAGGAACGGTCTGGAGATCTTCTTGAAGGCTTGTCTTGGTTTGGAGAACAATGGGGATTTGCTCCTCGCTTCTAGGACTTGGTAGTGATTCGGCTCCATTACATTTCGCTTTCTTCTTGTTCTGCCTTCTCGTCTCGCTAATTCTCGTTAATTGAAATAGAAAACGCTACCTTTGTAGCACCAAAAACCCCATATGCATTGCGTATGGTCACCGGGAGTGTTGGGCACGGAGTCAATGGAGATATAGGGGTTCAAAGATAGATGAAGACGGAGCTAGATGGAGAACGGAGAGGTGTATGTGTGTGTGTTTCCCATCGAACAGTGTAACGTTGAAACAACTTCTACTCTCTATTCAACTTTACTCCACTAGATTATCAACACCATGACTGACTCCGTGTCTTCACTAACAACCCATCGCAGCCCGATACCAATCATTCACCATGGACATCTTCCAAAAGATGAATCCCTTCACGCGCCCCTCCTCCCGACAAGTAGCATCGTCCCGAGAAAGACAATCACTCGAATCCTACACTCGACCATCATCATCTCTCGAATCCAATCTCCCCTCTCTACCAGAATCAGATGGTGAAGTAAACTCTCTGGAGTTTCAACGTCGATACCTCACCCCAGGTCCTCATACACCTAAACGACATGCTCGAACTCCTTCTCTTCTGAGATCACTCGCTCATCATCCCTCTTTATCGGCGCTGAGGTCGAAGAAGAGCGAGAAAAAGAAGAAGGGGAAGAAAAGACCTGATGAGCTGGCTGATCTACCTGAACCTGGACCTCTTAGGTATGACGATTCGAGGGGATTGAAGGGTAGTAAGAGCGTCCCTAGGGATTTGAGGGGTGAAGACGGTATGTCATTTCAACCTGAGGTGTGGAATACTGGCCAATGATCAGAATACAACCAAGAGATACCCCCCGTTCCCACTCTATCGCCCACGTTTGATTTCTCCCAACATCAACGTCAACGACCGAGAAAAGGGAGTTACCTAAACCACCCGGCTGTAGAGAACAGTCAACACCCATCCATCTCTTCCCGTCGACCCACCCTGGACCGGGCCAATTCTGCAACTCCCTCTATCACTGTTCAACATCATGATATGGGTACTCCTGATAGTGTCAAGATTAGGAGGATGAAGTTTGAAATCGAAATTGAGTCACCTAGTAGTAAACAGCGACGGGCCAGGAGCGCTTCCACGTCGGTCGGAGATTCTCCTTCTAAACTGTCTTCTGGCAAGACTAGCCGACGTCAGTATCCCCTTCCCTATTCGGTGTTGTGTACTGACATACAGGACATCTATCTTCCCCTGCTCCTCCTCGACGACGAGTTTCGTCATCACCTTCTCTGGTTAATACGCTTGGAGCTCCCATGCCCATGCTCACGACACAACATCCTCATCCGGTCCCACTGGATCTGACTCGATCCCCAAGTCCCGGATCTATCAACTCGTATGATCTAGGTCACCACGATCATACTCGAGACGATTTTATCCCGCTTAGCGATTCTGGAAGATGGCTGGAAGAGGGGCATGATGATCGCCTGGATGATGGTCTTGATTTGCTTGTTCCTGAAGGAGAATATCCCGTTGGAACGCCAGGTGGAAAGAAGGCAGATCTCAGGATTGGGGCTTTCGTAGATGGAGCAAAGAGGGAGAAGAATGGTAAGTCCACCATAGAATTATGTAAGGCCATGCTGACTGGTAGCGATCCGGTTCTTTTCGAGAGACATGTATTCTCAGCCTCACTCTTCCACACCGTTGGCCATGCATCCCAGCACTTCTCGACAAGCTTCCTCATCGACCTTCTCCACCTCAATGAGTGACGATCAGCCTGAGCGCAAGAGGCCGACTCTGGGGCATTCCCGACGCTCATCGTCGCCGTTCGAGGTCAAACTCAGTGCTACGGTATCGAAGCGAGTCTCACTTGATGCGTTCGGCGGAGCTGCTCCTATCCTCATGGACAGTGCTACCCAGGAAGATCTACTCGAGGATATAGTTTCCGAAGATGAGGAAGAGGCGTACGAGGAAGAGGACTCTCACGAGGAAGAGGCGGATAGGTTCCAGGTGGCCATTGACTTTGGCCAAGCCACTTCCCAATACAGCCAGACCACCCTTGACCTGGCTACCTTCCAAGGGACCGATCTCTCTACAATCGATGAAGTCTCGAGTCGAAACGTCATCGACCTTGCCGCCGATCATCTTGTCCCACAACCCCAGGGAACCCGATACTACACACCGCCCGGATCACCTCGTCATGCAGAGTCTTCCGAATCGCCTTTCGTTCCTCCTCGAAAACATCTTTCTGCTCCGCCTCTACGAGACGCAGTCGTCAAAGCTCAAGAAGCTCATGTGAGGGCTCTCAAGGACCAGTTAGAAGCTTCCGGTCGACTTGTCATAGAGCTCCAGGCTGAGGCTCGTAAGCTGCGAGATGAGCTTGATGAGGAGACGGACGAAAAGCGCCAAGCTTTCTTGGATGTTGGCTCTGTTCAGAAGGAGTTGATTGACCTGGAGGCAGAGTGTCGTGAAAAGGATACTGGTAAGTCTTTTGTATCTAGCTTTGCCGTGAGCTGATGAGCAGTGGTCGATCAGCTTCGGAGTGCTATACGCGATAACGAGAGATGGTTCGATGAGCTGCATCTCAATTATGAAGAAGCCCTGCAAAGAGTTGCAGATTTGGAGCACGATGTTGTCGGTGCGGATGCCGATCGCGCTTTGGTCGAAAATGAACTTCGACGATGCCAGCACGAGATGGACGGTATGGC
>Ga0265780_10009536_pt1 | contig 11629 bp, 14 predicted proteins | sample P1T30metagenome_FD_192432 | JGI IMG/M metagenome (GOLD analysis project Ga0265780, IMG submission 192432) | Plant litter microbial communities from East Loma Ridge, Irvine, California - P1 T30 | ecosystem: Environmental > Terrestrial > Plant litter > Unclassified | place: USA: California... | reverse complement strand
TTATTCCTTTAGGGGCAATGTTAACTGAAAAGGCAGTAGACAATTCTAATTGGGTAAGTGCAGTAAAATTACCCAAGGTATGTGAGCGAATGTTGGCACTAGGATTTTCATGTTCATTCATTAAAGTGAAAGACAATATATTAAAAGTTGGATTTGTTAAAGCTCTTAATGATTTTGATTATGTAAAGTAAAATAATTAAACCTTAAAATCGTTGTATAAATAAGTAAATTAATGTATAATGATTTTAAGGTTGATGCAGAAAATGTAAAGAATATCTGCCCTTAGCTCAGCTGGATAGAGCAACGCCCTTCTAAGGCGTGGGTCGGGAGTTCGAATCTCTCAGGGCAGGCCAAATAAGAAGTAATTTAATAAAATGCTTAAAAATAAGCAGGTAAACATAAAGAATATCTGTCCTTAGCTCAGTTGGATAGAGCATCAGCCTTCTAAGCTGAGGGTCGCTGGTTCGAATCCAGCAGGACAGGCCAAATAAGGGAGTTTAAGATGAAAGAAATATTTAAATCAGTCTTAAATTGGTTAGTAAACAGGTTTAATGATATGGAAGAAGCGTCACTTTTGACTGCGGATTTCGTAGACGGTTCAGTAGGACCTTTCGGATAAGTTGTTTTCTAGCAGGGTTGGCTAGCTCTCCAACCAAACTGTTTCGGTGAAAACTTGAGATGAGAAACAGATTATAATCCTGATATCTCTAAGGGATTAATTTTTGCGGGATTAGTTAAATGGTATAACCGTAGCCTTCCAAGCTTCTGTCGTCAGTTCGATTCTGACATTCCGCTCCAAATTAAAGTGTTTTTAATGAGAATTTTTTAATTTGTATAAATCCTAGCTAATTGGATAAGTTTCATATTTAGCCTGAACTAGCCTCCAGAAATGGGGGCTTTTTTATTGTCTATTATTCTTAATTTGATAGAATTAATTTGATAGAATTAATTTAATAAGATAAAAATTAAATATGTATCCAATAATAGCCCAAAACAGACAACACCTACATTTGGTAGTTAGAGAAGAAATTAAGGCATATGGTGAAAAATGTAATTTAAACCGTATAGATGTATCCAATATTACTGATATGGAAGGTATCTTTAGTCATTTAAGCTTTAATGGAGATATATCAGAATGGGATGTATCTAATGTGAAAAATATGAGTAATTTATTTTATAGGTGTTATTTTAATAGCGATATAAGTAAGTGGAATACATCTGCTGTAGAAAATATGTCGGGTATGTTTTTTGATAGTAAATTTAAAAGTGACATATCTAATTGGGATGTGTCGAAACTAAAGAATGCAAGATCCATGTTTAGTTGTTCAAAATTCAATGGTGATATCAGTAATTGGGATGTATCTAGTCTTGAAGATATGGGGTATATGTTTGCTTATAGTAAATTTAACGGAGACATCTCTAAATGGAATGTTTCTAAAGTAAAAAATATGGATCTAACATTTAACCAATCTAAATTAACTTGTGACATATCTAAATGGACACCATATGATCTGGAATCATTATTAGATACTTTTAAAAAAGTATGCATTGATATTCCTTATTGGGCAAATTATCAAGATACTAATGAAAGATTAATGGCTATTAAATCCTATGTTTTAGAAAATGGCTTAGTTAAAGAATTGAACCAAGAATTAAATAATACTAGTAATATTTTAAAAAAGATGAAAATTTAGTTTTATATTTCTCAAAAAATCTATAACGATTATATTTTAATTTTGATATAAAAGCACTAAATTGTGGTAAACTATGCTTTTATATTTATAAGTTTATTGAGGATAGATATGAAGCATACAATTTTGGAAAAGTTTCTTCCTCGTATTGCTTTGGCTGTTATTTTTTTCGTTTTTACCATCTTAGCTATTTCTTTAGCTCTCAATTATTCTACTTATTCCAAGTTTAAGATAATCAATACTATCTTTTCTTGCGGTATCTATATTCTCTTCATTTATTTAATTATTAATCGTAACAAGCCTAGGAAGAAAATACAGCTAAAATCTCTTATCAGGAAACGTGTAAAAAGATATGGTGAAAATTGTAACTTGAACGATATTGATGTTTCTAAAGTAACAGATATGCGTGCTTTATTTTTTGATATCAAATTTAATGGTGATATTTCAAAATGGAATGTTTCTAATGTAAAAAGCATGCAAACCATGTTTATGAAATCTAATTTCAATGGAGACATTAGTAATTGGGATGTAAGTAATGTAGAAGATATGAAATTTATGTTTTCTGAATCTCAATTTAATGGTGATATATCAAAGTGGAACGTATCTAAAGTAAAAATAATGGGATTTATGTTTCATGAAAGTAATTTTGAAGGAAATATAGAAAATTGGAATGTAATTGGTTTAGAAGATGTCTATGGTATGTTCTTTAAATCAAAATTCAAAGAGAGTCTAAATGTTGCTGATGAAGAAAAGGATTTATTAGAACCTCCATATTGGTATCTAATTGAAGAAAAAGTTGAACGAAGCCGTATTGTGGCTAATAATATGTTGCATAAAGATTTATTACAAAATCTTAAAAATGATAAAAAGCAATCTAAAAAGGTAAAGATTTAACATATAAGTGAAAGCAATATTATGAAAAAATTAAAAAAATTTGGTATTGGAGCAGTTTATGGTTTCCTGATAACTGCTCTTATTTTACAAATAGCCAATATCATTAAAGCTTTAAGTGATTTTTCTAATGTTTCAGGATATTTATTGCCTAGTGCGGTTATTTCTTTACTTTCATATATGTATTTACTTAATAATTTTTGGAACAAGAATAAGCCTAAAGACAAGTGGACTTTAAGATCACTTATTGATAAAGAAATAAAAAAGAATGGTTTAAATTGTGACTTAAACCATATTAATGTAAAAAATGTTAGAGATATGAGTGATCTATTTAGTGGATCACAGTTTAATGGAGATATCAGTAAATGGGATACATCTAATGTTGTAAATATGAGTTCTATGTTTTGGGAATCAAAATTCAATGGTGATATTTCAAAATGGAATACCTCTAAAGTAATAAATATGAGCTTTATGTTTTATGGTTCGGAATTTAATGGTGACATTTCAAAATGGAATGTATCTAGATTATTAACAATGAGCCAAATGTTTTCTAGGTCAAAATTTAATGGTGATATAAGTCAATGGGATGTTTCTAGAGTAATAAATATGCAATTTATGTTTTGTGATTCAGAATTTAAGTGCGACTTATCTAATTGGAATGTAATTAATTTAGTAGATGTTGAACTTATTTTTTATGATTCAAAATTTAAATGGTATCCAAATGAAGATGAAAATGAGTCTTTATTACCTCTTCCATATTGGGCTAACTATGGAAATAAAATGGAAAGAGATAATGCGGTTAAGGAATATTTGAAAATAAACTAATTGATAGATGAGTAGTAGAAAGGCCCTGGTTATCTAGGGCTTTTTTATTGTCTATTGTTTTTAATTTGATAGAATTAATTATAAGTTACTAAAAATATTAATATGAAAAAAGAAATCATAGCTAAAAATAAGATTCATTTAAAAGAATTAATTAAATCAGAAATTGCTAGAAATGGAAATGAATGTGATTTAAATCATATTGATGTTTCAATGGTTAGAGATTTAAGTGAAATATTTTACGAAAGCGATTTTAATGGTGACATAAGCAAATGGGATATATCAAATGCATGTAGTATGAAAAATATGTTTTTTCGTTCTAAATTTAATGGTGATATAAGCCAATGGAATGTATCAAACATAGAAGATATGGGTAGTTTATTTGAGGAATCCCAATTTAATGGAGATATTTCCAAATGGGATGTGTCTAATGTTAAAGATATGATGTTTATGTTTAGTATCTCTAAATTTAATGGTGATATAAGTCAATGGGACACATCTAAAGTAAAAGAAATGCAGTATATGTTTTATCAATCAGAATTTAATAAAGACATAAGTAATTGGAATGTATCTAAAGTAGAAGATATGGATGATATGTTTGAATACTCAAAATTTACAGGTGATTTAACTGATTGGGATATTTCAATGGTTAAAAGTATGGAATTTATATTTAAGAACTGCCCTATTAAAATTCCATATTGGGCAGAATATGAAAATTTTGATGATAGAATAATAGCTTTTAATACTTATAAATTAAGCCAAGAATTAAATAATAGTTTAAGTCAAAATAATAATCAAAATAAAAGAATAAAAATATGAAAGATATTATTATTCCAAAAGATAAAAGTGAACTAATATATTTAGTTTTAGATAATATTAATAAATATGGTCATAAATGCGATTTAAACCATATAGATGTTTCTCAAATTGAAGATTTAAGTGAAATATTTTATGAAGTTAATTTTGATGGTGATATATCTCGCTGGGATACATCCAATGCAACAGATATGAGATATATGTTTTATAAATCAACTTTTAATGGTGACATTTCAAAATGGAATGTGTCAAAGGTTGAGGATATGGGATGTATGTTTGAAGGATCTAGCTTTAACGGAGATATTAGTAATTGGGATGTAAGTAATGTTAAAGATATGATGTTTATGTTTGCAAGATCCAAATTTAATAGTGACATATCAAAATGGGATATTACATCTGCAACAGATATTTCATATATGTTTAATAAAGGCCAATTTAATGGGGATATATCTAATTGGAATGTTTCAAATGTTGAAGATATGGAATCTATATTTTCATATTCTCAATTTAGTAAAATCCTTGATAAATGGACGCCATATAAATTAAAAAATTTTAATGAAGCATTTGATAACTGCATTGCTCCAATTCCATATTGGAATGAATATAGTGACCAAGAAAGTAGAAAAAAAGCAATTGAAGCTTATAGATTAAATGTAGATTTAAATAAAGAACTAAATTCTAATGATATGATAATAAAAAGGATTAAATTGTGAAGGCTAAAATTGTAGCAAAAGATAGAGAACATTTAAAAACAATCATAGCAAAAGAAATTAGACTTAAAGGCAATGAGTGCAATTTAAACCATATTGATGTATCAAGAATTACAGATATGAGTTATCTTTTTAGTAAAACAACTTTTAATGGTGACATAAGTCAATGGGATGTATCTAATGTGATTGATATGGGTTATATGTTTCTCCAATCAAAATTTAATAGTAATATATCAAATTGGAATGTTTCAAATGTAAGAAGAATGGATTACATGTTTTGTCATTCTGATTTTAACAAGGATGTTTCAGAATGGGATGTATCTAATGTAGTAAAAACAAGTGCTATGTTTTATGGTACACCATTTAATCATGATATTTCAAATTGGAAGCCATATAGTTTAAAAGAATTTAATGTTATGTTTAGTGAAAATTTTGATAAATTACCATATTGGTTTAAGTATGAAGATATAAATGAAAGAATAAGAGTTATAAAAACATACCATATTGAAAACGGTATACTAAAAGAATTAAATGAAGAATTGAATAATAATCAAAGTATCAATAAAAAATTAAAACTATGAAGCCTAAAATTATAGCCAAAGATAAAGAACATCTAAAAGAATTAATTCAGGAAGAAATTAATTTAAGTGGAAATGGATGTGATTTAAATCATATAGATGTATCTAGTATAAAAGATATGACGGAATTATTTAAACATTCAGAATTTAATGGAAACATATCACAATGGGATGTAAGTAATGTAGAAGACATGACTTTCATGTTTGCCGTTTCTAACTTTAATGCCGATATAAGTAAATGGAATACAGCAAAAGTCAATAGTATGTATGGTTTATTTTTCCAGTCAAAATTTAATGGTGATATTTCTCAATGGGATGTATCAAATGTTAAAGATATGACTACCATGTTTTGCCAATCTAATTTTAATAAAGATGTATCAAATTGGGATGTTTCAAAGGTGGAGGATATGAACTATATTTTTGCAATTTCAGAATTCAACAAAGATATTTCAAATTGGAAACCATACAATATGACTTCGTATTCTTCAATCTTACCAGATCATTATGGCGATTATCCATATTGGGCACACCATAGAGATAAAACAGAAAGAATGAAAGCTATAAATTCTTATCATTTAGAAAAAGGTTTGGTAAAAGAATTAAAAGAAGAATTAATTAATAATGTGGCTATACAAAAGAAGATAAAATTATGAAACCTACAATCATTGCTAAAAATCACCTCCATTTAGTTGAAATTATTGAAAAAGAATTGAACTTAAATGGATATTTATGTGATTTAAATCATATAGATGTTTCTAATGTTAAACGCATGAATGGTTTATTTGCAAACGTACCATTTGAAGGTGATATCTCAGAATGGGATGTATCTAAAGTAGTTGATATGAGCTATATGTTTTATGGCTCTCCTTTCAATATAGATATATCCCGGTGGGATGTTTCTAATGTGAAAGATATGAATGGCATGTTCAAGAGTTCTTATTTTAACCAAGATCTATCAAAATGGAATGTATCTAATGTAGAGACAATGGTTGGAATTTTTTCCAATTGTAAAAAAGAACTGATAATTCCATATTGGGCTAATTATGAAGATAATGAAAGAAAAAAAGCAGTTAATAATTATTTCCTTAAAAACGAATTAGAAAAAAATTTACCTAATAAAAACGAACAAAATATTATTAAAAAAACGAAAATTTAAAATAAGCCCATCAGGGCTTTTTTATTGTCTATTATGTTTTATTTGATAGAATTAATATAAATTTAAAAATAAATTATATGAAACCTACAATAATAGCTCAAAATTTTGATCATCTAAATGACCTTATTAAAAATGAAATAGATAATAATGGTAATAAATGTGATTTAAACCATATTTATGTTTCTAAAATTAAAGAAATGCGAGGATTATTTTTTCAATCAGGATTTAATGGGGATATATCCAAATGGGATGTATCTAATGTTAAAGATATGACAGGAATGTTTATAAGTTCAGTTTTTAATGGTGATATATCAAATTGGGACGTATCTAATGTAGTAGAAATGAATAGAATGTTTGATAAATCACAATTAAAGACAGATATATCAAAATGGAATACATCTAAAGTAGTAAATATGAGTGAAATGTTTCGTAATTCGCAATTTAATGGAAATATAAGTAAATGGGATGTTTCTTCAGTAACTAATATGGAAGGAATGTTTGCAAGTTCTTTATTTAATAATGATATAAGTAATTGGAATGTATCAAATGTTGAAAACATGGGAAAAATGTTTTTTTATTCTAAATTTAATGGTGACATATCAAAATGGAATACATCCAAAGTTTTAGTTATGAATCAAATGTTTAGTGGCTCTATTTTTAATAATGACATATCTGATTGGGATGTTTCTAAGGTTTATGATATGAAAGAGATGTTTTATTCATCTAATTTTAATAAGGACATATCTAATTGGAATGTAAGTAGTGTTAAAGATATGAATGAAATGTTTTTTAATTCTCTATTTAGTTATGATTTGACGAAATGGAAGCCACTCAAATTAATAGATGCTGAATATGTTTTTTCTCAATGTAATGCTAACACTCCTTTTTGGATTAACTTTGATAATACAAATGCGAGAGCTTCAGCAATTAATAGTTATTGGTTAAAAAAAGAATTAGAAAATAGCTTAAATAATAAAAACAATATAGAAAAGAAGATTAAGTTATGAAAGCTAAAAATACAAATCATTTAAAAACATTAATAATAGAAGAAATTAATAAAAATGGTAATGAATGTAACTTAAACCATATTGATGTATCCAATATCACAGATATGACAAAATTATTCTATAAATCACAATTCAATGGTGACATATCAGAATGGGATGTATCTAATGTAGAGAATATGACTCAAATGTTCGCTGATTCTGAATTTAATGGTGATATTAGCAAATGGAATGTATCCAATGTTAAAGTTATGAGAATAATGTTTGATACATCAAAATTTAACAGTGATATTAGTAATTGGGATGTTTCTAATGTGGAAGATATGAGTGAAATGTTTGCTTTTTCTGTATTTAATCAAAATATCTCAAATTGGGACATATCTAAAGTAAAAAACATTACTTATATGTTTTTGAACTCAGACTTAACATGTAATCTTTCAAAATGGAAACCATTAAGTGTAAAAGAATATTATAAAACTTTTGAACAATTTAAAGGAGTTATTCCTTATTGGGTTGATATAAATAATTATCATGAAAAAACTAAATTAAAAGATGAGTTAAATAGTATCTTAAATAATAGCAATGATAAACTAGATAAAAAATTAAAAATATGAATCAAATAATAGTTGCTAAAGATAGAAGTCATCTAAGGGATTTAATTAAAGAAGAAATAGATCTTAATGGAATGAATTGTGATTTAAATCATATTGATGTATCTAAAGTTGAAAATATGTCTAGTTTATTTTATGGATTTAATTTTAATGGTGATATATCTCAATGGGATGTATCGAAAGTAACAGATATGAGTTATATGTTTGAAGGAACTAGTTTTAATGGAGATATCTCAAATTGGGATGTATCTAGTGTTGAAGATATGAGATTAATGTTTAAAGATTCTAATTTTGACCAGGATATAAGTAATTGGAATATAAATAGTGTTGATGACATGGATTTTATATTTCAAGGAACAGCATTTTCAAAAGATTTATCTAATTGGAAGCCATATAAGCTTCAAAAATCCATTAATACTTTTTTTCAATCTAAAGCCCCCATACCATATTGGGCAGGGTTTGATAGTAATGAAAATATCATCAATTCAATGAATAGTTATGAACTTCAGAAAGAGTTAGCTAAAGAATTATCTAGTAATGAAAAAATAGTAAAGAAAATTAAGGTTTAAATTGTCCTTAAATATTGAGGAAGTAAAGCTTGATACTAAAAAAATCAAAATATAACTTAGTGACTAATATTTTGAAATGAGTTATAATACCATCTGCTATAGGTTAATTTATATAAACTTTTCTCAAGGATTCTATCATGACTAAAAATGATGTCAAAAAAGGTAATAAAATTGTTAAAGTGTTAATTGGTGGTGGTGCAGAGACTGCTTCCATTCAAAAAGTAGAAAAAGTAACGGATGATACTATTTATCTTGAAGGTTGTGATGGTGATTATAAACGGGATAGTTTGTATGCATATGACTTAACTACAGGTCGTGCATGCAATAGTTTTATTCCAGGATTTAGTTCTCGTCTAATTTATTTGGAAAAATAATTTTTATCAAGGCCAGGTTGATTCCTGGCTTTTTTGTTTCTAGAATATTTTTATTTTACAAAATAATAGAATATAATTATTAACTATAAACTAAGATTCTAATATGGATGATACAGATGATTTTTTAACAGAATTTGATCTTCTCAATAAAAAGGGAGAAATGTTAGATTTATTATCTAATGGAACCTTAAATGAGCTTAAACAGTATTTTATAGTATCAGAAGTTACATCTAATTATATATATTCTGATTTACAAATGAATATCAATCATGCTTTTAAGATTGCCACTAATTGTGGATATATTGAAAAGGTAAAGTATTTATTAACTTCCCCTGAATTAAATATTCATGCAGATATCCATTTTGATAATGACTTTGCTATTCGTGCAGCTTGTGAATGGGGATATAAATCTGTAGTGGAATATCTTTTAACTTCACCAGATTTAAAAAAGCATGCTAAATTACCAGAAAATTTAGATTTTATTTTTGAATCCATAGAAGTTTTAATTAAAGAAGCAATAAGTGAACTAGAGTGTGAAGAATATTTAGATTTTTGGCATTATCTTATTCATGAATGTGAAATTAAAGCAACAGAAAAAATTCTGACAATAATAAAAAGAAGCACTCCAATAGAGTTTCAATTAAGTGCAATTGCTAAACTAGCAACAATAGATTTAGAAAATTCACTACCTGAAAAAAATAAAAAAATTGATAATAAAAAGCATAAGTTATAATAGATAAATAGTCTTTAGCTTATAATTTCATATATAATATAGATTATTAAATAATATTCATTAGCCATTATCAATCTTTGGAGAAAACTCATGCATACCAATCCAGTTCGCAATGCTCTTCGCAATGAAACACAATATTTGGAAAATATTTTCAATGCTACCGAAAAATTCTTTAATGAAAGTAAAGATCTTGAATTATTGTGGGATAAGAAAGGTCGTCAATTAAAAGCGTATCGTGATGATAAGAATAAACTAATTTATCTTATTGATAAAAATGGTAAAAATTTGACAATTTATTCTGATGAAATTCATGATTTCAATAAAAAAGAACCTACTAAAGCAATTATTTATTTTGATATTATGACAGAAAATGGTCGTAAGCTAAAAGATATCTATAAACATAAAATTCTTGAATTTGGTGAACAAAAAGGCCCAATCCGTGAAGATATTGATTTGAAGGAAACACTTAAACAAGTATTTGCTGATAAAGCAGAAGAAATGTTTAAAAGTTTCAAATTTTTGTTTGGTGATAACTTCATCAAAAATGCAGAATTTTTGGAATATGTAGGTCTTACTCAAAAAATTGATTGCACATCTGATATTTCGTCAATTAATAAATATTCCAAATTGCTAAATAAATTGCAATACATGGAAAAAGAGTATCCTATTGATTTCTTTGAAAATTTGAATGCCGAAAGCCATAAAGAAATTCTTGTTAAGATTCCAGGATTAGTTACGAATATTAAATTTCTTATTAAAATGTGTGAAGAGCATAATTTTAAAACAAGAAAAAATGCATTTGAATTCAATGATGCAGATAATTATGTATGGCTTGAAAAGGGAAAGTTGACTGTTACAAGTCAAAATGTAGGTTTTTATTTTGATATCTATGACGACAATAACTTTACTGTTTACTTCTTGAATAAGGAATATAACAGTGTTACGAAAGAAATTAATCGTATTAATAAAGCTATTAAAGAAGGAACTCTTGATAAGCTAGGTGATATTGTTTTGCAAATCACAAATGGTAAACTTACAGCTTTTAATCAATCATATATGTATTGTTTTGAACTTGATGTAGACTATTCTGCAAAAGCAATGGAAGAAAATGGTTTGGGGCAGCAAGAGTTTCCTGTAGATATTACTAGCTATCAATATCAGAAAGACTATTATTGCCATCGTTTTGGAATTACCGAATTTGAGTTTTTGGCTCAAGCTTTCCTGACTTTGGGTGGTGGGGCAGACTACAATAAAGAAAAAGGTGAGTTCGTATTTAGTGATATTAAGTATGTGCCTAATTTACCTGAAGCACCTAATACTCGCAATGAGAAAACTACAAAATTTAATTACTGTGCCCCAAAAAAAGTTAGTTATTTAAATTCAGAATGGTTAGAAGGGCTTAAGTATATGGTTGAAGTGCTAAAAAATGACCGACCAATTCCTGTTGTTCATTATTCACAAAGCAAGGAGAAAGCGGTCGAAGAAGCTATTAAAATGTATGAAGGTGTTATTAAGAAAAATGAAAGTAAAGCAGCAAAAACAAAAATTTGATTAATTCAGTTATAGGAGTCTAATATGGCTAAAGAAAAAATTATCCGTCCTACTGAAGTTGTCTTGTTTGAAACTGAATTAGGTATTAAATTCAAAGGGCCTTATAGTGATGGTCGTGAATGG